>TARA_B110001469_G_scaffold118870_1_pt1 | contig 11081 bp, 10 predicted proteins | sample TARA_B110001469 | Tara Oceans TARA_B110001469 (sample SAMEA4397034) | marine metagenome | biome: Polar Biome; feature: [SRF] surface water layer (ENVO:00010504); material: water (ENVO:00002006), including particulate matter (ENVO:01000060) such as... | depth 5 m
CAAACTTCTCCAATGATAACGACACGCTTGATGAGGACGTGCCGTTTTAAACATCCTTTCTCCTCTTTATATCACAGTTTAAATTATACGTATCATGGCTAACTCTGAAGTTCTCCTCCTCCAACCCATCAAAGGCCTCGGCGCCGAGGGTGACACCGTAACAGTGCGTGCAGGTTATGCGCGCAACTTTTTGCTTCCACGCAAGCAAGCTTTGCCTATCACTCAGGCAAACAAGAAGCATGTGGAATCGCTGCTTAAAGCACGCGAAGCACGTGAGCAGAAGGAGTTCGAATCGGCACGCGCACTTGGCGAGCAGATCGAGAAGACCAGCATCGCAATCGCAGTGAAGACTGGCGAAGGCGGCAAGATGTTCGGTGCTGTGACTGCCAATGATTTGATCGAGCGCCTCAAGGAAGAGGGCATCGAGCTTGTAAAGAAGCAACTCGGTTTGGCTCAGCCAATCAAGGAGCTCGGGTCACACTCAGCTGGCATCAAGCTACACGCTGATGTTGAAGTTGAGCTGAAGTTCGAAGTGGTTTCTGAGAATCCGATCGAAGAAGCGGCGACTGAAGACGCTTCTGACGAAGACGAAGATTAAGCCACTCAGTGCGGTCGATTAGCCACTAGTTCGTCTCATGCCGCCTGAATCAACGAATTCTTCTTACGGTCGCAACAAAAGCGACCGTAAGTTTCGTGATAACCGCAAGTCGCAAGAACCATCTGATGGAATTCGTGTGCAACCGCACAATGTGGAGGCCGAAGAAGGCCTGCTGGCTGCCTGCTTGATTGGCGGCGGTCGCGAAATTCTGACCGAATGTATTGAAGCGAAGCTGACACCGGACTATTTCTTCAAGACATCTCACCAAGAGCTCTTTCGAGCACTGCTCTCTTTGTATGAGACCGGTGACCCGATCGACGAGATTCTCCTGTTGGATTATCTTCGTAAGAACGGCATGGAAGAAGAGGTCGGCGGTATCGCCGCGATCTATGCGATCCAAAATCGTATCGAGACCCCGGCTCACGCACGCTTCTTCACACGAATTGTTCACGAGAAGTATCTGCTGCGTCGCTTGATCCGTACCTCTCGCGAGACGATCGAGGCTTGTTATGAGCAGCAGGAAGATATGTCCACCTTCATCGAAAAGATCGAGCAGGACATTTTTGATATCAGCAGTGGCCGCGTCACCGAAGGTGCGACGCCGATTCGTGAGGCAGTGGATGGGGCAGTTTCTAACATTCAAGCACTGTTGAGTGGTAAGGGTGATATTAGTGGTGTGCTATCTGGCTTTCGCGATTTGGATGGTATGACGTATGGTTTCCATCCTGGTCAAATGATTGTGTTGGCGGCTCGTCCTTCGGTAGGTAAGACCTCATTGGCGATGAATTTTGCCGAGCACGCGATGTTGCCTGCGGAAGGCCGTAAGCCCTCTGGGGTGCTGGTCTTTAGTTTGGAAATGACCTCTGAAGATTTGGCGATGCGTCTGATTTGCTGTCGCTCACGCGTCGACATGAAGCGTATTCGCGATCGTGTTGCCTCGAAGGGCGACATGGAGGACATTGTAACCACAGCGAAAGAGCTGAAGAGCTCACCATTGTGGATCGATGATAATGCCAGCTCAACTATTTTAGATATCCGTGCGAAAGCGCGCCGACTTCACACAAAGAGCCCACTAGGCTTAGTGGTGGTCGACTACTTGCAACTAATTCGAGGCTCTGACCCGCGCATGCCGCGTGAGCAGCAGATCGCGGATATTTCCCGTGGCATGAAGGGTATGGCGAAGGAGTTGGCCATTCCGGTCGTGGTGCTCAGTCAGCTGAACCGTGAGTCAGAGAAGGAAAACCGTGATCCACGTATCTCTGACCTCCGTGAATCTGGATCCATCGAGCAGGATGCCGATGTGGTCTTGCTCTTGCATCGCCCGAAGAAGCGTGACGACGATGACGAGGGGGTGCAGGATGGTGGCCTGCCCTCTGCTGAAGAGCACATCAAATTAATTATCGCGAAGCAACGTAATGGTCCGATCGGAGAGATTGATTTAACCTTCGTTCGTCGCTACACCCGCTACGAAAATTTTCATCGCTAGTCCTTCGACCATATTTTGAGATACCTACCTATGTTATTTATTAAGACTTTTTTTTGTGCCGCGATTTACTGCACCGCCTTTTTTAGTTTTACATCCCTTTCTGCTCAGGAATACCCGAAGGTTGATGAAGTGCGAGTCGAGTTCGATGGATTTAAGTCTGTGAGTGAGGAGTTTGTGTTCAGCCATATCCAGTTGCGCAGGGGCATGAATTATAACACGGCATTGGTTGATCAGTCGATTCGCACCCTATATGGCACTGGCCATTTCGAGTTCGTCGAAGTGAATGTCGAGGATTCAGACAATGGTTCTCTGAATGTGATCTTCGAGGTGATTCCCAAGTACACGATCGAGCGTATTACTTATTCTGGGAATCAGAAATATAAGGAAGCTCGCTTGTCCTCGCAAGGAGAACTGGAGGCGGGCGTGCCGCTGGATGAATATCAAGTCAGCGAAGCTGCTGACAAGATTGAGGCTTACTATGTGAAAAAGGGCTACCCCGATGTGACCGTGGATTATCGTATTCAACGCGATGAAGATACTGGCTCTGCGGTTGTGCTGTTTGATATCGATGAAGGTTCGAATGTTAAAATCAAAGGCCTTCTGATCGAGGGGAATTCCGTCATCAAGGATAAGGAATTGGCTAAGGTACTTGAGACGCAGCAGACCGATTGGCTGTCCTGGCTCACTGGATCTGGCCGTTTTGATGAAGTTCAGTTTAAGGAAGACCTAGAACTGTTGCGCGCCTATTATCGCAACCAAGGTTATTTGGATGTTGTTATCGATGCGGACGATGTCGTGCTCGACTTTAAGGCTGATGAGCAGCTCTACATCACCATTGCTGTGACGGAAGGTGAGTTATACACGGTCGGAAGAATATCGGTCGACAATGCCACGATTTTTACCACAAGTGAGTTGCTTGGAGCGGTAAAGACTGCGACCAACGATCCGTTTTCTCCTGAAAAAGTTGATGTAGCGGCGTCGGCTGTTCGTGAGTATTACACATCACGAGGTTATTTGGATGCGGGCGTGCGTGCCGAGCGCGTGCCGAACATGAATACAGGTGCGATTGACGTGGTCTTTCGTGTCCGCGAGAGCGAGAAGTTCTATGTCGAATCAATTAAGGTGGAAGGTAATACAATCACCAAGACTCGTGTTATCATTCGTGAGTTAGCCTTGCGCCCTGGCGATGTCTTTGACTTGAAGCGCATGGAAACCAGTGAGAACCGTTTGCGCAATACTCGCTACTTTGGTGATGTGCGCATGAATCCTGAGGTGACTAATGTCCCCGGGCGTCGTGATCTGAGTATCACAGTCAGCGAAGGTCGCACGGGTAACTTCACTTTCGGTGCTGGCTTCGGTTCGGTTGAGAGCGCGGTGGTTTATTTCGAGCTGACGCAGGGGAATTTTGATTTGTTCAACTATCGCTCTGGATTCCGTGGAGATGGTCAGAAATTCCGCTTTCGTGCGTCCTTAGGCACTACGAGTAATGAGGTCTTGATTGCTTTCGAAGAGCCTTGGTTGTTCGAGCAGCGTTTGGCCTTTGGAGTCGAGCTGTTCCGTACTGAGTCTGACTATAATAGCAGCGATTATAATGAGCTGCGCACTGGCTTTGAACTTTACTTGCGCCGTCGTCTTTTCGAGTTGGTGGAAGCACGTATGTCTTATCGCTTAGAAATGGTTGAGATTTTCGATGTGAATTTTAGGACTAGTAGTCCAAGTCAGCTCGACCGTCCGGACGGTTCACGTCCAAACGACGGTGTCGCTGATGTCTATCAAGCTGCCAATGGTGGGGCAGATGTCGTGTCGAAGTTCGGCTTATCGCTACTTCGCGATACTCGAAATTCACTGATGTTCACGCGTAGTGGTAATCGCACCTCGCTCTCTTCTGAGCTGGCTGGGATTGGTGGTGATGTGAACTATCTCAAGCTAGAGGCGCGCACGGCACAATTCATCCCAACCTTTGACCAGTACGATCAAACGCTCTCGATTATCGGCCGTATTGGCACCGCTTCGCCGTATGGGAATAGCGATGATGTACCGTTCTATGACCGTTTCTACCTAGGTGGTCCTGACAGTTTACGTGGTTTTGAGCACCGTGACGTTGGCCCTCGTGATTCAGATGACGGAGAACAAGCCGTCGGCGGAAACTCTTATGGGATGCTTTCTTTTGAATATGGTTTTCGACTTGCGGAACCTTTAGGGCTAGTTGCTTTCTATGATATGGGTTTTGTTAATGAGTCCGAATATGATTTTAGTCCTTCAGGTTATGCTTCAAATTGGGGTGTCGGTGCGCGTATCATTTTGATGGGGTCTCCGCTGAAGCTCGATCTCGGTATTCCACTCACAGTTCCTGATAACGCAGAAGACAACGGCGCACAGTTTAACTTTTCTTTTGGCACACGCTTCTAGTGCTGCTTGCATTATCACATTAAAACCCTCAGCTATATAACTATGAAAAAAATAACTATTCTATTCTTCGCGTCTATCTTCTGTGCAGCCGGCCTCTTCGCTCAGAAGACTCCAGTCGTCGCTACGGTCAACGTGCAGCGTATCTTGAATGATTACATCGCTTTCCAAGACGCGGTCGAGAAGGTCAAAAGCTCTGTGGGTCCGGTTGAGGAGGAGATGCAGAAAATGCAGGCTAATATCGAATCGATCGTGACAACAGGTCGCGAGGCTGAAGCAAAGATAAAGAACCCGGCACTGGGTGACGAGGCAAAGGCTGAAGCACAAGCAGAGATCGCGGGTCTTCAAGCTCAGCTCCAAGCCGCTCAGGTCGAGTTGCAGCAGTTCCGCCAACAGGCACAGCAACTCGCTCAGCAAGGGCAAAAAGAAGAGCTTGCGCCACTGCAGCAGAAGGCTGTGGAAGCAGTGAAGCAGGTCGCTATCGACAAGGGCATCGACTTGGTGATGCCGATCAATACAGTAGTCTTTGCCTCGGAAGATCTGGAGATCTCCGACGCGGTCATCGCAGTCTTGAACGCTAGCGAATAAGTTCGTTGAAAATTTAAATCTTCAAAAACCCTGTTCTCGCTAAGGACAGGGTTTTTTGTTTTCTCTTTAATATGTCATTTGCATACAGCACTCAACGTATCTTGGAAATCGTCGGTGACGACGTTGAATTTTCTGGTGAATATCTAGGTGAAATCACTGGAATCGCTTCACTCGCGGAAGCGATGGCAGGCGACTTGTCCTTTTTGGGTAACTCCAAGTATCGTGATGCTGTCGCATCCTCGGCTGCGTCGGTACTGCTCCTGCCGCGTGATTATGCGCAAACACCGAAGTCGGGGCAGCTACACATCAAGCTGGACAATCCATCGCATGCGCTCGCGCTGTTGTGTCGCGACATTGAAAAAAGCTTACAGCCACTTCCTGCGCCCGGCGTGCATCCGACTGCTTTTATTGATGTCGATGCCATTGTCTCGCCAGCCGCATCCATTGGTCCGTTTTGCTGTATCGGCAAAGGCGCAGTCGTTGGTGCTGCAGTGCTCGAAGCGCATGTCTGCGTCGGTAGATATGCCAAAGTGGGGGATGAGTCGCATCTGTTCTCGCAGGTGGTTATCGGGGATTACTGTGTCATAGGAGAGCGTAATCGGCTCCACCCCGGCTGTGTCATTGGCGCCGATGGCTATGGCTACGAATTCATCGACGGCGCGCATCAGCGTATTCCTCAGATTGGAAATGTCGTGACGGAGGCGGATGTTGATGTTGGTGCGAATACCGCGATTGATCGCGCGCGCTTTGGTTCCACGATCATCGGTGCTGGTACTAAGCTCGATAATCAGGTACAAATCGCGCACAATGTGCGTATCGGTAAGCACTGTCTGGTGGTTGCTCAGGTGGCCATCGCTGGTAGCACCGTGTTGGGCGATGGCGTCATACTCGCTGGGCAAGCTGGAGTTGCCGGGCATTTATCAATTGGCTCCGGTGCGGTGGTTGCCGGCGGTACGGGCGTGTCGCGCTCACTTGCGCCCAAAGAGAAGGTGCGTGGTCCCACTGCTGAACCGATTATGCTCTATAATCGGGTTGCTGTTTTACAGCGCCGCCTCCCTGATCTTTTCAAAAGATTCGATAAATTAGAAAAAAGAGTCGAATCTCTGCCCGAACGTGCCACAAGTGAATAATTGATATGAAAGAAAGCTCACTGAAAATCTTCTGCGGGAATTCCAACCCGAAACTAGCCAAGGATATTTGCGATTATTTGAACGTGCCTCTCGGCGATGCTACGGTAATGAGTTTCCCCGATGGGGAGAGCTTCGTTCAAATTAATGAGAACATCCGTGGTGCGGATATTTTCATTATCCAGTCCACTTGTAATCCGGCTAATCAGTATCTGATGGAGCTCTTCATCATGATTGATGCAGCCCGCCGTGCGTCGGCGCGTAGCATCACAGCGGTTATTCCTTTTTACGGATATGCCCGTCAGGATCGTAAAGATCAACCACGTGTGCCGATTACTTCCAAATTGGTTGCTAACCTGCTAGTCTCCGCTGGGGCGACCCGTGTCTTGACGGTCGATTTGCACGCTCAGCAGATTCAGGGTTTCTTTGATATTCCTGTCGATCACCTTTACGCATCGCCGGTTCTGTTCGAGTATTTGAAGGATATTGATACCAGCAACTTGACGCTCTTCTCTCCAGACGTAGGAGGGATGAAGATGGCGTCTGCGTATGCGGGTATGCTCGATGTGCCACTTGGCTTTATCGCGAAACGTCGAACTTCGGCTGAGACAGTTGAAGCGGTTTCAATGGTGGGGGATGTGGACGGGCGCGACATTCTTTTGGTCGATGATATGACTGAGACTGCGGGCACTTTGTGTGCGGCTGCCGAGTTGCTCAAAAAGAACGGCGCCAAGAGCGTGATGGCCGCGGTCAGTCACGGTGTACTCAATGATCTGGGCTATGAGCGTATTGCTAATGGTTTATTGGATCGGTTAATTACGACGGATACGACTCCAGTGGAACAGCGTGATGGTGTGCCGATCACAGTCCTCAGTGTTGCGACATTGCTTGGTGAAGCTATCAAGCGTATTCACGATAACGCTAGTGTGACTGGCCTCTTTAAAATTAAAGGATTTTAGCTCCTCTGAGTTGCAGCACTCGCATGTGAGGGGCTGCATGTATACTGGCTCCATTTGGAGCATCCACTTTGACTATTGAGCTATGAATGATTCTGAAGCAGCACCGCAAGTTTCTCCTGTCGAGGGAGACGTTGGCTTTGTCGAGTATCAGGATTTTGTTTCTAACGAGCCGTTTCACTTCGAATCGGGGGGGACCATTCCTGGGCTGACTTTGCGTTATGAGACTTACGGGCATCTCAACGCGGCTAAGGATAATGCTATTCTCATCTGCCATGCGCTCAGTGGAAATCATCATTGTGCAGGTGTGCACAGTATTGATGAGCGTAAATCGGGCTGGTGGAATTTCGCCGTCGGCCCCGGTAAGCCGATTGATACCTCGCGCTATTTTGTCATTTGTTCCAATTCACTGGGTGGCTGTTCTGGCTCGTCTGGGCCGTATTCAATCAACCCAGAAACGGGCGAGCGGTATCGATTAGATTTTCCCAAATTGACCGTGCACGATATGGTCAAAGCGCAGGGCCTGTTACTCGATTCGTTGGGTGTGGATCGCTTACATGCTGTCGTTGGTGGTAGTATGGGCGGTATGCAAACACTGCAGTGGGCGATTGATTTTCCGCACCGAGTGGGGCGTTATATTGCCATGGCTTGTTGTGCGCGGCACAACGCGCAGGCCATCGCCTTTAACGATACCGGTCGTCAGGCCATTATACGTGATCCGATTTGGGATAATGGTAATTACGACCCAGACCAACCGCCTGGGCATGGCCTTTCGGTGGCTCGGATGATGGCGCACATTACGTATCTCTCTGATGCTGGGATGGAAGCAAAGTTTGGTCGCAAGCGGCGCACTGAGAAGGCTGGCAAGGAGCATTTCGACGTCGAATTTGAAGTCGAGAGCTACTTGCGTTATCAAGGCCAGAGATTTGTTGGGCGCTTTGATGCCAATACCTACCTATATTTGACCAAGGCACTGGATCGCTTTGATCTACACGGGCCAGTTTCCTTGGATGATACGCTTTCGACTGTCACAGCGCCTGGGCTGGTGGTTGGATTTACATCTGATTGGCTCTATCCGCCGCAAGGTAATCGTGAGGTTGCGGAAGCACTGCTACGTCTAGGTAAGGATGCGACCTATGCAGAGCTGTCGATGGACTTTGGCCACGATTCGTTCCTCGTGCGTTCGCCAGAACTGTACGATTTGATCCGAACCTTTCTGGATCGGTAATTTACGCTATGAATCACAGCAAACAGAGACGACAAGTTGATTTTCAAATCATCGCCCGCTGGGTGGATGAGGGGGATCGTGTGTTGGATCTCGGCTGTGGTCGAGGGGTCTTATTGGAGTATTTGAAGCGGAATAAGTCAGTCTATGGCGTTGGCGTAGATATCAGCTTTGAGCGCATCCTGAGCTGTGTGAAGCGTGGCGTGCCAGCTTATCATGGTGATGTGCAGACACTGTTGGCGACCTTTGGTGACAAGGCATTTGATCGCGTGATTTTCAGTCGATCAGTTGAGCTGTTGGATGACCCAGACGCCATCTTGGCGGAAGGGTTGCGCGTCGGTAAGCGAGTGACGGTGGGCTTTGTGAATCATGGGTTTTGGCTGAATCGGCTTAACTTTTTACTGAAAGGGCAGCGCACCGTCAATGAGGTGTATCCGCGGCAGTGGTATGAGACACTGCGCTCAAATCCATTTTCAGTGAGTGAGTTTGATGCTTTCTGCACCGCTCGAGCAATCAACATCGAGAATCGCGTGTATCTCGGCGGGGATTGGAGTGATGAATGCAAGTTCCTACCAAATCTATTTGCGGGGTATGCGATTTATGATCTTTCGATTTAGTTGAAAGGGGCGGCGTCTGTTAAGATGTTAATGAGGCAAGCGACTCAAATTTGACCCTCATCATGCATAGGATCGATGAGTTTTAAGCGAATCGATCGGATCGAGACTTGCCATGGCATAGACGGCTTGTTTTTTTCTGCCCTTGTCCAACGACACAACCTGTGCCCGGGTGGTGGAATGGTAGACACTGGGGACTTAAAATCCCTTGCCAGTAATGGCGTGCGGGTTCGAGTCCCGCCCCGGGCATTCTCTGGTGGACAGCGCTTTATGCGTTATGTCTGCTGCGCTTCTAGAGCGCTTTTTTTGAAGGTGCACTAGTAGTGTACTAGTTTTTCTGCTTAAAGTACAAAATATGACTGCGCTAATTACTTAGCGGACCCTCCGGAAATAGCCTCAGCTTTTCGTGCTGCTGATCGCTCAGCCACAGCGTCACGAGCCGATCGTAATGAATTCGCATTGGGGAAAGGTCACTGGTGTCGCGTCTTTTCGGTCGCCTCTGTTCTGAACGGCACAGCTTGGGCGGATTTTGCTGCAATCGCATGCCCTACGCGAAGAGGGGCGCTCTTGCCATTACGCACTAGAATTAACGCCGTCCGAGCTTGGTGCTTTAGCACAAAAAAGCCTGTAAATAATTGATATTCACAGGCTTTCATGAAAGTGGTAGACCGTCCGAGACTTGAACTCGGAACCAATTGATTAAAAGTCAACTGCTCTACCGATTGAGCTAACGATCCGCTTTAAAAGCGCAGGATCGAATGCATCTAGCAGTGGCTTGTCAAGTATAGGAAAGTTTTTTTTTAATTGAACGGATTTAGTGGGAACAAATCTAAGCTCTTAACGATCTACCCTAAATGGACCCCACTATGAGAATAAAAAATGAAGCAGCAAACCAAGACGATCTTTTGATCGAGCGTATTAAAAATGGCGATCATGCTGCGTATAACGATATGGTCGCACGCTACTGGGATCGTATCTTTGCTCGTGTACATTATTTATTGAAGAATCAGCAGGATGCGGAAGAAGTCACACAAGACGCATTTATTCGTGCGCACCGCGGGTTAGAGAAGTTTCGTGGTGATGCCTCCTTTTCGACCTGGCTTTATCAAATTGCCACCAATTTAGCCCACAATCGTTACTGGTATTGGTTTCGTCGCAAGCGGGACTATTCCGTCTCACTGGATCAACCGCTCAGTGCAAATGGCGATCTCACACTGGAAAGTGTGATGCCAAGCGAGGGTGAGACGCCTTCAGAGGCTGCAGTCACTCAAGAATTTGTTCAGCGTGTGTCAGAGTGCATGAATGGGCTCGGTGAGAAGCATCGCGAAGTGCTGACTTTACGTAATGTACAAAATCTAAGCTACGCGGAGATCTCCCAGACCCTTGAGATTAGTGTCGGCACGGTAAAAAGTCGTATTGCACGTGCTCGGGAGAGCTTGCGTGATTTAATGGGCAGTGATTTCTTATGAAAGAATCAAAATTCACAGAGCTGGTAAATTTGTATTTTGACCGAGAGATCTCTTCGGTCGAGATTGAATTGCTGCGCGAGGAGCTCGCGGTTTGTCCTGCTCGAAAGACTGAGCTCGAGTCGCGTTATCAGTTACATCGAGCGATGTGTGTCGCGGTGGCTCCGGAAGCTTTAAAAGTTGCCGAATTTCGCGTTTTGGCGGCAAAGAAGACCGCTCGGGCCAGTCGTTTAATGGCGTGGCTTCTTGGCTGCGGCATCGCTGCCTCTGTGGGTGCGGCCTTCGTTTTATTGAACCCTGTGATTAGAGAAGCATCGAGTGTGGCATCGGCAGAAGAGCAGACCGAGATCCTGCAGACCGATATGAAACGCTTTGCCGCGACTCAAGGCACTGCTGAATCACGCCGTGGGAGTCTCGCCTCGCAGTTGCGCCTAATCGGGCTCACGCCTGCACTTGCACCTCTTGAGCCGCAGCTCAGTACGGTCGACGTCGAGGCGCTACTTCAACGTGAAGCACGCCGGCAGCATCAGATTGATCGCATCAATCAGTATCAGGCTTATTCGGTGCTGCCAGAGCAGCGGCTGTTTGAGCCATTGCCGCAATCCGATTGGGAAT
>TARA_B110001469_G_scaffold127714_1_pt1 | contig 11074 bp, 13 predicted proteins | sample TARA_B110001469 | Tara Oceans TARA_B110001469 (sample SAMEA4397034) | marine metagenome | biome: Polar Biome; feature: [SRF] surface water layer (ENVO:00010504); material: water (ENVO:00002006), including particulate matter (ENVO:01000060) such as... | depth 5 m
AATGAATTTGGTCCATCAGCTTTAGAAATTGCTACTGGTTTATCAGCATATGCAGTAGAGAACGTAAACACAGAAACTAAAACAACACTTAAAATTGAATTGATTTTCATACTCTTCTCCCTTTAACTTTATTATTCACAATCAGGCTCTTCTTCCGCAGGCTTTTCATCATCATATATAACTTGATCTACAACAGATGTTTTAAAATTATGATTTGGTTCATAACGATCTATATAGGTCGAGCTAATGGTGAATAAACCCAATAAAAATATTCCTACTATTCTCATTTCTTTCCTCAATTTGAGTCATAGATAACTAAATTAGAGCCATCTTTAACAACAATTCTACAGTATATGGGTGTTTAAATGAACTTATTTATCGTTAAATGAATGTGAGTGACAAAGAGAGTCACTAGAATTTTTAGTAATAATCTAGCTATTCAGGGTAGAATGACCATAGTTTTTTAGAAATCTTTTTTTGAATTAGATCAATTGTAATATAATTAGTAGATTTTTTGCTTTTGCTCATAAAAATTATGTCTCCATCAGCATTGGTAACAAAGCTAGATCCCCAAAAATTTATCATACTATCCTTATCTTTCTCATTTCCAGATCTATTCGCTATAACGACAGGAGTATTAATCATTAAACTATTTGCTGTTATGACATTAACCCATTTTTCTTTTTCCTTGTTAAGACTTATAGATTTTCCTTTATGATATGCGCGGCCTATAGAAGTTGGGCATAAAATTATATCTGCACCAAGTTTATTCATTTGTTGATAGGGTTCAGAGTGCCACTGATCCCAGCAAGTCATTAATCCAACTTTACATTCACCGATATCAATTACAGTATGCTTATTCTTTGATTCATTAAAATAATATTTCTCTTCATAACATTTTTCATCGGGTATATTTTTTTTTCTATATTTGCCAAGCACAATACCATTAGGAGACATTAATGCTGATGAGTTATAAAATTTCCCCTTACTTTTTTCAAAGAATGAAAATAAGAAGAAAATATTCTTTTTTTCACATACACGCAACATATTTTTGATTATTTTTGATGACATATCTATAGCATTTTTTTTATTGTTGATATTTTTAGTTATTGGGAAATATTTTAAATATGAGAGCTCATGACTAACAACTATAGTTGTATTTTTAGTCACCTTAATATCATTAATACTTTTAATTAGATCAGTAAAGTTTTTATTAATATCATCACTGACAGAATATTGCAGTATCACTATATCTATTTTCTTATTTTTGAATTTATTCATTTAATGAAATTATTGCTACAGCAATGCAATCCTCCAAATTCATTCAGTAGAGCAGAGGACTCAATAAAATATATATTTTTGTTTGGAAACAATATTTTAATATTCTTCTTATCTTTACTGGAAGTATTTAAATTAATTGGGAAAATTATCACATTGCCAACTCTAATAAAGTTTAAATAGGAAAATGGTAATATATCACCATTTTTACTTCTTACGATATCATCACAAGTATGATTGATAGGCGTCATAAGACTTATATTGTTAGTTTTTGTAATTAAAATTTTCAATTCATTTTCTAATTTTTTTAAGTTTCCATAGTCAGGATGATTTGCGTCATCAGTTGACATATATAGAATATGCTTATTATTTTGAAACCGAACAAAATTATCTATATGTCCATTCGTATCATCACCGGTTAGTGGTTTGATATCTATAAAATAACAATCTCCATCTATTGATTCATCAAACAATAATTTAATTTTCTCTTTTATATCTGACCAAGGCAAAGAGTTATGCATGACAATAGGGTTTTTATTAAAAATATAATCTCTTGCTGAGTTTATAACATTTCCACCTTCCATTACTATTTCACTAAATAAGTCTTTGTGATTAATTGAATATTTTTTTATAAAATCATTATAAAAAACTTTATCATTTTGATGAAAATATTTATTTCCATAGCCGTTGAAATTAAATTTACTTAATCCTGATTTTATCGTCTTAGGCCCATAATCACGAATCCATATATCATCATAATTATATTCATATAGAGAAATAAATTTATTATTTATATTAGACAGTTTGCGATCAACTTCATCTAGATCATGTGCAATATTTGCACCCTTATGATGTACCAAAGTAATGAAGTAGCCGTTTGATATTATTATGTTAATAATTTCATAATAAATTTTCAACAGATCATGCCAAAATATTTTTTCCCTATACATGTCTGGCCATGCAATCATTAAAGCATTAGTATCATCATCAATCACAAAGCTTTCTTTAATCATAGTTATTTTTTTCATCTATTTCATGTGTTATAATTCTACCATGCGATTGTTACTAGCATATAGGTTCTTGCGATCGAAACAAAATTCTAGTTTCATAAATATCATATCAAAAATTTCAGTTATAGGAATAACTCTTGGGATATCAATCCTTATCACTGTAATTTCCGTAATGAATGGTTTTGAACACGAATTAAGAGAAAAAGTTCTTGGATTCACATCTCATGTTACCGCATATAAGAATCCTCAAAACACATCTAATTCTTTAAAAGAGTTCGAGAATCTTAAATTAAATGGTCATATATTAGGTTACTCACCATACATTGAAAAAGAAATACTATTATCATCAGATTCAGGAACAGCTAATGCATTATTTAGGGCGATAGACCCATCTTTGGAAAAAGATGTCGGGGTAACACATAATAATATTATATTTGGTAATTATTCAGATTTGAATAATAAGGAAGATAATATTTTGCTTGGATCAGGGGTGGCTTCAAAACTTAATGTTAATATTGGAGATTCAATAGAAATATATGCTCATTTTAAATCTAGTAATTCAACAAAACTTTTTCCTTTTAAGCAAAAGTATACTGTAACAGGAATATTTGATGCAGGGATATATGAATACAATAATGCTTACACATTTATTAATTCAAGTAATTTTTTTAAGACTCTAAAATTTAATAATAAAAGCCATATCAGTATTGAAGCAATTAGAATTAAGCTTGATGATCCGTTAGAAGCTCATTCATTTGCTAAAATGTTTAATAAAAACCAAAATAATTTTTATGCCCAAGATTGGAGTTATACGCATCAAGCATTATTTTTGGCAATTAATAATGAAAAGCGCGTTATGTTCATAATATTGATGTTAATTGTTGCGGTAGCTGCTTTCAATATTGTCTCTTCTCTCTTAATGTTAGTAACCAATAAAGAAAAGGAGATTTCAGTATTATTGACTTTGGGAGCAAAGCAAAGAGATGTTATTTTGATTTTTCTAATTCAGGGTTTAATTTTAGGATTAATTGGAATTATACTGGGAGTTTTTTTAGGAATACTTTTATCTAATAATATCGATACAATTATTTCATTTATAGAAAATTTATTTAATATTAATTTAATGCCCGCAGAAATATACCATCTCAGTAAAATTCCATCAATCATTGATTATAATAATATATTTTTTATAGTTATCTATACATTCATTCTTACATTAATTTCTGCAATTTATCCGGCCTTAAAAGCATCTTCCATCAATCCTGCAAGTGTATTCAGGGGTAATAATTAAAATGTTAATATGTAAAAATATCAGCAAATCTTTTGGCTCAGCTAATTCAAATGATAGGACTGATGTATTATATAATATTGATTTAACTATTAATTGTGGTGAAACTGTTGCCTTGAAGGGGCCGTCTGGAAGCGGAAAAAGTACTTTATTAAATTTAATTGCAGGACTAGAGGAACCAACATCTGGAAAAATATACTTAAGCAAAACTGATATAAATAAGTTAGGCGTAAATGGGCTTGCTAGTTTTAGAAATGAAAATATTGGAATTATTTTTCAGTTCTTTAACCTCATCAATGATTTAACTGTTTTAGAAAATATCTCTTTACCGTTATTATTGAGAGGCATAAATAAAAAGATTGCAGAGCAGAGAGCTATGATGCTAATTAAAAATATTGGACTTGTGGATCGTATTAATTATAAGACTAACTTATTATCTGGGGGTGAATCTCAAAGAGTTGCTATTGCTAGAGCATTAATTGCGGAGCCTAAAATTATTTTGGCAGACGAACCTACCGGAAACTTGGATGCTTCTAATACAATAAATGTTATGAAGCTGCTTCTGGATAATTGTAAAATTAATAATACATCACTTTTGATGGTTACGCATGATGAGAGTTTATTATCTAGATTTGATAAAGTGCTTAATCTGGAATCTGGAAAAATACTTTAATTATTTTCCTCTTTTTTTTAAACGTCTGTAAGCATGGAATCTCCAAAGAAAATGCATGATATAGTATCCAATTATACTTGATAGAATACCTATGGTCATAGTCCCAACCAAGAGTGGTTCCCATATATTACCCATTGCACTCATAATCCATTCTGAATTTAATTGAAACTCTGCATATATCGGATCTATATTTAAAATATAATTTCCAAATAAGTATGCAAAATACATCATGGGAGGCATTGTAATTGGATTGCTAATCCAAACACCTGCTACAGATAATGGTAGATTTGCTCTGAATAGAATTGCGCAATATGCAGCGGGTATCATTTGAAAAAACATCGGCATCCAACCCCAAAAAACACCGATTACAACACCTCTGCAGAACGGAATTCTACTAAACCTCCATAGATCTTCATGAAATAATGCGCTACCAAGAAAGTTTAAGATTTTATAATCTTTTACGATATCTTTATTAGGAGTATATTTTTTAAAAAACTTTTTCATATGCTATAGTATCATTAATAAAAATAGATATTTTTCATTCAAAATGTATTAATATCATATACTACTACATATCTTTCACTTTTTTGTTAAATTAAATATGCAAAAACCAAAAAACTCTAATCTTCAATCTGATTTATATTTAAGATTATTAAAATATACTTTTAAGTATAAAATTGTATTTATAGTTGCAGTTCTAGCAATGGCAATGTTTGCTGTTACTGATACTGCTTTTGCCGCATTAATTAAACCATTGTTAGATGGAAGCTTTGTTGACAAGGATCCAGAAACCATTAGATTATTTCCTTTCGTATTAATGGGACTATTTCTTTTGAGAGGTATCTCGGGCTTCATATCAACTTATGGTATTGCTTGGGTAGGAAGAAATATTATTAAGACAATCCGTCAAGAAATGTTTGAAAAACTTGTCCATATGCCAACAAAAACATATGATTTTGCGTCATCTGGAGAATTATTATCTAAGCTAACATATGATACTGAGCAAGTTGCCGAGGCTGCAACTAAAGCTATAACAGTGATAGTCAGAGATGGTCTTACAGTTATTGGGTTATTAGGTTTAATGTTTTATCAAAGTTTTATATTGTCTGTAGGTTTGTTTGTAATAGGTCCTGTGATTGCAATATTTATAAAAGTTATGAGTGTCAGGTTTAGAGATGCAAGTAAACATATTCAAGAGTCCATGGGTTATATTACCAACGTTGTAGAAGAACTGATTAGTGGACATAGAGTAGTTAAGATATTTGGTGGAGAAAAAAGTGAGAAAAATTCTTTTGAAGATGTAAACGATAATAATAAAGAAAGACATTTAAAGTTAGCTTTGATTCAAGGAATAAGTATACCTTTAGTTCAATTTATAGTGGCCTTATTTCTTTCTATAGTAATATATTTTGTTACCTCTGACGAATACCTTAAGGAAATATCTGTCGGAACATTTATGTCTTTTATAACAGCTATGATATTAATATTTGCCCCAATAAAGAGGCTTGCTGAAATCAATGTGGTTCTCCAAAGAGGACTAGCTGCCAGTGAATCAGTATTCAAGCTTTTAGATTCTCAATCAGAAATAGATAAAAAGAAAGATAGTTTTAATAAAATATTTACGAGAGATTTCAAAGCTATCAGTTTTAGTAATATTAATTTTTCATATTATGATAATAATAATTTAGTGTTGAGTGATATTAACTTTACGATACCAAAAGGCTCCACATGTGCGATAGTAGGGAAGTCTGGTAGTGGAAAATCTACTCTTATAAATTTATTACCAAGATTTTATGACATCAAAAACGGAAGTATTTCAGTAGACGGTAATAATATTAACACTTTCTCATTAAAAGAACTCAGAGGAATGATCGCGTATGTTGGGCAAGACTTAACTTTATTTAATGATTCAATTAGAAATAATATTGCTTATGGTTCTCTAGAAAATAAATCTCTTGAAGAAGTAAAGCTTGCTGCAGAAAATGCAAATGCATCTGACTTTATAAATAATTTTGATTTAGGCTACGATACTTTTGTAGGTGATAATGGAGTATTGTTGTCCGGAGGGCAAAGACAGCGCATAGCAATAGCAAGAGCTATTTTGAAAGATGCACCTATTTTATTGCTAGATGAAGCAACAAGCTCATTAGACTCTGAATCTGAAAAATTAATACAAACAGCTCTTGTTGAGCTACAGAAGAATAGAACAACAATAGTGATTGCTCATCGATTATCAACTATTGAAAATGCAGATAAAATTATTGTTTTAGATTCTGGTAGAATTATAGAAAGCGGCAAACATTCCGAGCTTATTTCAAACAAAGGGTTATATGCAAAATTGCATAAAATACAATTTCCTGAGCAATAATGGATAAATTTTTTAATAATATTTGGTATGGCGGGTTTAATATATTTAGTTTATTACTACTTCCTTTCACATTAATATATTTCATTATAATAACCCTTAGAATTTACCTTTATAGATTTAGATTTTTTAAGGTAAAGAAGTTTGATGTGCCAATTATAATTATTGGAAATATCTCTCTAGGTGGCTCAGGTAAAACACCATTTTGTATTTGGCTGGTAAATTATCTTGAATCTAAAAATATTAAAGCAGGAGTTATATCATCTGGATATAAAGGATCTTCTAAAAATCCTATTATAGTTGATGATGAATCTAACCCTCTAGTTGTTGGCGATGAAGCTGTTCTCTTGTTTGAAAAGACAAGTGCCAAAATTGTAAGCTGTGGAAATAGAGTTGAAGCAACGAGATTACTACTTAATACATTTAAGGTTGATGTAATTATTCATGATGATGGTATACAGCATTATGCTTTAGATAGAGATTATGAAATTATATTGATAGATAATAATAAGCTTTTTGGAAATGGATTTTTATTCCCATCTGGACCACTGCGTGAATTACAATCAAGAATTACTAGGGCAAATATATCTATACTGATGAATCTTGAAAGTAATACGGTGTATGCTGCTTGCTCAGACAATAAAGGCATTCAGAATGCTAGCACTAAAGAGATAAAAACTTTTGATCAGTTTAGAAATCAAAAAATACATCTAGTGGCTGGAATAGCCTCGATTGATAATATAACATCTGTTCTTGGTAATTATATGATAGATTATATTACACATAAATATGAAGATCATTATCAATTTTCTGGAAATGAGTTTGATTCATTCGGTAACGAACCTATCTTTCTTACTTCAAAAGATTATGTTAAATTACATACTTTAGATAATAAAAATATTTGGATCTTACTCCATGAAGTTGTTCCAAATAATTTACTTATAAAAAAAATTAATCAGGATTTAGCGAGTATTTTAAAATATGAAAACTAGAATCGTAATTCCAGCTAGACTGAAATCATCTAGGTTTCCGAATAAGCTTATAAAAATTATCAATGGAAAAACTTTAATTGAACATGTTTGTTTAAGAGCAAAAAAGCTGAAATATGATTCATTGACAGTTGCAACGGATAGTTTAAAGATTAAAGATATAATTGAGGGTATAGGCGTTAATGTATGGTATTGCCAAAAAAAATACTCTAGTGGAACTGAAAGAACAGCAGGACTGTCTAGTGACTTAAAATTTAAAAAAAATGATATTATTATCAACATACAAGGTGATGAATATAATTTTCCACTTAATGCTGTTAATAAAGTTATAAATGACTTAAAAATATCAAAAAAAAGAATTGTTTCCACAATCATATATATGACTCAAGATAAGAAAATTATAAACAATAAAGATTCAGTAAAAGTTGTAACTGATAAAAATAATAATGCGTTATATTTCTCTAGATCACCAATACCATATAATTCTGATCATGAATATTCTATACATCTTGGTATATATGGTTATAAAGCAGGTCTATTAGAAACATACTCATCTTTTATTAAATCTGAATTTGAGAAATCAGAGAGTTTAGAGCAGTTGAGATTTTTATATAATAATGTTCCAGTACATTGCATGAAAATTAAGAACCATAATTCTATTAGTATTAATTCCGTTAATGATTTAAAATTAGTGAAGGCGGGTATTTAATGGAAAAGAAGATAATAACAATCACTGGTGCGGCAGGCAATATAGCTTATTCATTAATATTTAGAATCTTATCTGGTAATATTTTTCCTGAGAATACAAAAATTCAACTTAATCTTCTAGACATCACGGATGCGCTATCTGTTTTAAAAGGAGTTAAATATGAAATAGAGGATTGTGCCTTTCCCAATTTAGATAATATAATAATTACAGATAATTCTGAATTAGCATTTACTGGTTCGGATTATATTTTACTAGTTGGCGCAAAACCAAGATCCAAGGGAATGCAAAGAGCAGACTTATTATTAGATAACGCAAATATTTTTCAGAAACATGCAGCAATAATTAATGAATGCGTAAGCAGTGATACTAAAATAATTATTGTCGGTAATCCTGCCAACACGAACGCTTTAATTGTTCAAAGCTTTGCGACTAATATTCCCTCAAAAAATATTACATCACTTATGAAGTTAGATCAAAATAGGGCAAAAAGTATTCTATCTAACAAATTAAATACATCAGTTAGCCAGATCTCGCAGCTAGTAGTTTGGGGAAATCATTCTGCTACACAATTTCCAGACCTGAACCATTCTTTAGTCTCCAATGATAGCCAGCTAATTACTTCTCTTGATGAAACATGGATAAAAGATGTATTTATTCCCAGGGTTCAAAAAAGAGGAGCTGAAATTATTGAGCATCGTGGTAAATCTAGCGCGGCTTCGGCAGCATCTGCAATATATGACCATTTGAATATTCTGGTTAATGGCTCTAAAGACTGGGAGTCAATGGGAGTAATGAGAGAAAATACTTATGGTGTAAGTGATGAAATATTCTTTTCATTTCCATTGCAAATATTAGACTCAAATATTAATATTATTAACGGGTTAGATGTTAGTGAGATTTCTATGAAATATATAAAAGACTCCGAGAAAGAGCTTTTAATTGAAAGAGATATTATAAAAGATATCCTTAAGGGCTAATTGACTATATTTACTTTTGTATTATTTATATATAAGTCTTTTTCAATCGCATCCAATCTTATCACTGCCAGGCAGATTATTTCTTCCTGAATAGTTTGATTACCACTTATTACTTCACCTAAAATTTCATTATTTTCGTCATGTATCTTATTGGAAATATTTATTAACTTTGAATTATGATTTATCAAGAATATCTGTTTTTTAATTTTTCCAAGATAATGAGTTCTGGCAACAATCTCTTGCCCGGTATAACATCCTTTTTTATAATTAATACCATTTAGTTTTTCTAAATTTAAAACCTGAGGTATATATTGTTCTTTAGTTTCCATTGTTACTCTTAATATACGATTATAGTAATCAGATAATTTATTAACATTAAATGCCAGTTGATCTTTAGTTAGCAATTTTTTTATTTCATCTATTTCTTTCGCTTCATCCTTATAAATTAGAGTTGACGAAGAAAAGTATTCAGAGTTATTATTCAAGATCTGATAATTGTCATCTTCTTTTATACCACTAGAGTTTTTTGCATTATAAGAGCTCAAGAGTTCTTTGGACATTTGCCCGCATATTCCAATGATATGATATTCATTTGTCATTTCTATTGTGACTTTTGACATTAGTATATACATGGATAATTTTTGAATAAAATAATCTGATATTTCTTTATTAATTAATATTAGATATGAATCCTTATCTTTCAAAATTCTTAGGATTGCAATAACTTTACCTTGATTTGTTGAATAAGAAGAGTATTGAGAAATATCTTTTTCTAATAAATTTATGTCATTGCTGAATTGACCTTGCAAAAATTTGCCAGCATCATCACCTGATATTTTCAAACATATTGTTTCAGGATCACTTGAATATCCAGATAATTCTTTAATATTCATATAAAGCATTGATATCCATAAAAATAATTTATTACCTTGAATTTATTACTGTTAAGTTATTATATCTAAACCCTAGATAATGAAAATAAGTATATCCTAATAAAGTACTATTTATTTAATTTATATTTGCATATAATAGCTCTTGGAGAGATTAAATGAATAAAGATCAGAATACCGATAAGCCTAAAACAGAAGAAAATACTCCTGAGAAAACTAAGGAAGTTAAAGAGATTGGTGGACGAAAAGGCTTGGACCCAACTAGATATGGTGATTGGGAAAAAAGTGGTCGCTGTATAGATTTTAAAAATAGAAATAAGAATGAATACTAAAAGACCATTATCTCCGCATCTGCAAATATATAAGCCACAGTTAACTTCTGTGCTTTCTATTACACATAGGTTTACAGGGGTTATTTTATCCATGTTTTCTATCTTAATTCCCTTTTCCTTACTTTTTATTTCACTTGGGTCAGATTATTATCAATTATTCTTACTAATATTAAATCATGTAATTATTAAAATTATTTTATTCGGAACACTCTTTTCATTAGCTTTTCATTTAAGTAATGGAATCAGACATTTATTTTGGGATATGGGACTAGGTCTGAGCATCAAAAATAGTTATCTATCCGGATATCTAGTGATACTGGTATCGATCACATTAACTTTATTTGTAATATTTTATACTAACTAATAGGAAATTTATGGCAGTCTTTCATTGGAAAATTCAAAGAATCAGCGCAATACTACTTGTGCCTATTGTAATATACGTGACCCTGTATTTATTAAAAATTGGAAATCTATCATATGCGAATGTCACAAATGATATTTCATCATTTTCAGGGATTCTAGTGATAAGTTTTATGGCATTAGTATTGTTTGTTCATAGTTCT
>TARA_B110001469_G_scaffold20125_1_pt1 | contig 11009 bp, 9 predicted proteins | sample TARA_B110001469 | Tara Oceans TARA_B110001469 (sample SAMEA4397034) | marine metagenome | biome: Polar Biome; feature: [SRF] surface water layer (ENVO:00010504); material: water (ENVO:00002006), including particulate matter (ENVO:01000060) such as... | depth 5 m
TGTATGTGGGTACTGCTTCTGGTGGAATTTGGAAATCTACTTCTGGCGGTATTAAATGGGCGCCTATTTTCGAAAAAGAATTAACGGCTTCTATCGGTGCCATTGCCATTCAACAATCAAACCCAAGTGTTCTTTGGGCAGGTACTGGTGAGGGAAACCCTAGGAATAGTTTGAACGGTGGATTCGGAATTTACAAATCTTTAGATGCTGGGAAAATCTGGAAATCCATGGGATTGGAAAAAACACGACACATACATCGAGTGCTTATCCACCCAGCAAATCCAGATATTGTTTATGTGGGTGCCATTGGATCTCCTTGGGGAGAGCACAAAGAACGTGGTGTCTATAAAACGGTTGATGGTGGGAAAAGTTGGAAACAAATTTTATTTACAAATATAAGATCTGGAGCTGCAGACTTAATTATGGACCCTACCAATCCAAATAAAATAATTGCAGCAATGTGGGAACACAAACGTGATCCATGGTTTTTTAAATCTGGTGGTGAAGGAAGTGGGTTATACATTACGCATGATGGTGGAGATAATTGGAAACAGATTACGGAAAAAGAAGGATTTCCAAAAGGAGAATTGGGAAGAATTGGTGTGGCCATAGCTCCCAACAATCCAGATGTTATCTATGCCTTAGTAGAAGCGAAAAAAAATGCACTCTATAAAAGTGAGGATGGCGGTTTTAAATGGAAAAAAATAAACGACAAACCGGGAATTGGAAATCGTCCTTTTTATTATTCAGAGATTTATGTAGATCCACAAAACGAGAACAAATTATATACGGTGTTCACCTATATCAATGTTTCAGAAGATGGCGGAAAATCGTTCAAACAATTAATGCCTGCATATGGTGTAGACAATGGCGTGCATCCAGACCATCATGCTTGGTGGATACACCCTAGCAATGGGGAATTTATGATTGATGGAAATGATGGAGGTTTGAACATTACAAAAGATGGTGGAAAAACGTGGCGTTTTATCGGAAACATTCCTGTAGCGCAATTTTATCACATTAATGTTGACAACGAGTTTCCTTACAATGTCTATGGCGGAATGCAAGACAATGGTTCTTGGAGAGGCCCTGCATATGTTTGGAAAAGTCAGGGAATTCGAAATTCATATTGGCAAGAAATCAGTTTTGGTGATGGTTTTGATGTCGTACCAGACAAAGAAGATGCACGTTATGGTTGGTCTATGAGTCAACAAGGTTCTGTTTCAAGGTATGATTATCTAACAGGAAATAACTACGGAGTAAAACCAACACATAAAGACGCAGAAGTAAAATTACGTTTCAATTGGAATGCTGCGATAAATATAGATCCTTTTGACAATTCAACTTTGTATTTTGGAAGTCAGTTTGTACATAAGTCTACAGATAAGGGACTGACTTGGAATACCATTTCTCCAGATTTGTCAACCAATAATCCAGAAAAACTAAAACAAGCAGAAAGTGGGGGCTTAACTATGGATGCAACAGGCGCAGAAAACCATTGTACTATTTTAGTTATTGAGCCTACTGTTTTAGAAAAAAATGCTTTGTGGGCTGCAACGGATGACGGACAAGTACACATTACTAAAAATGGAGGTGAAAGTTGGACCAATGTCACAAAAAACATAAAAGGGTTGCCAAAAAATTCTTGGATTACACAAATAAAAGCATCCAACAAAAACAAAGGGGAGGCACTTTTAATTGCAAATGATTACAGACGCTTTAACTATACTCCGTATGCCTACAGAACTAAAAACTACGGAAGGACTTGGACACGGATCGTTGATGAAAATGACGTACAAAGTTATGCGTTGTGTATTGTGGAAGATCCTGAAAATGAAAACTTATTGTTTTTAGGAACAGATGATGGATTGTACATTTCGATCAATGCAGGAAAAAAATGGACGAAATGGACCGCTGGTTTCCCTACAGTACCTGTTAAAGATTTAGTGATTCAAGAAAGAGAACACGATTTAGTGATTGGTACTTTTGGTAGAGCTGCATGGGTTTTAGATGATATCCGTCCCTTAAGAGCCTTGGCAAATAGCAATATTACCAATGAAAAACTCGTTTTATTTGCACCTCCCACGACCTATCAGGCTGCATATCAACAGCCCACAGGAAGCCGATTTGGAGCCGATGCGATCTATCAAGGAGAAAACAGAAAAAGTGGAGCACTCATTTCTTATTACATTAACAAACCTGTTGAAGATAAAAAGGAGGTATCTAAGGATAAGAACGAAGAAAAGCTCCAAGATAAAAGGAACGAAATACGTCACGATTCCATAAAATTAGAAATTTTTGACGGTAGCAAAAAAATAAGAACACTACAATTTAAAGCCCCGAAAGAAAGTGGTATTCACAAAACCACTTGGTATTTAAGAGAAAAAGGAGTTGCAAGAGCTTCCAGAAAAATAAGGAAATCGAAAAGAGAACCGACAGGGGTTGCTGTAAAACCCGGAATTTATCATTTAAAAATGACTTTTGGTACTGCCGTTTCCGAACAAGACATTACCGTTTCTTTTGATCCGAGACTGGAAATATCTCAAGAAGCCATCAATCAAAAGTACGATGCGAGCAAAGAGCTAGAACATTATCAAGCACAAATTGCAGCTATTGTTAAACAACTGGTTGAAAGTAAGAATACGGCAACCACTTTGAAAGTAAAATTAGAAAAAAAGGATGCTAAAAAGCATAAAAATGAAATCACTGCATCCAAAGAAATCATTAAAAAAGTGGATGAGTTGATCGCAATGTATTTAGGAACGGTTGATAAAAGACAAGGGATTACTAGAAACCCAGAAGTGACCGTAAATCAGCGATTTGGTATTGCCAGCAGATACATTCGTTCTCGTTTTGGTGAACAGACGGCTACAGAAAAAACACTCATGAATCAGTTTGAAAGTGAATTTAAGAAGACGTTACCCAAAACCAATTCCTTTTTCGAAACGGACTGGAAAGTCTACAAAGCTTCTCTAGAAAAAATAGAAATCTCTCCTTTTAAGGATGTCAAATTTTTTACCCCAAATTAAAGTTTACCTATGAAAAAAGTTATTTTATTATGTTGCTTGAGTCTTGTTTTTATAAAAACGCAAGCACAAGAATCTCCAGAAAAAAAATTAGGTGCATGGTTTATGTACAACGGTTCACATAAAGTATCCAATCAATTCTCATTAAAAACGATGGCACACTTTCGCTACTTTGAAACAACTAGTGAATTTCAACAAGCTATTTACAGATTGGGGTTGAATTACACCGCAAATAAAAATTTCAATTTCACACTGGGAATCAGCCCAGTAAAAACGGATACGCAATATCAAAGTCCTTCTGAGTTTGCTACCGAGTTTAGAATCTATGAAGACATCAATTGGAATAATAATTTAACGAAATTAAAAATAAGACATCGTTTTCGATTCGAACATCGATTTATTGAATTTCAAGGAAAAAATTCGACTGTAAACTGGGTTCGGTATGATTTGAATGCCACCTATCCATTTTCAAAAACTTGGAGTATCTATGCATTCAATGAGCTTTTCGTGAACTTCAAAGGAGAAACCATTCCTCAAAATTGGTCAGGTGGTGGATTACTATACACACTTAATTCTCATTTGAAATTCAAGGCGGGATATTTCAATCAAAAATTCAAAAACAGTAGTTTCAACAGACTTCAATTAGGTATCATTTTAAATACTGATTTTAGAAAAAAACACATCCAATAAAAAATTAAAAAAATGACAGCACCCACTTTCACAAATGACGCAATCGTGTTTGGAATTTTAATGGTATCATTAGGATTCGTTTTTTATACTGAAAATTTAAAAACAGGCTTTTGGTCAAAATTCTACAAAATTGTTCCAGGATTATTTATGGCCTATTTTATACCTGCAATTTTCACAACATTTGGTTTGATATCTCCAGAATGGGAAACAACAAATGCATTGGGTGAAATCGTAGCAGTAAAATCTCAATTGTATTATGTTTCTAGTCGATTTCTGCTACCTGCAGCATTGGTTTTAATGACGTTGAGTATCGATTTAAAAGCCATCTTCAACCTCGGTCCGAAGGCTTTGATTATGTTTTTTACGGGTACCGTTGGTATTATTATTGGCGGTCCATTAGCAATTTTATTGATTGCTGTTTTTTCTCCAGAAACTGTTGGAGCAGAAGGTTTTGATGCGGTTTGGCGTGGGCTTTCGACCTTGGCAGGAAGTTGGATTGGTGGTGGTGCAAACCAAACTGCCATGTTCGAAATTTACCAATACAATCCCTCCAAATATGGTGGAATGGTAATTGTTGACATTGTTGTTGCCAACGTATGGATGGCAATTCTATTGATTGGAATTGGAAAAAAAGACAAAATTAACAAATGGCTAAAAGCAGATACTTCTGCGATTGAAAAACTAAAAGAAAAGGTCATTGACTTTACACAAAAAGTAAAAAGAAACCCTTCATTAGCGGACATCATGATTATGCAGGCAATTGGTTTTGGAACGGTTGGGTTTGGTCATTTTTCATCAAAATACTTGAGCCTCTTTTTTACAGAAATTGTGGCATCAATGGATTCACAGACATGGAGGAATATTTTTTCTTTCTTAGGGTCAAGTTTCTTTTGGTTAATTAGCGTTTCTACAATTATCGCAATTATTTTATCCTATACAAAAGCAAAAAATTATGAAGGAGCAGGAGCTAGTAAATTAGGGAGTGTTTTTATCTACATTTTAGTTGCAACAATTGGAATGAAAATGGATTTAAATCAAGCTTTAGAAAACCCTGGTTTAATCGCTGTTGGATTTGTATGGATGGGAATTCATGCTGGCTTGCTCATTTTTGTTGCAAAAATGATTCGAGCACCTTATTTCTTTTTGGCAGTTGGAAGTCAAGCTAATGTTGGTGGTGCAGCTTCTGCTCCTATTGTGGCGCAAGCATTTCATCCATCATTGGCTACAGTTGGTGTTTTATTGGCTGTATTTGGGTATGCGATAGGGACGGTAGGCGCAATCTTATGTACCATTTTAATGGAATTATCAGCACCCATTTAAATAAAATTCAGCATATTTGCAATCGGAAAACACAGATAAAATGAAGAAAATTATTACAGTTTTAGTATTTGCTATTTTAATCGTTGCTTGCGCTTCTGAGAAAGATGGAAACATGATTGTTCAAGGTAAAATTAAAGGTCTTAAAAAAGGAACTTTATACCTACAAAAAATGAAAGATACGGTATTAGTTTCTGTAGATTCTGTTGCTATTTTAGGAGATAACACTTATCGATTAGTGGATAATATTGATTCGCCAGAATTATTTTTCTTAACTTTTGAAGGATCGAATGCAAAAGAAAGAATTTTGTTTTTTGGAGAAGAAGGAGTTATTACAATTAATGATAAGATTGAGAAATTTGGTTTAAATCCAGAGATTAGCGGTTCTAAAAACCAAGTTGTTTTAGACAAATTTAATAAAATTAATAGACGATTCATCAATCAACGTTTGGATTTTATTCAAAAAGATTTTGAAGCAAAAAAATCTAGAGATGAAGCAGTGATGAAAAAGTTAGATACCGACTATAATAAATTGACAAGACGTAGAGTTTTATTTGTTGCCAATTTTGCGATTTCAAATTCTGATTTTGAGGCAGCTCCCTATATTGGACTTACCGAGCTCTACAATGCAAGCACTCAAATGTTAGACACCGTTAATAATTCTTTTTCTAAAAAAATAAAAAATTCTGTATACGGGAAACGTTTTGATGAATATGTATCAAATATTAAAAAAAATGAAGCGGTAGCCAAGCAATAAAATAGACGCTATTTCATTATTTCCAAAAATATAAAAAGCAAATTTAGTTTCGAATGGCAATCGCTTCAGAAATTAAATTTGCTTTTTCATTAGTGGCTTCCGCTGATAATGTTGTACCAATTAAATTATTGTTTTCATAAGGGTCCAAAACTAAGTTGTACAACTCTTCGTCTCCATTGTCAAACTTCATTAGTTTGTAAGCTGCATTTCGAATTGTATATCCATCTGCTTTTTCAGTATACACAAACGTTCTATCATCATTGGCAGCAGAAGATAATTTTGGATAAAAGCTCTTGCTATTGTGAATTTCTGATGCAGAAACTCCTGTAATATTTGCGATTGTTGTAAATAAATCAGCAGTATGAATCAAAGCGTCTTCTCTTTCTCCAACTCGATTTACATCAACTCCAGAAACAATCATCGGAACATTTACTCCGCCTTGATACAAAGTTCCTTTTACAGTCAATCTAGAATACGGATTTTGAGCAACCTTACCTGGTGTTCCATTATCGCCAATAAAAATAATAACCGTGTTGGCTCTTTCTTCGGAAGACAAACTACTTAAAAAACGACCTAATTCAGAATCCATTGCTTCAATTGCTGACATATAATATGGAATTGGATTGGCGTTAATTGAAGCTTCATCAGTTGGCAAATTTCCTTGAGAATGCAAATCTGTTGGTGCTAAATGAAAAGGTGTATGCGGTGCATTATAGGCCACCCAAAGAAACCAGGGCTTAGTTTGATCGTTTACCCAATCAATTGCAGTATCTGTCAATTTGGTTGTGGTATATGTTGTTGAATTTGATGTAGCTCCGTTTTCATTGAAAGTCCAATTGTAGTAATCTGGAACTCCACCACTTAAAATTCCTGCAAAATAATCGATCCCCATGGTTACTGGGTCTGAGGCATTATTAGACAAATGCCATTTTCCTATAATTGCCGTAGCATAATCATTATTTGTGTTCGAATTAATATAAGACTGCAAAGAAGTTTCTGCCGTAGAAATTGGATCTCCAACTTCTAGCACATTTGTATTAACACCGTATTTACCCGTTAAAATTGAAGCCCTTGTAGGGGTACAAACTGGGTATGACCATAAATTATCAAATGTGATCCCTGAATCTATAAGAGATTGCAGGGTTGGCATATTGGGCTTTATCGTTCCTTCTGAAAAATTAGGCGTCGCATCTTTCCCCATATCATCTGCGATTACAAGCAATATGTTTGGCTTTGTCAAGTTTACACCCCCAGAATCTATAGGAGTTTCTACTGGCGAACTGCAACTCAACATAAAAAAACAAAAGAAAAATAAAACGTAGGATATCGATTTCATAAAGTGGTTATTTGAATTTAGACGAAGTATACGACAAAAAGTTTAATTTTGAAAAAATGTAACAAAAAGACTAATGTAAACGTCTTATAAAACAATAATTCAACCAAATAGCATGAAATTACAATACTACACGCTCTTGTTACTAGTCCTATTCACAAACTGTACTTCCAAAAAAAACTCTGATGACTTTATAAAAGAAACTACTGGGCGGTATTTATTTAATGTCAATGAGGTTTTAGAGGTTTATTTTAAAGACCAAGTTTTATATGTAAAGTGGAGAGGAAATGAGCGTATTTCTCCACTAAAAGTGAATGACAGTTCTTTTTATATGAAAGAATTAAATGAAAAAATAGTTTTTGTAAGTCTTCCACAAACACATATAGAATTAGCGCCAAAAAGAGAACATGAAAACATAAAATATCATTTTAAAAAGATGGCTGAAGATGAAAAAACGCCCAATGAATATTTAGCTGTAAAAGAATTTAACAATGCTTTGAAGGCGTTTACAGCAATCAAGAAAAAAGACTCTTTAAATCCCATTATTAAAGAACGTCAATTAAATAGATTGGGATATGCGCATATGAAGCAAAAGGAATATGATGTTGCAATCCAAGTCTTTAAAATTAATACAGAATTATATCCTAAAAGCTCAAACACATTTGACAGTTTAGCAGATGCCTTTTTAAAGAAAGAAGACACTCTAAATGCAATAGAGAATCTCAAAAAAGCACTGGCTATTAATCCTGAAAATCAAAGATCAAAAAAGAGATTGGAGAGAATAATTAAAAAATAAAATGGACTTAGAAAATTTACGATTCCCTATTGGTCGCCTATCAATTCCAAAAGAAATAAAACAAAAAGACATTGCGCAGTGGATTACTGTAATTGAAAAATTCCCTCAAAAGCTGGAACTCCTTACAGCTAAATTGAATACTACTCAACTAGACACTCCTTATAGAGAAAATGGTTGGACAATTAGACAGGTAATACATCATTGCTATGACAGTCACCATAATTCTTACACACGATATAAATGGTCGTTAACAGAAGATTCTCCCATCATAAAAGTTTATTTAGAAAAAGATTGGGCAGTATTGCATGATTCGATATCAGCACCTATTTCGCTTTCTATAAATAGATTAAAAGCATTGCATGCAAAATGGGTTTATCTACTAAAAGGGCTGTGTGAAGCAGATTTCGAAAGATGCTTTATACATCCATCCAACAATGAAAAAGTTACGCTTAAAGAAAATACCGGTATTTATGCCTGGCATTGTCAGCATCATTTCGCGCACATAGAGCAACTAATAATTCGTAAAAACTGGCGCTAAATAACTTACAAAAGAGGATTCCCATACAGTTAAAATAACTTAAAACTCTTTTTAGTCCATCGATTGTTTTTTATCTAAAAATATCAATATCTTTAAAGGATATAAATTTAAGAAATGAGAACAGCAAAACAATGGTTTGATGAGTATGCAGTAAGCCATCAAAATGAAACCAACCAAAAGGTACATTACATCTGTGTTCCTTTAATTTTCTTTAGTGTTTTTGGACTCTTAATGAGCATTCCAACCACATTATTAGAAAACACATTTCACATATACAATCCGATTTTAGAAAACTGGGGACTTGTTTTCGGAATGCTTGTTTCTCTTTTTTACCTCCGTTTAGGGTTCTGGTATTTCATAGAAATGCTCTTTGTAATGCTATTGGCGATTGTCGGTAATTTTTGGTTGGGAAACAATGTTAACTTATTATTCACTTCAATCATCATTTTTATTTTGGCTTGGATTGGTCAGTTTTGGGGACATAAAGTAGAAGGACTAAAACCTTCATTTGCTAAAGATTTACAGTTTTTATTGATTGGACCACTTTGGGTAATTCAGAAATTAGGAAATAAAAACAACTAACCAATACTATAAAAAAAGATGAAACCCGAAATAAATTTTGAAGACTTTCTAAAAGTAGACCTTCGAGTTGGTACTATTGTAGAGGTTACCGATTTCCCAAAAGCAAGAAAACCTGCGTATCAATTAAGAATCGATTTCGGAGAGTTGGGCATTAAAAAATCGAGTGCACAAATCACTGATTTATACACTAAAGAAACATTGCTAAACAAACAAGTTTCTGCAATTTTAAATTTCAAACCGAGACAAATTGCGAATTTCATGAGCGAGTGCTTGGTTTTGGGAATTTACAATACAGACGGAGAAGTTGTCTTACTGCAAGCTTCTAAAGTTGTTAAAAATGGCGAGCAAATTAATTAATTTTTAGGATTATTTAAAATCACTAACGCGGCAATCACTCCAGGAATCCATCCGCAAAGTGTTAATAAAAAAGTAATTACAAAAGAACCACATCCTTTGTCTATGACAGCAAGTGGTGGAAATAAAACGGCAAGAAGTACTCTAAAAATATGCATTGTTAAATAAATTATTGAACTAATTTGACGACTATCTATTTACTTTGTTACAGTAAAATAGTTTGACAATCGCTAAAAATTACATTTGATCCCCAAAAAAAATTGCATTCATTAAAAGTTTGTTGGTGCCATACCAAAAAGCTCTAAAGTTGGTGTTATCCGTAAAAACGATAACACGTCCTTTTCCCATTCTTTGTACTTGAAAAGGGACTGAATTTTTTAAGACATTTAGATTTGGCGTTGAAATATAACCACTTAGAAGTGGGTTACCTGTATACTGAATCGGATTGTTATAACTTCTTTTATTTGGTTTTATAAAAATAGTTGTGTTTCTGAATAGGGCCAATTTTTCGTTTTTATATCCAAAATTAATAGGGTGCGAACGGTCTAATGTTGCCTCAAAAATAGCACCTCCAATTACCTGTGCTCCAGAGTTCAATGATTTCTCTTCGAAAGAAACTCCCTGCGTTGTGTCGTTTTTTACGTTGTCGAACTCTAAGCTGATAAATTTATTTTTAGCCAACATTTTAACGGCACTTCGATACCCAACTAAGATACCTCCGTTTTTTACCCAGGTCTTTAACTTGTCCTGAGAAGCCTTGTCTAATGAAGACAAACTCGGAATGATAATGGTGGTATATTTTTGGATGTCTGTTCGTGAAAAATAACTTAAATCTAACTTGGTCAAAAACATATCAAAACGTTGATCTAACAAATGCCAAACTTCACCAGCATCATTTCCAAAAACACGCCCCCCCACCAACATGGCAACTTTTTGTTTTTTTATCGCTCGAAAATTATTGCTTCCCAAATCAATTCCGTCATTCAATCCTGTTGTAACTCCTTTGATATCTAGGTGATTTTCTTTAGCTATCTTTTCTAAAAAGGTAAACAGGTCGGCATCCTTTAGTATCTGATTTTGTGAGGGAATAAAAATAGTTCCGTAATCATAACCGATTCCATCATTTTTGAAATTTTTCATGGAAACCTTTGCACGAATTCCTTTTTGAAGCAATGTATTTAATGCTTTTGGTGCATAATACTCATTCCATGGCATTAAATAACCAACGGAACTCAACAAACGATTGGTACCTTTTTTCATTTCTAAATTAACAATTTCTTTTCCTGCCTTAGAAAGGGAAACGTTTTTTGCGAAATCAACACCAAAAGACTGGTTGAAAGTCCATGCAGAAACATCATAAAACAAACTGTCTGTAAACTGAGTTCTTAAATCAAACATCGCTTTCACCAAACGCTGGTTCTTTTGATTCATAGGAACCACATAGCTATACCCTTTTTTAAAGGTTTTTCCATTTGTGGTGAAATCGGCTTTTACTTCATGTATTTTAACTTGATGTCTTTTTAAAACTTCCGCCAAATGGTAACTTTTGGCGGCATCTTTTTCATCTCCAAAAACAAAGGCCTTCTTCTCCCCTGTTTTTCTTGCTTCTTTGTAAA
>TARA_B110001469_G_scaffold38728_1_pt1 | contig 10943 bp, 8 predicted proteins | sample TARA_B110001469 | Tara Oceans TARA_B110001469 (sample SAMEA4397034) | marine metagenome | biome: Polar Biome; feature: [SRF] surface water layer (ENVO:00010504); material: water (ENVO:00002006), including particulate matter (ENVO:01000060) such as... | depth 5 m
AGCCAGCAAACTTTTCTACCAGATCAAAAATATTACCCGCTAAACCTTCGTCAATGCCATTGGCCACACTCCCAGCTAAAAAGCCCGATCGCTGCTTCGCCATCTCCTCCGGCTTTTTCTTGCCCATGGCACGACGCAGCATATCGGCTTCACCAAGGCTATAGCCCGCCATGACCTGTGCAATCTGCATGACTTGCTCTTGGTATAAGATAATGCCGTAAGTTGGCTCGAGCACAGGGCGCAAAGCATCCAGTTGATAGTCTTCATGAGGCCATGCAAGCTTAGCTCGACCATGCTTACGGTTGATAAAGTCATCGACCATGCCAGACTGCAATGGACCTGGTCTAAATAAAGCCACAAGAGCAATAATGTCTTCGAAGCTACTAGGCAACTGACGCTTAATCAGGTCTTTCATACCCCGCGATTCGAGCTGGAATACGCCAGTTGTCTCGGCGCCTTGGAGTAACTTATAGACAGGCTCATCCGCCAACGGGATCGTCTCAATAGCAATGGCCTCTTCCCCCCTAGCGCTGCGTCGCTCATTGATCATGCCCATAGCCCAATCGACAACCGTCAGCGTTTTTAAGCCAAGAAAGTCAAACTTCACTAAGCCAGCATCTTCAACATCATTTTTGTCATATTGGGTGACCAAACCAGAACCGTCAACATCACAGTAGAGTGGCGAAAAATCAGTTAACTTAGTGGGTGCGATGACTACACCACCGGCGTGCTTGCCAACATTACGAGTCAGGCCCTCAAGCTGGTAGGCCATATCCATAATTTCTTGCACTTCGTCATTACTATCAATAAATTCACGCAGAACATCTTCCTGTTCAACTGCTTTTGCTAAAGTGATACCCACTTCAAAAGGTATTAATTTCGATAGCTTATCAGCCAAGCCAAAGGGCTTACCCTGCACCCGGGCCACATCCCGTACGACGGCTTTAGCGGCCATAGTTCCAAAGGTAATGATTTGGGATACTGCATCTTTACCATAGGTTTGTGATACGTACTCAATCACGCGATCACGGTTATCCATACAAAAGTCGATGTCAAAATCAGGCATTGAAACTCGTTCTGGATTCAAGAAGCGCTCAAATAACAAGTCATATTTAAGTGGATCCAAATCGGTAATTTCCAACACGTAGGCCACAAGGGAGCCGGCACCAGAGCCTCGTCCCGGGCCTACTGGAATGTCGTTATCTTTGGCCCAGCGGATGAAATCCATAACAATCAGAAAGTACCCTGGAAAACCCATTTGGCAAATGATATTCAGCTCAAAATCGAGCCGTTCATCAAACACTTTGCGTTGCTGATGAAACTCAGGGTCTGCAGCATCTAATATAACTTTTAAGCGCTTATCCAAGCCCTCACGGGAGACCTTGCTAAAAAACTCGTCCATGGTCATGCCATTTGGCACAGGGAAATTAGGCAAAGAGTACTTACCTAATTCAATGTCCAAATTACAGCGCTTAGCAATTTGCACACTATTAGCTAGTGCAGAAGGTAAATCAGCAAACAGGGTTTGCATCTCTTCGGTACTGCGCAGGTATTGTTGGTTAGAGTAGGCCTTGACTCTTCGCGGATCATCTAGAGTCATACTTTGGTTAATGCACACCCGCGTTTCATGCGCTTCAAAGTCTTCTGCAGAAACAAACATGACGTCGTTGGTGGCTACTATGGGCACCTGTGCAGCGTGGGCAAGCTGCACCGAAAGAACTAAGCAGTCCTCATCGTATTGACGCCCCGTTCGCTGCACTTCTAGGTAAAACCGATCCCCAAAAACACCTGTCCAAAAATGCAATATTTGTTGGGCATCTTCCACACCTCGATTTATTAATGCCCGACCTACCTCGCCTTGAGCTGCACCAGACAAAACAATAAGGCCTTGGTTTTTGTCAGCCAACCATTGCTTTTGTAAAATAGCTTTGCCATCAGCTTGACCTTCTTGAAAGGAGCGAGACACCAGCTCAGTGAGGTTAAGATACCCTTGGGCGTTCATGGCCAACAATGTGATGCGACTGGTACTGGCGTCGGTCTCGGCATTTTCTGCAATATATACATCACAGCCGCAGATAGGCTTAATGCCCACACTTTGAGCCGCTTTATAAAACTTGATCATGCCACACATGGTTGATTGATCAGTTAAAGCGATGGCGGGCATTTGTTCGGCTTGCAAGGTTTTCATCAATGGCTTGATACGGATCATGCTATCAATCAGTGAGAACTCGGAATGCATGCGCAAATGCACAAAAGGTACAGCTTGGGTCATATTAAGTTCCAATTAAACGTCGTACGGGGGCAAAACTGCGCCTGTGTTGCGGGCTTACGCCATAGTCTTCAATGGCCTTTACATGGGCCTGTGTAGGGTAACCTTTATGCTTGTCTAAGCCATAATAAGGGTATTGAGCGTGCCATACTAACATCTCTCGATCACGCGTCACTTTAGCAATAATTGAGGCCGCCCCAATGGTCAGTTCTTTGGCGTCACCTTTGATAATGGCCTCACTTGCACACCTTAATGGTGGACAACGATTACCATCGATAAGGGCCAAGTCTGGCACTAACCTCAAACTTTCGACAGCGCGCTGCATAGCGAGCATAGTGGCCTGCAAGATATTCAGTTGATCAATTTCTGCGACGCTGGCTCGACCCACACCTACACTGATGGCATGTTGATATATTTGGTCATATAAGCGTTCTCTCACTTTCTCGCTAAGCTTTTTAGAGTCGCCTAAACCTGCTATTGGATAGCTTGGATCCAGTATCACCGCTGCCGCGACCACGTTACCAAATAATGGCCCCCGGCCAGCCTCGTCTACACCACAAATAACACCTGTTCTGGGCGCCATGGTCATCGCGGTGTCTTGGGTCATAGTTCATGCTCACGAGTCATCTGCGCATGCTGCTCAGCCACGACTTCAATGACCGCTTTAGCTGCTCTTATATCAGCCCCACATGCCAATTGTTGATGGATGTCAGCAAACTGGCTACGTTGCTTTTCAGCCATGGATGAATCAAACAATAAGGCCGCCACATGGTCTGCTATCCGATGCGGTTGGACTTGATCCTGAAGCAATTCTTCAACTATTTTTTGGCCCGCCAATAAATTAGGCAAACTCACAAAAGGCACTTTAAGTTTGCGTTTGAACAAGCGGTAACTAATGGGACTTAAACGGTAGCATACCAACATCGGCTTCTCGAACAACAAAGCCTCCAAGGCTGCTGTGCCTGAGGCAACCAACACTGCGTCTGCAGCTGCCAACACCAAATGGGACTGCCCTAATACAAGGGTGACCTTTAAATAAGCATAGGGTTTTAATAAAGACTGCAGTTGTGTTTTACGCTGCGGGTTGGCTGCCGCCAAAACGAATTGTAATTGCGGGCTTTGCCTGTGCAATAGTGCTGCCGCGGCTAAGAAATCTGTCGCCAGTTGCTTGACCTCCATAGCCCTACTGCCAGGCAATAAAGCCAGCACCTTTTGGCTGCTTAACTTTTGGCTGCTTAACTTTAGTTCGTCTCTGGCTTGTTGCTGAGTCAATGATCCGGGAATAACATCAGCCAAGGGGTGACCCACAAATGTCGCTGGTATCTGATGGCGTTCGTAATAAGGGAGTTCAAAAGGCAATAGTGTCAGCACCCGGTGGCAGGCTTTAGCCACAGTAAAGACCCGTTCTTCACGCCATGCCCACACAGAAGGGCTCACATAATGCAAGGTCGGTATATTACAGGACTTGAGTTGAGTCTCGAGTACCAGATTAAAATCTGGGGCATCAATGCCAATCATAGCCAGAGGCGGCTTTTGGGTATAGCGTTTAATTAAACGCCTTCGAAGCCACAGCAATTCTGGCAAACGGCCCAGAACTTCGACTAAGCCCATAATAGATAAGCGCTCAATGGGCACCAAACTTTTGAAACCAAGGGCGATCATCTGGGGGCCTCCAATGCCTTCAAAGGTAAGACCCGAGCGCTGTTTTACTAAGGCCCGCATCAAGCCAGCCCCCAATATATCTCCTGAGGCTTCACCTGCAACAATGACAATTGTGTTATTAGACATGGAAAACCTGCTAGCGAATAATGCCACGGCCAGTATTTTTCAAAGAAGCGATTAATACTGATAGTTCATCGTCACCTACAGACATGTCTTGTAAGCGTGCGATGGCCGCCTCCAAGGTTAACCCTTGGCGGAAGATGATTTTATAAGCTTGGCGCAATATCTTAATACTCTCTTCACTAAAACCACGACGCTTTAAACCTTCGGTATTCATACCATGGGGAGCGACCGAGTTGCCGTTAGCCATGACGAAGGCTGGTATGTCTTTCAATACCACACTGCCAGCGCCAGTCATGCAATGGGGGCCAATGTGGCAAAACTGATGCACCGCAGTAAAACCACCCAAAATCGCATAATCTCCAACGTAAACATGGCCTGCTAAGGCCACATTATTGGCGACAATAACATGGTCACCCAATACACAATCATGGGCTACATGGACATTGGCCATTAACAGGTTGTGATGCCCAATTTTAGTGACTCCAGCATCTTGAACGGTGCCACGATGCAAGGTGCAGCCTTCACGGATTACATTATGGTCGCCAATTTCTAAGCGCGTAGGTTCGCCATTATATTTCATATCTTGGCAGGCTTCGCCAACAGAACTAAATTGGAAAATATGATTATTGCGCCCGATACTGGTTGGCCCCTTAACCACAACATGGGATTCAAGCTTAGTACCAGCGCCAAGTTCAACATTAGCACCCACGATGCTGAAGGGACCAATTTCCACACCTTCGGCGATGACAGCACTGGGATGAATAATAGCAGTCCCATGAATCGATGACTGGGACACTAAACCTTCCTATCTGCGCATAAGATGGTGGCCGACGCCACAAGCTGGCCTTCCACACTTGCGCGACAGTCAAACTTCCAGATGCCGCGCTTTTCAGAAACAATGGCCGCATCTAACTGAAGTTTATCACCAGGCACCACCGGGCGTTTAAAGCGTAATTTATCAGACCCAACAAAATAGTAGATCGACCCATCTTGTGGGGTTTTATCCATGGTCTTAAAACCAAGAATACCCGCTGCTTGGGCCATGGCTTCAATCACCAAAACACCAGGCATGACTGGATGGTCTGGAAAGTGGCCATTAAAGAACGGTTCGTTAATGGTCACATTTTTGTAAGCCACAATAGATTCACCCAAATTAAGCGCTGTAACTCGATCCACTAATAAAAACGGGTATCGGTGAGGGAGATACTCTCTAATTTCTTTGACATCCATAACCATAGTGGTACTTTCCTTATGTGGTAAGGCTGATATTGATCAGGCTTTCAGCTGGGCAATTTCAAATTCGAGTTGTTTGAGGCGTTTAGCCATCTGGTCGAGCTGCTTAAAACGCGTGGCATTGCGGCGCCACTTTTGATTCTTGTCTAAGCCCGTACCCGAAGAATATGCTCCAGGTTCACTAATAGAGTGGGTCACTAAAGACATCGCAGTGACGTGCACTCCATCGGCTAAGGTTAGATGACCAGTAATACCACAGGCGCCAGCGATGGCACAATGCTTGCCAAGTTTGGTGCTGCCGGCAATGGCGGTGCAGCCTGCAATAGCAGTATAGTCACCCAGCTCTACATTATGAGCAATCTGGACTTGATTATCCAGCTTAACACCATAGCCTATGAGAGTGTTATCTAAAGCTCCGCGATCTATGGTCGTGCCTGCACCCACTTCCACATGATCAGAGATAGTCACACCACCTAGCTGAGCGATCTTCACCCAGCCGCAATCATCTTTTGCAAATCCAAAGCCATCGGCTCCAATAACGGCACCACTATGAATGATGCAGTAGGCACCTACTTGAATGTCATGGTACAAGGTAACGTTGGCCGCAAGACTCGTATGGTCACCTACATTAGAATGGGCTCCCACCACACTATTAGGCCCGATTGAGACCGCATGACCCAGTGTTACATAAGGTCCAATCACTACACCCGGTGCCAGATTCACGGCACCACCAATGGTGGCTGTCGGATGAATCTGTGCGGTCCTATCAATGCCACTAAAAGAAGGTACTGGCACAAACGCTTGTGACAGTTTTGCATAACCCAAATAAGGGTTATCTAACAGTAAGCATGGGCCAGCAAATAGCTTCGCTTGGTCGGGTTGCAAAATCACTGCGCCAGCTTGGCTCGTCTTGAGCTGGCTAGCATATTTCATATTTGCCAAAAAACTCACTTCATGCGGCAGCGCTGAAGCCAATGTGGCCAGGCCACTAATAGAGTGGTTGGCATCACCTTTTAGTGTTGCACCAATAAGGTCCGCTATGGCGCCTAAAGTTAGATGGTGCAATTATGGCTCCAAATTCAGCAACTCAACGACCTTAGGCGTAATATCAATGCCTACTGAGTTATAAATCACAGACTGACCATTAATAATTAAAGAAATATTGTTTTTCTCAATTAACTCACGCAACACCTTATCTAACGCTGGGCGCATGCTGGCCAAGAACTCTTGTTCAGCGCCTGCTTTAGCATTAGTTAAGTACTGCTGCAGCCTTTGATATTCAGCATTTAAGGTCTGAATTTCTGCCTGCAACGTTTGCAGCTCATCACTACTCATAAGGTCTTTATCGGCTACGAAACGCTGCTGTAATGCCTGCAACTTCTTGCCCATGGTGTCAAAGCGAACCGCTTGGGGCTCTAGCTGTGCCGACAAGGTTTGACCTAAAGCAATGGCTTTTGCCGTAGCAAATATAGCCTGCTCTGCTTTGAGGACAACAATGGCGTTTGCCAAAGTCAATTGCGACGCACAAACCGTGAACGCAAAAACTACTGTAGCAAAAATAACCTTCACTTTATTCATTCAAACTCCTTCTAGGGTGGGGTCAGAACGACCGACCCAACGTTATGTGCGTTGATTGTGTTAAATCACCTGTTTTTTGCCTTAACGGCGTCGCTATAACTAAAGTTAACGGCCCCACTGGCGTTAACCATGCAAGGTTAAGACCACCAGCGGCCCTCAACTCTGATGTAGTAAAGTTGCCCGACTCGTAGACATTTCCTGCGTCAATAAACAGTGAGGTGCGAACCGAGGGATTATCACTAAACAATGGAAAAATGAGCTCGGCAGACGCTGTTGTCAATAATTGGCCACCCAAAGAGTCGTTATTAGACGCACTTTTAGGTCCCAGAGAGTTGTTAGAAAAGCCCCGCACACTGCCAAAGCCACCTGCATAATAGTTGGCAAAAAACGGGTTGGTACTGGTTGCGCCATAGGCACCAACAACAGCGACCCGCGCGCCGGTAGAAAAGACTAAAGACTCAGTGTAGTTGATGGGTATAAAGTTACGGTAGTTATAACTTAGCTGATAAAAATTCAGGTCACTGTTAGGTAACGCTAAATCTAAGGCCACCCCATGGGAACTGCCCTTAGTGGGGTACCAAAAATCATTTAAGGTATTATTTTTCCAGCTGACGGAGGTTTTAAACTGCCTATAATTTTGCCCTTCTGCGGCCACGAAACTGGTCGCTTCATCAGCTGGTGCCGAACCCAGTGTTAGGTCTATTCGCTCATAGCCCACTTTAAAGTCTAACCCGGTGGCATCATCAATTGGATAGCCAAAACGTAGGTCAAAGCCAATACTATCGGTGGCAAAACTACTCACGTCGATTTTTGAAAAGTCACGCTTGGTATAATACAAGTCAACGCCACGACTGACCCCATCGACAGTGTAATAAGGGTTGAGGTAGCTGAATTTATAAGAATCAGTACTGTTACTCGAGGTAAAAGACGCTTCCATCTTATTACCCGTACCTAAGAAATTATTTTGGTTCACCGAGCCACCCCAAAAAGCGCCTTCGCCATCGCTGTAACCCAGAGTGACAGAAAAGTTAGAAGTTAACCCCTCCTCTACCTCAAATTCTACGTCCAACTGGTCGTCGGTGCCAGGCACAGGCACTGTGTCTACGTTCACTTTATTGAAAAAACCTAAACGCTGAAGGCGTAGTTTTGATGCCGTAATATCCGCCATAGACGCAACCGCACCTTCCATTTGACGCATTTCACGGCGCAATACATCATCACCAGTAAGTGTATTACCTCGGAAACCTATACGCCGCACATAGGTGCGTTTACCCGATCTAATCTGGTACTGAACATCGACCGTATTTTTCGCTTCATTAACGAGAGGTACGGGCTGCACATCAGCGAAGGCAAATCCATTATCACCAAATAATTGGGTGATCTCTGCCGCCTGATTGACGAGTTTTTCTCGAGAAAAAATTTGCTCTGGAGAAGCGTCGAGCAGTGCCCATATATCCGCCTCATCCACCTCGTATTGACCCGCAATGGTTAACTTTCCAATATTAAACCGCGCGCCTTCCGTTAGGTTAATGGTAATAAATACATCAGCTTTGTCTGCAGAAATGGCCACTTGCGTCGATTCGATATTAAACAGCACATAACCTTTGTTTAGGTAATGGGAGCGAATATTTTCTAGATCTGCCGTAAGCTTTTCTCTGGAGTAGCGATCATCTTTAGTGAACAAAGTCCACAGTCCTGGGGTTTGCAGGCTCATTAAATCTATGAGCTCAGCATCACTATAACCGTCATTACCAATAATATTAATATGGCTAATCGAAGAAGTAACACCCTCATTAACTTTAACGTCGATAGACACCCGATTCTCACCCAAATCATTGACCACAGACTCTATCAACACAGCATATCGCCCTTGGCGATTATATTGTCGCTCTAGTTCGAGCTCTATTTGCGCCAAAGTTGCTCGTTTAAAAATCTCACCTTCCTTTAAACCCGCTGCTCCTAAAGCCAAACGAAGCTGTTCCGCTTTAATAATCTTATTACCTTCTAAGCCAATGAAGCCGATAGCTGGACGCTCTTGCACCACAACTAATAATAGATTGCCGTCTTGCTCTAAGCGAATGTCTTCAAAGTAGCCACTTTTGAACAGACTTCGCGTCGCATAAGCCAACGTCCGCTCGTCTGCCGTATCGCCCACTCTTAGAGGTAACTCTGCAAAAGCTTGCGTTGACGAAAGCCGCTGCAACCCTTCGATTCGGATATCTTCAATAGTGAACGCCAAGGCTATTTGTGATGCTGCCAAGGTGCAACTTAACAGCACACCCAAGATAATTCTTTTCATATGTCACTAACCTAAAATAAGATTAAAGTAAGGCATCAAATCATTAGATACGGCGATAAACATGATGCTAAACACGATTGCCATACCAATGCGCAAACCAATGGCTTGAATATGTTCAGGCACTTTGCGGCCCGTCACGACTTCTACGAGGTAATATACCAAATGTCCGCCATCCAGCATAGGAACAGGCAGGAGATTTAATACTCCAAGACTGACGCTCAAGTAAGCCATAAAACTAATATAAGCCATCACACCAGATTCTGCCGAAGCCCCAGCAATTTTAGCAATGCTAATAGGACCGCTTAAATGCTCAATAGACACTAGGCCTTGTAACATTCGCCCCAAGAAACTTAACGTCAACGCCGCCATATCTAAAGCCTGCTGGCCACCCGCCACCAATCCTGAAAATAAGCCTAATTGTTGCTCAAATTGCATGGATTGTGGCCATGAAATAGGTGCCACACCGATGCCAATGAGACCAATACGCTCACCTAATTCATCCGTATAAGACCCTAACTGCACAGGCACTTCTAAGCGTTGAGAATAGCGTTCAAGGGTAACGCTGATTGGCATATCTGCACGACTCTGAATAAAGGCAACAAACTCACTATAGCCCGCCATCGGCTGCTGATTGATAGCCACTATTTTGTCAGCTACCTGCAATCCAGCCAACTCTGCCGAACCTTCAGGTACGATGTGGTCTAGCATAATAGGCACGTTGGGACGCCAAGGCTGTAAGCCCAACTGAGCCATAGGACTAGACTGCACGGCAGCCGACATCCAATGTGTGACCGAAAAAGCACGTTCCACTGGCACCCCTAGAGCAGGTAAGGTATCGAGCTCATTCGGGGCTAACGCCTGGCCCTGCAGTGCCGGCTCATCGAGCCCTTGTAACAAAAAGCTTATACTAGCAGTCTCACCGATGCGTTTGGCGAGAGCAATATTCACAGCTTCCCACGTAGGGGTCTCATGACCATCAATGGCCAAAATCCGCTGAGGTGATTCAAAACCAGACATCCCCTTGTCCAACCCCACAGCCACAGGGATCAGCTGAGGCGTGCCAGAGACCTGCACTACCGCATAGAGCAAGCCCGCAAACAGTAAATTAACTAGCGGACCCGCCACTACAATAGCAATACGTTGCCAAGGAGACTTTAGATCGAAAGCGCTGCCTAGCTCACTCGTGGAAACCGCGTCATTGCGCGAGTCCAACATACGCACATAACCACCTAAAGGCAGCCAAGCAAAGACATATTCAGTACCACCTTTACCCAACCTAGTAAAAATAGGCCGCCCAAAACCAACCGAAAAACGCAATACTTTTACGCCACACCAGCGTGCCACAAAATAATGCCCAGCTTCATGCACAGTAACAAGCACCGCTAGCGCAAATATCGTGGTTAATATGGTCATTACCATAACCTTTTCATATCCTTATGTACCAAAAAATATAAGACACAAAGCAAAGACAGGGGCGGCAGCCGTCAAACTGTCAATCCGATCCATAATACCCCCATGGCCCGGTAGTATTGAGCCGCTATCCTTAATGCCACATTGACGTTTGAACATGCTTTCCGTTAAGTCACCCACAACGGACACAAACAGCAGCACCAGGGCCAACCCATAAATACCAAAGGAAAGGTTTTGTGAAAAGTTCAGGTGCGGGTGCGTACTCATGGTCACCAAAAGTACAGTGACAGAAGCGCCACCGATGCCAGCCCATGACTTTGCAGGACTGACCTGAGGCATCAGTTTGCGCTTACCAAATCGTTTGCCAGC
>TARA_B110001469_G_scaffold124365_1_pt1 | contig 10938 bp, 15 predicted proteins | sample TARA_B110001469 | Tara Oceans TARA_B110001469 (sample SAMEA4397034) | marine metagenome | biome: Polar Biome; feature: [SRF] surface water layer (ENVO:00010504); material: water (ENVO:00002006), including particulate matter (ENVO:01000060) such as... | depth 5 m
TCTAACATGGGTACAACAACTCCATCATCTACAGAGATTGCGGTTGACAAGGAAGTCAACGTTTCAATGGATATCAGCGGCTTGTCTATTGCGAAACAAATTCCTTTTGCTGCAGACACACCGATTCGAAGACCTGTATATGAGCCAGGTCCTTTGCTCACTGCAACGGCATCTATTTCGTTAATTGTAAGATTCGCTTCTTTTAAAGCTGCGTTTATAAAAGGGTGTAACTTTTCTGCATGTGAATAGTTAAGGTCGTTCAACTCTTTTAAAACAAGTACTTCGCCCTTATCAGCAATGCTTACGGAACAATTTTTTGTTGCTGTTTCAATATTTAGAATAATCGCCACTATTTGAAAGTTTTTACAAATATAAAGATTCCAAAAAATAAAACCTCGCAAAAATGCGAGGTCTTCTTATAATAAAATAAAGGGGGGTTATTCTAAAACCAATTCACCGGAATAGAATTGTAATACTTTTGTTTTAAACACGTAGTCGTATTTTGAACGAATCATAGCGCCTTCAGCATTGACCAATCTTGTTCTTACTTGGTCGAAATCGAATAAGGTCATGTCTCCAAAGTTATATCTTTGCTGCGAATTTTTAAAAGCTTCTTGCTGTGCTGCTAATGAAATCTTTGCTGCTTGATATGATTTTGCTGCTGATTTTACATCTAAAAAAGCTTGTTCTATCGTTTGTTTTAACTGAATTTTTTCACTTTCTAATCTTGTAATAACGATTTCTTTATTAATTTTTGATTTTGCAACGTTGTTTTTGGTTTGAAAACGATTAAAAATAGGCACGCTTACATTAAAACCAAGTCCATAACCAAAATTGTCATTCATTTGTGTTAGGAAATTGGTATTTGATAAACCCGTTGGTAAATTTAAATTGAACCCATAATTTGTAGAAACACCTAAAGAAGCAGAGATTGTTGGTGAAAAATTAGATTTTGCAATTTCGATACTTAAATCTGCACTTTCAATCGCCAATATTGCTCTTTCAATCTCAGGTCTGTTAATTAGTGATTTTTCAAAAATAAGGTCTGAATTCGTATATAACAAATTTACAGATGGCGTCCCTAATTCTATGGAAGCAACATCGAAATCATCAATTGGTACTTGAATGGTTTGTGCCAAATTTAGCAACGCTAAGTTTAATACATTTTCTTGCGCAATAACACTTTGTAGGTTTGCAGCCGCCGTAGATTGAGTGTTTAAAACCTCTCCTTTTGCAACGACTCCCGCCTGGAATCTACTTTTAACTGCTTCTATTTGATTGGCACTAATTTCATACTGTACTTTAGCAACATTTAAATTTTCTTTTGCAAACAATACATTTAGATAACCATTTACAACAAACAATGAAATATCGTTTTCTATTTTTTGTAAATCATATTTACTAGACGCTACACCCAATTGAGCTTGTTTGTAGGTGTTTGTGTTTCGATAACCATTAAAGATGGTATACCCTGCGTTTAAACCTAAAGAGCCTCCAAAAAAACTTGTAGAAACCCGGTTATTGGTTACTGGATCAAAACCAGAACCAAAGTTTAAGTTCCCTCCTGTATTTCCATTTAAATTTGGTAAAAAATTCCCTTTTGCAATGGCAACATCTTTTTCTGCTGATTGAAGGTTGAGTTTATTTTGTTGAATAGAAATATTTCTTTCTAATGCTTGATCTACACATTCCTTAAGCGTCAATTTCTTTTGAGAAAAAATTGCTAGAGAAGTGAAAACAGCTACTGCGAGTATAAATTTAGTTTTCAATACGTATTTTTTTAATGGTGTAATTGTTGATTTTAATAAAAGGTGAAAGATGCCCTTCTCACCAGTTTTAATAGGACGATTAAAAGTAAAATATGTTACAGAGATACTAGCTTATAGAAATGTTAATTTTTTGCATTCTTCTTATATCTATATAAGGTATAAAACAATCCACCGATTAAAAGGTAAGGAAAAACCATTAAATAGGTAATTCCATTGTTAACTCCTTCTGCCATAGAAATGTCTCCACTTTCTACAACTGCCTTACACATGGCGCATTGCGCATTGGAAACGATGGAAGTAAATACGAATAAAAAAATGAATGCGGTTTTTTTATTGAACATAGTATGGGGATATCATGATATAAACAATTACGCCTGTTACGGCTACATACAACCAAAGTGGAAATGTAATTTTTGCTATTTTTTTATGCGCTGGAAAATCAGTTAATTTTGCGCGCATGTAGGTTGTTAATACAAAAGGGATAACTACAATTGATAGGACGATATGAGTGACTAAGATAAATCGGTACAAATAAAGAACCATTCCTAATTTAGCTGCTTCTAAATCGGATGTTATTCCGTCAAAATTTAAATCTCCAAATTTTGTAGAATCTGAAGTCATGTGATAAGCTACATACATCACTAAAAATAAGAGTGAACAAAAAATTGCTAGCGTATTTAAACGTTCATGTAATTTTCGATTTCCTTTTTTAATCGCAATCACAGCAGCAATTAAAACGATGGCTGTTAATCCGTTTACGGAAGCATATATAGGTGGTAAAAAACGAAGAGGCTCAACATCGAAACCTAATTTTTGTAAATTAACGCCAAACAATGCTGCAACTGCTAAGGGGATAATAATAGACAAAACAGTAATAATTTTCTTGTACTTTTTTTCTTGGGCTAAATTCTTATTCATCTAATAAAATTTTAATATCTTCTTTTAATTCTTTTATCTGATCCGGAAAGGAGTGTTCATCCAAAGCTCTATAAAATTTAATAGGATTGCCATAAGCATCTTTTCTAGAGCGAATATTTCCATCTTTATCTACCAGGGCAAACAAACCAGAATGTTCAAATCCGCCATGAGCTGCATCCCCTTTTCCGGCATACAATGTAAAACCTTTGATCGATAATTTGGAAACAACTTCATAGGGTTTTCCTGTTAGCAAATGCCAATTTCTGTGGGAAATCTCATTCTCTCTTGCATAGGTTTTGAGAACTTCTGGAGTATCGATATCTGGAGTAATTGATATGGATGCAATTCCGAAATCTGGGTTTCCAAAAAATTCATCTTGAAGTAACAGCATTTTTTTTGTCATCAACGGGCAAATTGTTGGGCATGTTGAAAAGAAAAATTCAACCACGTATACTTTGCCTGCATAGGTTTGATTATTTATTTTATTTCCTTCTTGATTGACAAATTCAAAAGCAGGTACTTTTTCAAAAGTATACAAATCGGATTTTTCAAATCGTGACTCTATATTTCTAACAACATATATCCCAAATAATAGGATAACGAAAGCAACACCGACATACGAGTATTTTTTATTCATAACTTACTTTTCTTTTCTATCTGCCTTTTTCCTGTCTTTAAATGCGGCATAGTACTCATAATAAAGCACACTAATATCGTCTTTCATGGGTCCTTTTAAATCGGACACAGATCTCGTATTATATCCAATTATTTTTCTGTCTAGATTTTTTTTATCATCCGTTCTCCCCCTGAGACGCCCTTTCTTATCAATTAAAAAAGCATCTACTGTAAAAAGATCCGAGAGCTTACTATTATTTTTAAAGCTAGAGTAAAATGTATTTATTTGATCCTTAGTACCTGTTATAAATTTCCACTTAGCCATGTCTGTAAATGCACCTATCTCATCTTTAAGTATTTGTGCTTCTTTTTCTTTTCCTTGTGGCACAATAGCAATAATTTGAAATTTTTTATGTTCGATAAATTTTTTGTACACTTTTTCGTTCAAATTAAACAAGCCTCCTTTGATTTTATTTAAATCATTTCCTAAAAAACAAATTACAGAAACTTTGTTCTGTAAGGTTTCGGTAGAGTCAATTAAAGAAATATCTATCACATTATTATTTACGACAGGCAATTTATTGAAGCCATTTATTCCTGTTGAAAGTAATAAGAAAGCGATCAATGGAAATATAAAAAGTAAAAAAAGTACTACTCTTTTTTTTGTAATCATGATGTATAGAATTTTAAGCAAAAAAAAAGTGGTTATAAAAACCACCTTTTATTTTTATTACCATTTTACGAGCGGCCCTAATGTATCGTAGATATATCCACCTTCTGTTAAAAGTAAGGTCACTAGAAAGCAAATTAGAAAAATGGGGGTCCATACAATGGCACGTCTAAACCATGTTTTCTCTCCTTCTAAGTGCATAAAAGACCACGCAATAAAGTAGGCTTTTACGAGTGTTAATATGATGAAAATCCAATTTAACCAACTTGTTCCTAAAAAATTTGACAAGTGTAAAAAATCTGGCTTCAAAATCCCAAGCCAAACTTCAACACCGGTAATTGCGGTTAATATGACTAATACTATCCAAATTTTCTTTGTATTCGATTCGTGTGCGTGTCCCATTTTGTGTGCTATTTTTTTATTAAACTAAGTAGAAGAATGTGAATACGAATACCCAAACTAAATCTACAAAGTGCCAATATAATCCTACCTTTTCTACCATTTCGTAGTGCCCTCTTTTTTCATAGGTTCCAACAATTACATTAAAGAAAATAATGATATTGATTAAAATCCCTGTTAATACGTGGAAACCGTGGAAACCAGTAATGAAAAAGAAGAAATCTGCAAAGATGGTATTTCCATATTCATTGACTTCTAGATTTGCGCCTTCTACAACCAATCTTGTTTTTGCCAATTGTGCAGTACCTTCTTCTCTGGATAATATTGTTTTTTTCTTTTGGTCTGTAATCAATTCTGTTCTTACTTGAACTTCTGGATGTGCGTTATAAGAAGCAATGATTTGATCTATTGAATAGGTTGCAATAGTTGGTTCTTCTACAAACCACAATCCATTTTTTTTCGTGTGTTGTTCTCTACCATCTAATCTTTCTGTGGTCACAAAATCTGCAAATGCAATTTGTTTCCCATCTTCATTTACAAATTGTAAAATCTTTCCTTCTGTCGTTTTCACAGCTCCATAAGAACCTTTGATAAAAGTATTCCATTCCCAAGCTTGAGAACCTACAAAAATAATTCCAAAAATAATAGTAGCAAACATGTACCAGGCTACTTTGTTTTTCTGCATTTTATGACCTGCGTCTACAGCCAACACCATGGTTACAGAAGAAACAATTAAGATAAATGTCATAATCGCAACATATATCATTGGATACTCTCCATGTACAAATGGAACGTGCGTAAAAACTTCATCGGCAATTGGCCATGAGTCAATAAACTTAAAACGTGTTAAACCGTACGCTGCTAAAAACCCTGAAAAAGTTAATGCATCTGAAACGATAAAAAACCACATCATCATTTTACCGTAGCTTGCGCCAAATGGTTTTACACCACCTCCACTCCAGGTTTCTTTTTTATTAGAAGATACAGCTGAATTTGATTTCATAAATTATTCTATTAAATAGTTCTTTAATTGTTTGCCAAAATTAATCATTTTTCATCACTTAATAAAAGAGAAAAAGAAAAATAGATAAATCCATAATATATCCACAAAATGCCAGAAGATTGCACCTAGTTCAAACCCCAGCAAATCATTTGGTTTGTATTTATATTTAAAATGATTATAAATAACAACCAACAGTACAATAACCCCTGCTAAAAGGTGTAAAACATGCAAAAACGTGATCCCAATTATAAATGATGTTGATACCGTACTTTCTGGTCCTGTAAAAAACAATCCAATACTTTTCAATTGATTGAAGCCAACATATTGTTGCCAAATAAAGCCAACCCCTAACAAAAAGGTGAGCACCACTAAAATTAACGACAGTTGTCTTTTATTGGTCTTTATAAAATATTGAGCCAATAGTAATGTAATACTACTCATTACGATTAAAACCGTACTAACATAGAATGCTTGTGGCAACTCAAATGAAACCCAATCATCTCTTTGCATACTGATTACATATGCACTTGTAAGTCCTGCAAAAAACATGACCATACTAATCATAGAAACCCACAACATTGGTTTTGCCGCTTTTCTTCTGGCAACGAGTAATTCTTCTTGTAATTTTTCTTCTGTTATCATTTTTTTAATGTAAAAATTTATCGATCACATATATTATTTGCACCAATGTTATATACAAAACACTTGCTAACATTAACTTTCTTGCTTCTGTATTGTGCAATGTTTTATACAATTGTACAGCATAATATAACATTAAACAACCTAGCAAAGCTACAATAATAGCAGTTGCTGGATAGATATAAAAGGCTCCTGTTACTTTTAAAACAGGGGCTATTGAAACGACGATCATGATCACCGTATAAAAAATTATTTGCTTTACAGCTCCCGTGTCTTTCGTGTTCATGGGAAGCATATTAAAACCTGCTTTTTTATATTCTTCATCTTGCAGCCAACCGATAGACCAAAAATGTGGAAATTGCCAGAAAAACTGAATCATAAATAAAATCCCAGCTTCAATACCAAATTGATTGGTTGCTGCTACCCATCCTAACATAAATGGGATGGCACCTGGAATGGCTCCAACAAAAACCGTCAATGGTGTTACTGATTTTAAAGGCGTATATGCACTTGTGTATAAAAAAATTGAAATCGCACCAAACAAAGCACTTTTTGCATTTATATAATACAAGATTCCCAAACCTAAAATAGCAAATAGAATTGCGATTACTAATGCTGTGTTTACAGACATTCTACCTGTTGGTAAAGGCCTGTTTTTTGTACGTTGCATTAATGCATCTGTATCTATCTCTATAATTTGATTAAAAGCATTGGAAGCACTTACCATTAAGAATCCACCAACAGCAAGCAATGTAAGCGTGGCGTAATTTACTGCTTCTACAGCGAGTAAATACCCTGCAACTGAAGAAAAAACAACACTTAAAGACAACCCAACTTTAACAAGCTGCTTTACATCTGTAATTATTGATTTTATAGAGGAAGTATTCTTTGTAATACTTGTAGGATTCATGATCTATTTACTTGACTGCAAAGATATTTCATAATTATGAATTTACAATACGTTTTAACGCTTAAAAAAGAAAAAACCTACTCAAAAAGGAATACTTTCTGAGTAGGAAAATTGCTATGAAAAAGAAAAAAGTGTAATTATTAAATAATCACAATATAAATATATATTATTTTTTATTAATCTTCGGTAAAATCTTACAAAAACTATAGGTCATACGCTGCTTTTATTCATTTTTTTCTTCTTATGGCTCCAATTTTGTAACAAAATCATTTCTCAATTGATAATGTTGGCTGCTTTCTTTACAAGTAGCAAAACCTGAATCATTAAATTGTAGGCGATGTCCAAATTCACTTACCCATCCTATTTGCTTGGATGGATTTCCAACCACCAAAGCATACGGTTTTATTTCCTTTGTAACTACCGCACCTGCGCCAACAAAAGCATATTCACCAATGTTATTACCGCAGACAATTGTTGCATTGGCACCAATACTAGCACCTTTTCGGACAATAGTTTTTAGATACTCGTTTTTCCTTATAATAGCACTTCTAGGGTTGATTATGTTTGTAAAAACCATCGAAGGACCTAAAAAAACATCTGCTTCGCAAATAACTCCTGTGTAAATAGAAACATTATTTTGCACTTTTACATTTTTACCTAAAATCACTTGTGGAGATACCACAACATTCTGTCCAAGATTACACCCTTCTCCAATAATACAATCGGACATAATATGGCTAAAATGCCATATTTTAGTTTCATTTCCAATACTACAATTCTCATCGATTACTGCAGTTTCATGTGCGAAAAAACTTTTCAATATTGATTTATTTTGTTTGTGTTAATTTCATTTTTTACAATTTCTTTTGCTGAAGAAGTCCCAATTCTGTCTACCCTTAAAGCAATCATTTGTTCTGCCATTTGAAAAGTTTTTATACCTCCAGCTGCTTTTACTTTTAATGGTTTTGAATGTACAATTATCAACCGCATATTTTCTAGTGTTGCACCATTTGGGAAATTATTTGCTGTTTTATAAAAGCCAGTTGACGATTTTACAAACACATTTTTTGCGGATGCGATCGTAAAATGCTTCAAAACAATTTCCCTTATGCGCTGTGAAATTACAACTATTTCCTCATTTGTTAAAGCAGCCGTTTCTATAATCCATTTTATCACTTTCTGATTCTCTAAACAGTATTTGGTACATGCAATAATTTCTTGGTCAATTAACTGGAAATCCCCTTCTTTAAATGCGGAGTAATTCAATACAAAATCGAGTTCATCTGCACCTAAACGAATGGCTTCTTCTGCCTCTTCTAATTTTTTTGTAACAGAGGAAGTTCCTTCATGAAAACCAATGACTGTTCCTATTAACGTGGTAGCCTTTGCATTGCGCAATAATTTTTTTACTTTAGGAATATACTTTGTCCTGATAATTAGAAGTTTGTAATTGTATGCAATCGCTTCTTCTGTAAGCGACTCGACAACCTCCAAGTTCTCCGATTCGGTAATTCCAGCTTGTGTTGCAGTTTTTAAATAGGTAGCGTCTAAAAATTGGTGAATCTTCATCTCACAAAAGTAGTAAATAATGTATTTCAATAAAACTAGAAACCCAATCTTATCAGACTGGGTTTCTAGTTTTATTGAACATGGAAAGTAATGGGCAAAGTGTATTTTACTTTTACAGGTTTCCTGCGTTGTTTCCCTGGTGTAAATTGAGGTAACTTATTCATAATTCTTTTTGCTTCTTTTTCCAACTGCTTATGAGGTGCCTTTACAAAAACTACTGCAACATCGCCACTCTTATCAATGATAAACTGAGAATGTATTTTATGCTTCCCAGAATGGAGTCCTAATTCTTGTGCTAAATCTTCATCGAAATTTTTTATGAAAAACCGAGCAATGCTTTTTTCAAAACACTTTTTGTTCGCTTCTTTTGAGAGTCCTTCACAGCCTTTAAAAATAGGGGCGTCTTCTATTAACATATAAGGTACAGTATCTGGCTCTGGTGCTTCAGTAGGGACTATCAATTCAACATTATCAATATCCAATACTGTTGGCTCATCATCTATTAATTCATCTGGAAAAGGAGTTTCTTCAACAGTGTCTTCTCCTTTTGTAAGATCAATCAAATCGATAAGCTTTGGCGTTACTAATTTAATTTTTGGTGTTACTTTTACTTCTTTTTGAAAAATAACATTCTGTATATCTTCTGGAATGTAAACCAATTCTACTTCTCCAGGGTCATTAATTGCATATTGTACTTGTTCAGATTCGTACTCGAAAAGTGTGTACACGACACAAAGGACTAATACTAAGCCTAACTGCATAAATACAGTAGAGAACTTTTCTAATTGTTTGGTTGGGTCTTTTTTTAGGTTTTTCATAATTAGAAAATTTAAGATTATTATACCAAGCCTAAACCAAACAGCATGCCACAAAAAAAGCGCAACCAAATGGTTGCGCTTTTTAGAACTATTTATTATTTACTCTACAATTAAAGTAAATGGAATACTGTATTTTACACCAACAGCTTTTCCTCTTTGTCTCCCTGGTTTCATTTTAGGTAACATCTTCATAACCTTCACAACTTCTTTTTTAATCTTCGGGTGTGGCGCTCTCGCTTGAATGTTTACTACATTTCCATTTCTATCAATTTTAAAACCGATAAATACTTTTTTCCTACCAGCATCTAATCCTAATTCGTTTGGAAGATCAGCGTCAAATTTTCTAGAAAAATGCTTTTGAACCATTTTACTAAAACATGCTTTTAAGGCTACTTTGTTTCCTTTACAACCCGGAAAAACAGGCACATCTTCAATAATCATAAAACTTACGTCTTCAATTACTTCTTCTGACTCTTCTACTTCTTCAATTTCTTCAACGATAATCTCTTCCGTTTCATCGGTCTCTGTGCTCTCGATAACAGTTTCTTCTACTTCTTTTTCGTCTTCTACAATTTCAATTTTTTCTGGTGCTGGTGGCGGTGGCGTTTTTGGCTTTATTTCCTCAATACGTTCTGTGATAACAGTTTCTTCTTCCATCTCAGCATTCATATTTGCCAAACCAAATTCTCCAAGATCTTTCTCGAAAGTTTTGTGTTCTATAGATACGTAGGTAACAAAAAGTGCCAAAACAAGGCCTAGTTGCATGAAAATCTTACTGTAATTTTCTAAGTTAGATTTTGGATTTTTCTTAATTTCCATTGTAAAAAGTTTTTAGTAATGCGCTAATTTAGTTAAATTATTGACTTATTTACAAGTCTTCGTGTTAATTAAATGCTTTTTTTTTAAAAAAAGATTAAAAACCACTAGAGCTAGAAGTCCGCCAAGCGTATTTGCAAGAAAATCCAACAATTCTCCTGCTCTATACACGGTTAAAGTCGTTTGTAATACTTCAAGAATAATGCCATAAACCACACAAGCAAATAGCACTTTGTATTTATGTTTTCTCAAAGCTAAAAGCCAACTAAAAGTAAGCGCAAAATAGGCAATAAGATGGTATATCTTATCAATATTAGAAATCGCGATAACCGGAAAATTAGTTGTTTTAATGAGGCTTAGATACGCAATACAAATTGTAATCACAATAGCGATCGAAAGCGTACTAGCCTGCAATAAGTGTTTTATACGCTGCTGCATCTAACAAAGCTTCTATTTGAGAATCATCTGAAATGGTAATTTTAATCATCCATCCCTCTCCATAAGGATCTGCATTTACCAATTCTGGTGCATCTTCTAATGCTTCATTAAATTCAGATACTTCTCCTGATAATGGCATGAATAAATCAGATACTGTTTTTACAGCTTCTACAGAGCCAAACACATCTCCTTCTTCAACGGTATCGTCTAAAGTATCTACATCTACATAAACAATATCTCCTAATTCACCTTGTGCAAAATCTGTAACTCCTACAGTTGCAATGTTTCCTTCAATTTTGATCCACTCGTGATCTTTTGTGTATTTTAATTCTGATGGGATATTCATATTCTCTTATAATAAATAATGGTTCTTT
>TARA_B110001469_G_scaffold127246_2_pt1 | contig 10899 bp, 5 predicted proteins | sample TARA_B110001469 | Tara Oceans TARA_B110001469 (sample SAMEA4397034) | marine metagenome | biome: Polar Biome; feature: [SRF] surface water layer (ENVO:00010504); material: water (ENVO:00002006), including particulate matter (ENVO:01000060) such as... | depth 5 m
ATACTGAGTTAGAATTAGAAGATTCCGATATGGAATTAGAAGAAACAGAATTAGAAGTTTCCGATATGGAATTAGAGGAATCTGATTTGGATGAATCTGATATAGAATTAGAGGAATTAAAAGATTTGGATAATTTGGAGGAGATTGAATTAAATGACACAAATGAACCACGAAATATGGAAGAATTAATGGAACAAATTAATTTACTTAAGAAAAAAGCATTAGAAAAAGATGAAGAGGTTATGAGTTTAAAGAATAAATATAAGAATTTATATCAAGAATTAAACTTGTAAAAATATATAATTAATCAACAATTATTTTTCTATAAAAATTTTATTTATAATATTATATATAATGGTTGATAAAATTGATAAAACAACTTTAAAAATTTTATTATTTATAGTATTTTTAGTAATTTTATATTTAATGGTAAATAGGAAGACTCAAATAAAAGAAGGGTTTTTTTTTACCTTGTCCGAAGACCAAGCAAAAGCAAAATGGATGTTAGAAGAGGTTACAAAAATAATTTTAAAAGAAGGCATAGGTAAAACTGGCGTTATGGACGTTGGAATTGTTTTAATTGATGGATATCAAAAACAAGAGAATTCAACTAATTATTGTTTGCGAGGTTCAGTATATGAAAAAAAGCGAGGCGAATTAAAAGCCGAGTTATTAAAAAATTTAAGGGAAAATATATCTAAAATCACACTAAAAAAAAAAACCTCAGGAGAAATGAGAACCACAGCAGAAATGAAAGCAGAAATAATAAGTAAATTAAGCACTTCGTACAGCAATCCCAGAACCCCTTCCAGCATAATAAACAGTACCACCTTACCAGAAGCGAGAGGCCGCGATGATGATAACGTTGACACCCCCTACCATTATGGCAACACAAAATCTGGGCGGTCGAGTTGTGATATATATGTGACAATAGCAGGATTTATTTATAAAAATAAAACACAAACCCCTGTTGTAATAGACGGACAAGCGTATATTCATAACGTATTAGCAGGAATAGATAATGATGATGCTTTTTTTAAATTAATAGAAAATAATTTTGTTTATGCAGATACAGACACATTTCGCGAATTAGGTAATATAAAAACTACGTTAGATGCAGAAAAAGCAGCAGCAGTTACAACATTAAATAATAAAAAAAAAGAGGTAATCCAGTCATATTTAGACTTGTTAGTTGATAATGGTATTGTAATTGCATATAAGATAGTGGGTGACATAATTGATACCCCTGATTTTAGTAATATAAATGATACTTTAGAACAAAATTTATATACAGCTATGAAAGACTATTATAATTCTGTTATATCGACACATCCACTAACCACAGATATAAATATTAATTCTTGTACCGATGTTGGTAAAAAAGATCTTTCTCTTGAAGATTGTCAGGCATTTAGAAGATTATATGTTCCAACAAGGGAGGAATCTTCGGAAACTAATTTTGGAACATATCCAGGTATATCTAAAATGACAACTGGGGTTAATAAAGTTAATAAGAATACTATTTTTAGGTTTACTAAAGAAAAAGATTATGTATATTCACCAGACGGTTGGGATTGGTTATCAAAAGGTTGTCAATATAGACATGAAAAAGATAATCACGAATATAATGGTTTATATTATTCTAAAAATGCAGCTATAGAGAATGCGGATCACATATCTAAACGTCCAAATCTTACCTTATTATGTAAAGAAAAAGAAGAAGAATATAAACCTTCAATTAATCCTATAGAAGATGCTGTTACTGCATTGCTCAACAGGAAAAAAGCTATCTCTATAGGAAAACAATATTTAAACATATTTAAAAAAATAATAGAAGGATATGATTTTGGTGATGATGAAAAGATTTTTGATCAAATAATAGAGGAACTCAAAACATATCACAAAATTAATAAAGAAGACATGGCAAAATCAGACGACACAGAATTTATATATCCTAATTGTGAAGCCGCTGGCAAGGTTTCATTAAATTATGGTGAATGTTCAAATTTTAGGAAAGAGTATGTTTCTCATACAACAACGGCAAAAGATAACGGATACGGATCTATGTTGACAGATAACACGAACAAGCACTTTAAAGAAGATAATGAATATATGAGACTGGGAGTTGATAATGGTAATTGGATGCCTAAAGGTTGTAGTTATAGAGCTGGGGGTGGTGACAAAGGAATACATTATAGCGATAATGACCCCGATTACAGTCATAAAAATACATCAGACAGCGCTCTCGCAAAATATAGTCATATAAGCAAATTTGATTTATTTTGTAACGATTATGATATTAATAAATTAAAAAACTTATCAACACAAATAACGAATAATAATAATTTAAAGAATATTTTGACTTCTATTTTGGCACTTCTAAATACTATAACACCTTTAAATGATGTTGAGATAAATGTCGAAATAAACAATTTACAAAGCTATGTTGATATACATCTAGAAAATGAAAAAGAAAAACTTACTAGGAAAGAAAGAATAACATTAGAAAATAGTTTTAATTTAATTTAATTTCTTTATTATTTTATTCATTATTTTTTACCCAAAATATTTTTGTTTTATAATATTATAAATGAAAAGTATAAAAAATACAAAATATATAATCTTAATAGTATTAGTATTAATTTTAGTATATTTATTAATAAAAATGAAAGAACAATTTTTCACCATCACCGACACCGAAGGCGAAATAAGTAATAAATTTACTAGTTTAAGTCATATAGCAAATATTAATAACCAAGCCAATTTACTAATAATAGAACAACTTAAAAAAGATTTAAAATTGGTAAAAGAAATTGAAAGTCTTTTTGTTGAACAAGATAAAACAAATCGTAAAGGAGCAGTTATTAAAAATATTGAAAAATTATCCGAAACTGAATTAGTATGGCCGACTGATACTGATACTGATAATATATTAACGAATAAAGACACCATTATTGATGAAATTTTAGAAGTGATATATAATAAGTATAAGTTAGTTAATACAAGTGATTCCGGAAATATAGTGTTTACAAAAGATAATATCGATAATTTAGATACTAAGCTAACAACATATACAAATACAAATACATTAGATATAAATGATTTTATAGAAAATATAAATGAGTATTTAAACGCATATGAAGATGTAATGGAAAAAAAAACTACTGATTTGGATGGAATAATTAAAGACAATAAAGACAATAAAGAAAATATTGAAAAATATTTAATAAACATATTTGGAAGTACAGGTTGGGGTACTAAAATACAAAAAAATAGTTATACATTATCTACATTTAATACAAGAGAATTTAATCCTATAACAAATTCAATAACAGCAATATTAGATACAACTTTATTAGAGTCGAATTTAGATTCGAATTTAATAGAATTATATAAAGAATTATATAAAAAAATATTTAAATTTGAAATTACAGACAATACAAAATTAAGAAATGTATTAGAGAATTATAATGGCGATATAAAATTATTTAGTGAATTAAAAAGATTACTTGTAAGAGAAAAAGAAATAAAGTCAAAAGGACAAGAACTTTATGAACAATATGCTCTCGGTAATAGCGGTAGCGGTGGTAGCAAAGGTCTTTCTATAGGACCAGAAGATACTCCTTACTTTAACTTTCCAGATATGAAATCATTACATAAAGTAGATTTAGAGAGGCACTTTTTTTGGTCTAATTATACAATAGAACAAGAATTTGAGGGTGAGGGTGAAGGTAAATCTTTCCCAGATTTCACTGCTGGAAATGAAGAGTTGGCAAATGTTAAATATTTGAAACAAAATTCGTCAACAACCAATGATAAAATTACATTTGAGTTAGATTTAAAAACTAATAACACTGACGGAGTAATTATATTAATAGGTAGTATTATTATAGATAACCCAACTACAACCCCAACTACAACCCCAATTACAAAAAGTAATTTAATAAAAGAAAGTATTGATATCGCTGCCAATCCAGCCGAAAGCGGAACTATACTTAAATATAAATATAATACTAATAAATATGATAAATATGACACAACAATACAGAATAATATAAATAATGGTGATTATAAATCTTTATTTAAATCGGAATCTGATTTTGTTATATATAAAGAAGAAGAGAATACCCCTATTAAAATTAAAGATGATTCAATTGATAGTTCTTTATCGAAAGGTGGAAAACACTTAATTGTATTTAAAAAAAATAATATGATTAAATTTATAAAGGAAGATATAAACTCAACTACAGCAAACTCGCCTAAAGTTAAATTTGATATTAATATAACTGGAATTAAAAATGATTATAATGTAACATTAAATTATATAGAAATTGGTGGCGATGAACCAGTAAAAACTATAGGAAAATTAATGAATCTTAATAGAGATGTTCTTCAATATAAATATCAGATTTTAACCAACTATTTACAATGTAAAGCACACGGTTTTGATCCAAATCAACCAAACGGGAGAAAATGTAATTTAGCAGATGATACATTAGGACCTTATGATATTGACTCGAGATTTGTCAATTTATTAAATCCGAACGTTGTTCAAGAAACTAATAATAATGAGGGAGAAGGAATGGACGGAGCATCAGCAATGGCATTAAGAGATAAAATATTAGATGAATTAAGAGTAACTGGAACTGGAGGTAAAGCATTAACGAGTTCCGGAGATACTCGGATTCCAAAAGGAACTAGTAAAGATGTTTATACAGTTCAAGAAATTAGAGATATATTATAATTTTATTAAAATTAAATTTTTATTTTCAATTTCCAATAGAAATTAATTAAATTAATTATTAATTAATTTAATTTTTTTTAAAAAAATATTATATTTTCATTAATATATAGAATGAAAAACAACGAACTTGCGAGATTGGCATTAATTGTAATTGCTGCCGTTGTATTTATATTATTAATAAACTCATATAATACTGATAATGGAAGTAATGTGGTAAATAATATGGGTAATAATATGGTTAATAATAGGGTTAATAATGTTGAAACTTTCTACGCCGATGGTGAAGATACCGAAGACGCCCCAACTCAAAATGTTGTAGGAGCTAACGAAGTTGATAGCGAAGACGAGGAAGAAGAAGTTAATGCTTCTGAAGGAGAAGGTGACGAAAATGTAACCTTTAGAAATGTCCCCGAGAATCAACCAGAACCACAACAAAATAATGCTGAATCAGGAAGACTCCCAACCGAATGCTACCCAAAAGATACCCTCACCCCACAAGATTTACTCCCACAAGACTCTAATAGTACTTGGGCACAAACTGTCCCTGCCGGTCAAGGTTCATTAGGTGACCAAAATTTCTTAAATGCCGGATTCCACGTCGGTATTAATACTGTAGGACAAAGTTTAAGAAACGCCAATTTACAATTAAGATCCGAACCAGCTAACCCACAAATGAAAGTTAGTCCATGGTTACAATCCACTATTGACCCAGATGTTAATAGAAAGGCTTTAGAAATTGGTGCTTAAATGCTATATGCTAAATTAAATAACTTTTACTTTTTTAACTAATAAATTTTATTATATTATTTATGTAATATTATAATATGAATTATATACTTTCTTTAAAAATCATAGCAGTTGCCATTGCTTTATATTTACTTTATTATTTCATTTACAAATTTGATATAGATATTTTTATGAGAGATATTTTGAAAAACTATAAAGTTAAGGAACATTTCTCTCTAGTATTCAAACCTAATAAATTATATAGAATGAATAATAAAATTTTTCTATTGGATACTAATAATATTAAGGTAAAAGGTAAAAATCCATTAATATTCAATTCATTTAACGAATATAAGGATTATATAATTTCTTTAGAAGGAGATATACATTTAAATAATATAGGAAATATCAAAGATATTAAAAATAAAGAAGAAATTAAAGAATATCATTACACTAATGAAGCAAAAAATAAATATAATTCCCTAGACTTTAGGAATTTTGATTATGTAAATAAATGTAAAGAAAAAGTTGCCTTTTGTAATAGCGAAGATATACCATTTCAAGAAGATATATTAGATAAAGATAAAAGTGAAACTTGTAAAGAAGAAATATGTAATATAAATCTTTTAAGTGATAAACAATGTGATAAAATAAAAAAATTTAACGATAAAGAATTATTTATTAAGGCAATGTGTGAAGAAAATACACCTAAACCAACAGAAATAGAAAAAGAATGTAAGTCTTTTAAAAAATATACCAGATTAGGTAATAGGAAATTATATGATGAATTTTGTATTAAAGATAAAAATTTATCAATGGATAAGTGTTTATTAGGAGAATATTTTAAAGATAATCTATTAGAATTTGAATTATAACTGTAAAAAAAAAATGTAAAAATCTCAAATATAAAAAAATTATAATTTCTAAACCTATTATAATAGGATTAATGAATAATTTAGTTAAAAATGAAATTAAGCATAAAAATGAAATGAAACATAAAAATGAAATAAATTATTTAGTAATTATTCTATGTATTGTAATATTAACAATAACATTTTTATTTAAGAAAAATTTAGAGAGATTACAAGTTTATGGTATAGTAATAGTTTTATTTATTATTGTAATATCTACTGTATATACCTTATTTAATAATAAACCAGAAACTTTTATAAATCCAGATAGGACGAGACAATGTCATAATAGAAATAAGGAACACTTAGATTATAAAGATAAAATATATAATAGAGTCCAAGATTTAAAAGATATAGAGGAAAACGATAGACAAGAAATGGAATACGAAGACGAAATAAATAAAGTAATAGAGATGGGACACCATAATTTAGATTATTTAGAGAATGGTGAAACTTTTTAAATTTTTTTAATTTAATATTTAATATGATTTTTACTAATAAAAATTATATTACTAATATATAATATTATAAATGAAAATTAATAGAAATAAAATAATTATAATAGTCTGTATATTATTAGTAGTTTTATTAATATATCTGAATAGGAAAAACTTAAAGGAATTATTTAATAACAATTTTTCAGAATATCATAATAAACATATGTACGAAAAAACACCTTTACATAAAAATAAATATAGATATGAACTCCTAGGAGCTGGTAAGGAAATAAAACCGTTTAATGACACATTAGTTGTGTTTGCTAGACAAAAAAGATATAATAAAACCTATCAAGCTTTTGAAAGTCCTGAGAGTGATGTAGATTATTTTGAAGAACTAGTATTTATTCATAATTCAGATGTAGGGTATATTGATTGTATATATAAAGATAAAACTGATAAACCTTTAACTAATATAGAAAAAGCATTCTTATCAAATACAGTTGACGAAATTCCAAATAATCAAATCCTTAAAAAATTTTCTCTTTTTTATGATCAAAATGAAGAAGATAATATTAATAATTCATTTAAAAATTTGTTAGCGGACGGTCCAACTACTTATGATAAAGATGATAAAGAATTAAAATATTTCCCAGACGAAGAAAAATTAGATTTTATTAAATGTAATATAACAAAAGATTATAGTGAAGACGATTTTTTTAAAAGTACCAATATTCCTTATAAATATGAAGTAGATAATGGTAAAGCATATATTGTAATAAAACAAAGTGATATTACGGAAGCAGTTGAGAATAAAGCTGTAGTTGTAGATGCAGGTACAACTATAGAAACAATAGCAAAACCTAACAATCAAAATAAAAATTTTATTATAAAAATAAAAAATAATCCAGACTATAAAGACTATACAGATATGACATCTGAAGAGAAAAAAAAACCCGATAACATTTATTATTTAGAAAGAAATATGGATAATCCTATAAATATAAAATATAAAAATGAAGCATCTTTTTTTATTAAAGTGAATAAAAATAAATTTATGAAACTAGATAAAACTACAGACCCAGTTCCAATTCTTGATATTAATATTCTTACCGATGAATTTAAAAAACAAATTAATGAAAAACTTAAAGAATTAAGTGATGGTGATTTTAATTATTTATTAAATTTAGAATTTTATGTCAAATTTGAAGATGAAGAAAATAAAGATTTTATTCAATATGAAGCAGCAATGTATACCAATGGAACAAAATCATATTTACAAATTAATGATAATATAAATTCCGAAGGAGGGAGAAAAATATTTTACGATTTTGAAAAATCCGCAAAAACCATAAGTGCTGATAAAAAGAATAAAATGAATAAAATAAATATTTATAGTATACATACATATAACGCAGAAACACCTGACGCAAATGTACCTCCACTTGTTTCATTCCAAATTAATATAAATCAAGACACGAGTGTAATTGAAGAAGAAATGAAAGAAATAATAACAGATATACAAGATATAAATGAAAAATTAAAAAATATTGAAAATGAAATAGATAATAGAAAAATATATTTGAATACTGCTTCAACTACTTATTTGGACCAACATTTATTAGATACACCTTATACTAAAGATAAATATACAAATTTAAATGATTTAAAAAATAACGACGAAAATAACGATAATATAACAAAATTATTTGGACCAAAACCTATAGTTTTAGATTCTAGTACTAATGCTCCTAGTTACGCGACTAATTTATTTGAAGAGTTAAAAACACGAGATCCAACCGAAAAAGAAAGAGAAATATTATCACAATTAAGTTTATCAAATATTAGATTGGATGTATTAACAAACTATTTAGATTATAATAATGACGGACAACAAGGTGACATATTTTTAAATGCTATACGGAGTTATTTAAATTGGGAAACACAAAATAATATTGTTGGAAATTTACAGTTTAATATGAAATATATACATGATCAAGTTGTTTCTTTAAATAATAGTGGTAAAATAAAAATGCCAGATACAGATTTCACATATTTATTAAATAATGTAGGTGTTTTAAATTCTAATCCAAATAATCCACAACAACCTAAATTTTCAAGAGACGATTTTAAGGTAAATATAGAATTTCCTCCTTTTGAAAATTGGAAAGGTATCTTTGACCATAACCAAATTGACGGAATACCTTATATTCTTTATCCCCAAAAAAATGAATTAAATGATGAATTTATAAAAAAATGGGATTTAAATGATAAAAAAAATTATATTCATAATTTGTATAATTTTACAGATTTAAATAATCTTATGAAAGATGAAAGTGAAAGTGAAAGTGAAAACATTTTTGATAAATTATTTCTTTCAAAAGATAAATTAGAAGAAACTGATAATAATGTAGAAAATATAGATTATAAAGATTATGAAAGTATTTTAAGTGGCGAAGCTAGTGGCAGTGACACAAGTATATTTGGTATATTATTTAACTCATTAGGAAAAGAAGAAAAAAACAGAAACACAGCATATGGAGAAATGATACAAAAAGCTTTACGAGATTGTTTTCAGTTAATGAGAATTAATATAGAAAGATTATATTTATTATGTACTGATAATAGTAATTTATATATAGCAAGATATTTGAATAATAACGTTGATATAACTGCTGAAAATATGACTAACGAAATCTTAAATAAATTTACAAAAAATCAATTAGATATTTTTAAAGAAATACAAAAAGTTATGTTAACTGCTTATAATCATCTTAAAATAGAAGAAGATAAATTTAAACAACTCAATGCTATTTTAAGTAAAAGTAGTATTATTATAGGTGATACAAATATTTATAAAGAAATGGTTACAGAGAGTATAACTTTTTATAAAAATATTGGGCCAATTCTTATATATAAAAAGGAATTAAGTAATGTTATTATTAATACTATTTATAATGCCACGCCGGAATTCTTAGATTATTATATGATTAAAGACAAAATGCTTTCACACCTAAGAAAAAATTATAATAAATATGAAACTTTGAAAACTAATCTTACTAATTTAACTAACAGTAAAAAAGACTTAAATACTTCCTATCCAAATCTTACATATTTACATTATCAACCTAGACTACCCGATGAATTAAAAATACCTAATCAAGGTATAGATTCTACTTTATTTATGGGTAAAATCAAATATACTTTTTCTGATAATTTTGGAGAGAAAGAATATCTATATCAATTACATAAATTTGATAATACTGTTGTAACTATTTTATCTTCTAACGAAGGTAATAATTTAATAGATATTGAATTTAGTTTAGTAAAAAAAATTACTGAAAAAGGAAAATTATTAAATGTTAAATTTATAAATGAAAAGGGCGTAATAACAAATACTGGTGAAATATCTTTACCCGTTGATAATACTGTATTTATTGATTTTTCTTTTTATCCAGATAAAAATAATAAAAAATTATGTTTAATAAAGAAAATTATTGATTATAAAGAATTTACTGTGGAAATAGACAATATAGACGGACAAACCACATGTGCTGATAATCTGAGACAATGTATTGTAAATGTAAAAGGATATAGTTTAAAAACATTTGATAAAGGTCCGAGTTCTTCTTGTAATGAAGAAAAATGTCAAGAAGATTTTTCTAATAAAGAAAAATGTTTTTTTGTAGAATATAGTAGTTCGGGAGTACCTACAAGAAAAGATATTAGTAATCCACAACAAGAAGGTGAAATCTATATACAAACAGCACTTGACTTACTTTCGGAAGTAGAAAATAGAGTTCTAGGAAACATTAGATATGAACTATATATTAATAAATTAAATGATGCGAAAAAAAACGTGGATAAAGCTTTAAACATAATTAATAATCATCATTGCAAATTAGAATTACGTAGAACAAAAGTCAATTCAATAGCTATTTTTGTAAAAAATGTTCCATATACTTTATCAAGATTACAGAATATAAATATTCGAATAGAAGGGGAAAGAGAAAAAATAGTGGAAGCTGCTGCTGGTGGTAATAATGGTGTTACTAATGGTGGTGGTAATAATGGTGCTACT
>TARA_B110001469_G_scaffold127846_1_pt1 | contig 10875 bp, 10 predicted proteins | sample TARA_B110001469 | Tara Oceans TARA_B110001469 (sample SAMEA4397034) | marine metagenome | biome: Polar Biome; feature: [SRF] surface water layer (ENVO:00010504); material: water (ENVO:00002006), including particulate matter (ENVO:01000060) such as... | depth 5 m
CAGTAGATAATAACAACCCAGTAGATAATAACAACCCAGTAGATAATAAAAAAATTAATAAGCAAACTGATTGTTTAAGAAAATTAGAAAAAATTTTAGATAATGAATTCTTATTACAAAATGATTTTAATGAAGGTTTAGTATCACAAATTAAAAATATTAGTAATCAAATATCCGAAAAGGAAATTACTAATTTATGGAGTTTATTGGATAATTCTGTAACTCGACTAAGAAGTAATTTATATGATAAGATAACTAAAAATGTAAGTAATAGAAATAAAACAGAAATTAAAACTAAACTAAATAATTTATTAAATTTTAGTAATATTGATAAAGAAGAAGAAAACATAGAAGAAAATGATATCATAATAAAGAAAGAATTACATTTAAAAAATATAAGTAATAAGAGAAAGGAAGATATGGCTAAAAAATTAATATTTAATTATATAATTAAGTATTGTAATGTATTATCTAATATAAATAATAAATCAAAGTTAGTGTTAGATAAATATGAAAGATTAGAGGAAAAGAAATTAATTGAAAAAGAATATAATTTTTTAACTGATTTTTTCACAGAAAATAATACTAAATATTTTAAATTACTAAGTTCATTATTATCTAATCTTAAACAACTTCGAAATATAACAGGATATGCTGATATATACGGTTGTAATATTAAAATCGAAAGTTCCATTTTTGATTATGAAAAATCGAGCAAATTATTAGAAATTAATTTATACTATATCCTTATTTTTATTATTGATTCAATTGATAACTACGAAGATAGTATAAAATCATTGTCTGGAAAAGCAGCAGATACTAAATCATTAGAAGAAGATGAAGATGATGTAACCGGATTAGATAGAAAAGGAAATATGATAAGACATTTTGTAATAGAATTAATAAAGAAAATAGATAAAGATAATACATTTTATAATAAATATACACAGAATGAAGTTATTAAAGATATTAAAACAAAGAATGAAGAAAGTAAAGATAGAAATTTATATGTTATGGAAAAATTAGATTTAGAAGAAAGAGGATTGAGAAATTTACAAACTAAAGCAGGTTTAACTAAATATGAAAATCTTGCGACAGATTACGCAGATTTACTCAAACAAGACGAAATTGATACTAAACTATTTCAACAATTTGAAGACAAATATGGCACTAAACCAAGTGACCAACAATTTCTTGACTTTAAAATGGAAAATGAAAAGAATATAAGAGAAGAAAAAGAAATATTAAAAGATAATTTTATTTTTGTAAAAGGAGAAGACGGAGAAGACGAAGAAGAAGAAGACGTATTTGTTTAATAAATTTTATTATTTTACTATTTTTTTATTTTATTATCAAACTATTTTATCTTATCTTATCATAATATATATGATACACGGCATAAAAAAAGACATAATATTTTTAATATTATCTATTGTGATAGTATTAATTTTAATTTATGAAAAAAAAGAACATTTTAATGAAGCAATAAATTTCCATGACGATTTTCTTAATAATGTTAAAAAAGATTCGGATTTAAAAAAAACATATCAAAATATTTTAGAAAATCAAGAAAAGGATGAAGAAGAAGACGAAAAATTAAATAAGTATAAAAAATTATATTATAAAGTTCCTTTTGATAATAAATCCCAATTAGTAGATAAAACACTGGATAAATCTGTATTAAAAAATTATAGGGTTAATCCAGATTATCATTCATACGCTCACGAATTAACAATTATGGAAGTTGGTAAAATTGTTAAACAAATTAAACCTTCTAAAAATTACGAAATCAAAGTAAATAAATATGATCCTTTACAATATGGAAAACATTTTGTAGACATTTTTAATCAAATGTATTTCTTATTAGATATGAATAATAATTATCATAAAAATGATAAAAGAATGTATGATTTAATAGATGTTAAATTTCTTCTAAAAGATTTAATAGTTGATTCAGTTTACAAAATAGTATATGAGGTTAAAATGTTTAAAAAAATGAAAGATTATGGTTTTGTTTTCCAAAATACTATTAAACATAATAAAAATACGAATATAACTAATTATTTAAATATTGATTTAGTAGGTATAATATCAGAAGAAGATATTATTTTTAATACTAAAAAAAGTAAAGAACAAATAAGTAAAGAACAAAAATGTAAATTTGATTTAGATATTAAAAATGACGAATGTTTTAAAATACCTTACGGAAGTGATAATTTAAGTTCAAATGATTTTATTACAGGGGACTATTTAATGCCACATTTAGATAAATTTTACGAAGATAAAAAATTAGAAAGTGAAATAAATAAAAATTATAATCAATTTAGGTGTTTTGGAAGACACGGATTTAATGAAGCCGAATGTAAATCATATGATAAAGAAAGAAAAACACACGGAGTTTGGGATAGACCCTGCAATAATAATATTGAATGTCCTTATTATAAAAAAAATAAAAATTATGAAAATGAAAGAGGAGGTTGTAAGAAAGGATTTTGTGAGATGCCTATTAATACTAAGGCACTAAGTTATAGATATTACGATAAAACCGTAAAACCTTTCTGTTATAATTGTGAAAGAGAAGGTTGTTTAGGAGATAATTGTTATAATTGTTGCGAAGAACAAGAAGATAGAGATAAATATCCGAATTTGAAGTCGCCTGACTATATATTTAAGAATGATTATAGAGAACGGAAATAAACTATTTAAGATTTTTAGCATAAATATATAATATTTAATGAATGAAGAGATATATGAAAAATTTAGTTTATATACTGAACTAAAAACAAAGGATAAAATAAATTTTCCTAAAAATTATAAAAATTTATATAATATTTTATTTTTTAAAAAGAAAAAATCTAATATATTTTTTTTTAAATCTGAAGCAAAATATAAAGTCAAAATTGATTTCAAAATGAATTTAACTAAATTAAAAAACCTTATTATATTTAATCAAGAAATACCTGAAAAAGATAAAGTAATTTACTTTTTTAAAAATTTTTGCGTTGTTAAAAAATACAATAATATTTTAGATATAAATGAAAAAATAGATTTGTTAATACAAAAAAAAAATAAAGAAATTAGAGAAGATAAAAAAAAAATAATTATTTATGATAATAATATTATAAAACTCGGAAATGATATAATATTAGATTTGAAAAATAATGAATTTACTATTGACCAAAATACAAACTCTTACACAAATTTAATTAAAGGGAAAATTATTTTTAGTGAATTATATCTAAATAATTTATATTTTTTGAATCATAAAGTAAAAAAAACATTATTACTTACTACTCAAAATAGAATTAAAATATGGAAAAATGAGTTCATAAAAAAAAATATTAATTTTATTATATTAAATGATGATTTATTAAATAAAAATAATAACTACAATAAAGATAATTTATATAAAAATGAAAAAAATATTCTAGAAAAATATGATATAGTAGTTTCTTATTGTTATAATACAGATAAACAATATATTAAAAATATATCTTGGAATAATTTAGTATTGGATATAGAAACTAATTTTTTAAAGAAAAATAATTTTGATTATTCAATAAAACATAAAAATAAATATATTTTAGTTAATAGATATTACCTTCTAGATAATTATACTAACTTACTAAATTTATATTTTTGTAATTATAATACTATTTTATTGGATACGGATTATTTATATAATTTTATAGAATTTTATTCCAAAAAGAATAATAAAGTCATTAGTGTAAAAACTAGAAATTTGGATTTTAATGAAAAAGAGAAAAATAAATATGATGATTATATTAATAAGTTTAATAATTTTTATACTAAAAATAATATATTATTTACTGATGATATTTTTTTAAGAAAATTCTGTTGCTATCCACAAAAAAATCTTAAAATAAATATACTAAATTATAAAAATATTTCCAATGATATTGAATTATTTAATATTAGAGGAGAATATAAAAAACAAATTATTAAAATTGTATCTTCAATTAAAATAACATTAAAAAATAAGAAAAAAAATAAATGTAATATTTGTCTAAATAATATCAATATTAGTAATTTTGGTATAACTACTTGTGGGCATTATTTCTGTTTTTCGTGTATTTATAAATGTATAAATTATAAAAATGAATGTCCTACTTGTAGAAATAAACTTTCTATAGATAATATTTATTATATAAAAATAGGCAATAATTTATGTTTAGATAAGAAAGTAATGGATTTTGGAATATTGGATAATTTAGGCACTAAGGTTAAAAAACTAATTTCTTTAATAAAGAAATTGGAAAAAGTTGTTATATTTAGTAATTATTTAGAATGTTTAGAACTTTTAAAAAATAATTTCAAACAACTTGATATTGATTATTATGACAGTTATGAAAATAATACATATAAAAAAGACAAATCCATATTTTTATTAAATTACGATATGGATAAATCCTATTTCGAAAACAAGTTTACAGATATTAATGATATTATATTTTTGGATCCTTTATATGAAAAAAAAGAAAATGTTATGAAATTGAAATATAAATATATATTTGATTTATTTGAAAACAAAAATATAAATGTTTATAATTTAATTATGAATAATAGCATAGAGCAGGATACCTTTGAAAAAAATTATAAATGTATGAAAAGTTTTTGTTAGTTTTATTTTAATAAAACACATAAGAAATATTTTATTGTTAATTAAATAAATAAAAACACATAAGAAATATTTTATTTCAATAAAACACATAAGAATGAATATACAATAACCATACTTATAAATAATATTAACCATAACGGAAATATGGTTTTATTGGATTTAGACCCTGTACCAAATACTTTTAATCTCTTGGAATTATTTGTATTATTAATATAAAGAAAGTTAGGTCTAAAATACAATATTAGACCTATTATAATAGCGTAAATAACAATAGTAATATATAGTGGATTTTTAAGATTGGTTGTTTCCATTTAATATATTAATAATATTTTCTTTTTCAAATTTAATAATCTATTTCAATTTAATAATCTATTTCAATTTAATAATCAATACATTTTTAATAATTCATTTTCTAATTTAATAATCTAAAACAATATTAAATTTATCAATGAATAAGGTTTTTACATATTGTTTTATAATATTAATATTTGTAATATATACAATTTATAAAAAAAAAAGGTCTGATTGGGCAGATTATTTAGGTATAAAAGAAAGTTTTACAAATATAAATAGTGTTATAAATAAGAATAGTTTATCAAGTAATTTTATAGATAATAATTATTTTATAGGTAATAAAAAAATATTTGCGATAAATCATACTGAAAGGGAAGCAATAAATATTTATTCTAATTATAAATATTCATTAGAGAATAAATTTGGCTTTGAATTATCTAAACTTTATAAAATTAATAATATAGAATCACATAGTTTACATTATAATTTAAATCATTTACAGAAATATTCCGAAACAGAAAATAAAAAAAAACATAATAATGATATATTTATGTGTTATGAACAAGACTATTATGATTATTTAGAAAAAGAAAAAATAAGTGACAATCAAGTAAAATATATTTGTTCTTTATATTATTCAGAACTTTTTCTTATTGTAAAAGAAGGAATACCTATTAAAAAAATAAGAGATATACTAATATATCCAGATTATTATAAAGTTTCTAGAGATACTCAAAAAAACTTATTACCAGAAAAACTTGTAATAGGAATACCAAATGATAATATAAGAGGTGATACAAAAAGTAACAGTTTTAATTATAATGCCATAAAATTTTTCAATACAATTGGTTTAGATATTACTAATAATGATAAATATACTTTTGTATATGGAAAGGAAAAAGAATTATTTAGTAGAATGAAAAATAATATTAAAACAGTTGATAAAAATAAGAACAAAGTAGACGTTAAAGATACTATACATATAATATTTAATATTTCCAGTTATAAAAATCCTTTTTTTATAGAATATCTAAGAACTAAGAATGCCAAAATAATAGGTACTAAAGATATTAATAAAAATATTTTAGACCAAAAATTTTTAGGAAATTATAAAAAAAAAATAGATATGTCTAAGTATATTATTAGTAATCAATATGGGAAATTTAATAATATGACAATTAATGAAACAGATATCGTATTAACAGATACAATATCATTTAGAGTTTGTTTATTATGTCATAAAAGTGCAGAAGATATACATATTTATAATTTATTATCCAAAATTTACGGTAACTTAGATAATCTTAAAAATAAACTCAATAAATACTTATTTAACTCCAACAATAATGTTTTAAGAGATATATTTGACCCTCACCAAATGTTCTATTTAAATGAAATTGGTAATAAAAGCCAATATCATCCAGGAGCAGAAAAATTTTATAAAAAAGTTAACTTTATTAAAGATAATGTATATGATACCGGTAATATGTATGTAAGAGATAATGAATTATATGAAGGTGAAACTAGTAAATTGTTTTATTAAATAAAATTTTTATAGAGTATAAGTTTTTTTATAGTATATAAGTTTTTTTGTAGTTTTTAGTTTTTTATATTTTTTATAATATATTTTTAAAATATAATATGAAACTTATTATAATATTTTTTATAATAGTAATAATACTCTTTATAATAAGTGTTGTTATTAGGAAAATTGTATCTAATTATATGACTAATATTAATCATGAGACTAAATTTAATACTAATGTGAATTATTTATATGACGATTATTATGAAAATATTGATAAAAAAGATGGTAAAGATTTAGTAGGAAATTTTGGTATTATAAGATATAATTTTATGGACGGTATTTATGAATCCGAAATTAAGATATTAAAATTAAATAAAAAACAAGATTACAATATCTTAAATTTATCACTAACTAATTGTAATTTTGATATTTATTTATTAAATAAATTCGATAATTTAGTAATACATTCATTAATTACTAATCTTAATGATTATAATATATGTAAAAAAAAAATAGTGTCTTTAAATCTCGATAATAAACTTAAAATTCATTACGGTAAATATAGCGATATAGGAAATATATTCAAAGATAAAAAATTTGATAGAATTGTTATATTAGAAACTATAGGGAAAATAAACAAAAAACCAGAATTTATTAAACAACTAAAACCTTTATTAAATGAAGAACAATCATTTATTTATCTTAAAACTATGGTGTTTATAGATTTAATATTAGATAATAAATTTAATAAAGGAATACAAAATGAAATTTATGAGAAACAGAAATATATGATAAACTACTGGAATTATAACTTTTCTAGTAATCAAGCAATTATTAACGATTTTCATAAAGAAGGATTCAAAAATATTAAAATGAAAACTATTTCAGCTCTGTTTTTATTTTTTACTTATAATATAGAAGATATACTAAATTTACTTAGACTTTATTTTGTAGACCTTGGATTGGGAGTTAGAGATTTACATAACTGGTTTATCCTCTTTACACTAAATATTTCTAATTTTATTATTTATTAAATCAATCTTTCTCTTTCTGTATTAGTCCTTTCATTTATAGTTATTAGATTCCTTTTATTTATTATATTATCTTTTATTTCATCTTCCCAAATTAAACAGGAACATAAAATACCAATTATACTTATTGTTGTAAAAACTATAGCATATATTTTAATGTTATATATTTTATTTATATTACCATTTAAAAAATTATATAAACATTGTAAACCTAACATTAAAAAACATAAAAAAAATACAGACAAACTAATTCTACAAACAGAAATATGTTTTTCTGAACAAATTAATTTTAACATATATTCCTAAATCTAAAACTATTTTATTAAATGATTTAAATTTTAATTAATAAATTAAAAAATCATACTATTAAATAACACTATAAAAAATGACTTTTTTCGATTTGAAGAATTTAAATATAAAATTAGCAGATTTTATATGTTTACTATCTCCTTTAGGAGTGGTTACTAAAATAGTTAGTAACGGGAATCAAAATTTGGTTCAATTAGAATTTCACGATAATGTATTAAAAAATAATGGCATCCCTATATCAGATAATGAATATATAGAAGATAGTTTAATTAAATTATATAGGGATAATACTTACGGTTTTATTATTAATGATAAAGTAGGTATTTTCGAATTACCGTATGGTATAGAGGAAGATAATATATATATACAAAAATTAATTGATAAAAATTCCAAAAGTATTTCTAAATATATAAGGAAGAATTTTCCCAAAGATTGTCAGAAAATTCTCAAAAAAGGTATTACTATAAATAATAATAAATGTACCGACCCCAATAAAATAAACATAAATAATTTTCCAGGTTATAAAACTATTAAAGTATAACAAAATATAACTAAAATTAATTTTTTTTGAATTTATTTAAAGAAAAATATATATATATAGTATATAACAATGCAAATCTTCGTAAAGACATTAACTGGTAAAACTATTACTTTAGAAGTTGAACCTTCTGATAGTATTGAAAATATTAAAGCTAAAATTCAGGATAAGGAAGGAATTCCTCCAGACCAACAAAGACTTATTTTTGCTGGAAAACAACTTGAAGACGGTAGAACCCTTTCAGACTATAATATACAAAAAGAAAGCACACTTCACTTAGTTTTGCGGCTCCGTTAAAGAGTGAAAATACAACTCTTTAAAATCTTATAAAAAAATAATAAAAATTGAAATTATTTTAATGAATATTTGATATTTATAATTAAATATGAAATGTTCAAAATGTAATAAGGAAAAGGATGAATCCAGTTTCCAAGTTAAAACAAAAACTTACAAATCTTGTTTCGAATGCCGTGAGCAAAGTAGAAAGTGACGCGATAAGAATAAGGAAAGAGTTGCCGAATATAATAAATTTACTTTACAAAGTAAAAATAAAAAGGAAAGAGTTATTTATGCTAGGAAGAAAGACGCATTGGAAGAAGGTAATGAATGGTTAAAATTCAATTCACAACTCGAAGCAGCAAAAGAATTAAATTTACATACTGCTAATATAAGTAATGTAATAAATGGTAAATTAAGTCAAACTGGTGGATATATTTTTAAAGTTGTAGAAGAAGAAACTGTTATACAAGATATAAAATCTTGGGAAGAAATTAAAGAAGAAAATAATTATAGTGATTTAGTAAAAGGTCAACCTTCTCATAAAAGAACTCTCCACGAAACTATGGACAGTATTATAGGAAAGAAGTGTTGTAATTGTAAAGAATGGAAACCTTTGAAAGAATATAATTCAGCAGAAAATCATTGGGATAAACTTAGGAATGATTGTAAAGAATGTTTAGTAAATTATAGAAAACAGAACAGAAGAAAAATCCAAGATAATATGAATAAATATGAAAAAGCAAGGAAAAAAATAGATCCAGCATTTAAGTTAAGTAAAACACTTAGAAGTCGATTAGGAAGTGCTCTTAGAAATCAAAGTGCTAAAAAAAGAAATACTACTTTTATTCTAACAGGTTGTAGTATGAATTTTCTAAAAGGATATTTAGAAGCAAAATTTACAGAAGGTATGACTTGGGAAAATCACGGAGAATGGCATATAGATCATATTAAACCTTGTTGTTCTTATAATTTGGAAGATGAAGAAGAACAGAAAAAATGTTTTCATTATACTAATCTACAACCTTTATGGGCAACAGATAATTTAGTAAAAGGTGGGAAGTGTTAATTCTTTCTATTTCACTAAATTATCAAAGTATATTTAATACTAAAAGATTTTTTGAATTAAAAAATATTTATTTGGATAAAACTTTTTTATCTAGTTTTATTTTAGATTTATTACAAGAACAATATTTATTAATCAAATATTCATTCAAAGAAATATATTTATTTGATTCACTAAGTATTTTATCATTCAGTAATTCGGGTTCATTTTCACGCATAAATAATAAAATTTCTAATATTTTATCGTCTTTAATTTTATATTCAAATATATCATTATTACAAAAGTTATATATATGTGTATTAGTAAACATTATTGGTCTAGAAATTCCGTCTTTATCAATAGGAGATATAAAATTATTAACTATTAATCTAGGTTCATTTTTTGATACTCCCGAACTTACTGATAAATTACCTTTTATTTTGTTTGTATTTAATTTTGAAATAGTATTAGAAATTATAGAATAATAATCATTACCATCAAAAACTAAAATACTGTTTCCTTCTCCAAAAAACCAATTTTTATTTTTTTTCTTATTTATAATTAAATCATCACCTATATATATTTTTTTAAATGTTGATAAAGTAAATATAGGTTCTTTATTTACTATTAATTTTATATTTTTATCATTCTTATAATTTTTAAATTCTAACTCATTATGAATTTTAATATATGACTCTTCTACTTTTATTTTTTCTTCCTTTATTACTTTATAAACCTTTAAACTTTTAAGTTCATTAACAACAACAAACGATATTTTAACTCCTTTATTCCAATTTTTATTTTTCTCGGATTCATTGTGTATTAAATAATATTTATGTTCTTCCCATAAATATGTATCTTTATAACCTTTAATTACTTCCCAAGTACTTCCGTATTCATCTTTTTTTTGAGTACCTATAGAAAATAGTGTAGCACTTTCTATGGGTCCGCGATCAAAAACAAATAATAATGTGTTTTTTAATTTGATTTTAGATTCTGAAAAATAAGGAAAATTATAATAATCGTCAAATGTTTTTATAGCATTATAATATTCCCCTGGTATATCAAAAGGATTTTTTGCTTGAAATAATAATTTTAATATTTTCATTTTAGAATTATTTTTAGGTAATTTATGTTCTGATATATAGTTAGACCAAGAATAAATATGTGTTGTAGTAAGCATTTGAGGATATGATACATCACTGCCGCCGA
>TARA_B110001469_G_scaffold25042_1_pt1 | contig 10854 bp, 4 predicted proteins | sample TARA_B110001469 | Tara Oceans TARA_B110001469 (sample SAMEA4397034) | marine metagenome | biome: Polar Biome; feature: [SRF] surface water layer (ENVO:00010504); material: water (ENVO:00002006), including particulate matter (ENVO:01000060) such as... | depth 5 m
GAGTTGATTGTATTTAATCCACCTTGGATTCCCGAATCGCACGATTCTAAATCCATCGATCAAGCTATTTATTACGATGCCAATTTATTTCCCGATTTCTTTACTGAAGCAATAAAAAGACTCGCTCCCGATGGTAGAGTACTACTCATTTTCTCTAACCTCGCACAAATAACGAATGTTACTACAGTGCATCCTATAGAACTGGAGTTAGCCCATGGCAAAAGGTTTAAATTAGAAAAGTGTTTTAAGAAAAAGATGAAAGAGGCTTCTTCAAAAACAAAAAGAGACCAACATTGGCGTGCGCAAGAAGAAGTGGAACTTTGGGTGCTTTCGAAATTATAGTTTGTAAGTACTTTATTCTCCAAAATTGACATCAACTCTTTTATCGTTTACATTTTATAAATGTATTTTAGCTATTCAAACATTTCTATCTTAACATATTATGACTTCATTCAATTTTAAGAAATCCCTATTTTTACTACAGTCAATATTTATTGCATGTTTGCTTTCTCAATGTAGTACAAAAAAGACAGATGATTTTCAGGTTAATAACGAATTCACGAAGTACATAAGTGCATTTACATCTGATATAATATCTAATCAATCTAATATTGTAATAGAATTTCCTCCTGCTACTTCTCAAAAAATTAACCAAACCATTACTGAGAATTTATTTGAATTTTCACCACCTATTATAGGAGATGTTGAGTGGGAAGGGAATAGTAAAGTTATTTTTAAGCCCACCAGTCTAGCTCCAGGAACCCAATATAATGTCAGCTTTCATTTAAATAAATTAATCCCTGTTTCTAAAGGATTAGAAACGTTCAAATTTAATTTAAAAACAATAACTCCTAATTTAATTTTCAAAGAGTCTTCTATTAAACCCTTGTCTGAAGAGAGTTTGACATGGAACTTATTAAGTACAAATATTTTAACTTCAGACTATATCGACTCCGAGTTATTAGAAAATAACATTAAAGTATTTATTAATGAGCATGAATATCCTGTAGTTTGGAGACATGCTAATAAAAATAGAGTTCATTATTTAGACGTTGATAGTTTAGAAAGAAAGGCTATTAAGCAAGAGGTTCAAATTCGTTGGAATGGGCAAGACTTAGGGATTGACAAACAAGGCGTCGAAATACTTGACTTAGCCTCCTTAGAAAGTTTTAAATTATTAAAAACAATTGTATCTCAAGGTGCACAGCAATATATTTCCTTATTCTTTTCAGATCCAATAGATAAAGAACAAGATTTACGTGGACTTATAAAATTAGGTGAGTCAGATGATTTATCATTTGAAATTCAGAATAATGAAATTAAAGTTTACCCAAAAACAAAACAATCTGGTTCTTCTACATTGGAGTTAAATACCTCAATTAAAAATATAAATGGGTTTAACTTTCCTGAATTAAAAAGACTTGAAGTTTTTTTTGAAAGCATAAAACCACAAGTACAACTATTAGGTAAAGGAGTAATTATTCCTGAGTCTGATGGGATTTTATTTCCATTCCAAACGGTAAATTTATCTGGAGTAATTATAGAAATTATTGAGGTATTCGATAATAATGTGTTTTATTTCTTACAACGTAATAATTTTGATGGCGCAAATGATTTATCTAGAGTTGGTAGGGTAGTTTATAAAGATATTTTAAGCCTAAAGGGTGGTGTTGATATTAATAAGTGGGAGAAATATTCTGTAGATATTTCGAGTCTTATCCAAACCAAACCTGGGGCTATTTATAGAGTGCGATTAAGTGTCGCTCCAAGCCAATCTCTTTATGGTTGTATTGATGAGTCTTTTAAGGATTTTGCTTTTAATTTTGAACCTGTTAATTATGAAGGGCAATCGAATAACTATTATAATAGTAATTTTTACAGTTATAACTACAGTTACAATGACGGCTTCTCGTGGAGCGAAGCACAAAACCCTTGTCATATTTCATATTATTTAAGAAATACACATTCTGTTATTCGGAATATTATGTCTTCTCCATTTGGGATAATTGTAAAAAAGAATGGAAACGAAAAGTTTGATATTACCGTAACAGATTTAAAAACTACCGATCCTGTAAAAGGAGCTACGGTAAAAATGCTTAACTTTCAAAACCAAGAAATTAGTACGGGGAAAACAAATTCAGATGGGTTTTTAGTTCTCGAAACTACAGAGACCCCTTATTTAATAGAAATAAAAAATAATAAATCTATTGGTTATTTAAAGGTTGATGGTGCTGCCTTATCATTAAGTATGTTCGATGTGTCTGGTTACGATATGAATAAAGGCATAAAAGGCTTTATGTACGGAGAACGTGATATTTGGAGACCTGGAGACAGCCTTTATTTATCATTTATACTACAAGATAAATTAAATAATGTTCCTCTAGGACATCCTATAAAATTTAAATTGTACGATCCTCAAAATGTATTGGTAAGTTCAATACTTTTAAATAGAGACCATAAAACAATTTACGATATTAGAACAGCTACAGATACTGAAGCTTTAACTGGAAATTACAGTGCTAAAATTTCTATTGGAAACTCAACTTTCACCAAAACACTAAAAGTAGAGACAATTAAACCGAATCGATTAAAAGTACTACTTACATTTCCTGATAATTTAATTCGTAACAATACGAGTAATAAGGGTAATTTAAAAGTGAATTGGTTACATGGCGCAATTGCTAAGAATTTAACAGCTACTATAGATTTCAGTCTCGAAAAAATTAAAACAAGTTTCGAGGGTTTTAAACAATATACTTTTGATGATAAGGCTAAAAACATCCATTACCCTTCAACTAGAATTTTTTCAGGTTCTATAGACTCTCTTGGTGAGGCAGTTATTCCTACTGAACTCAATGTTTTGGCGCAAGCTCCGGGAATGTTAAATGCAGTATTTGAAACTAAGGTTTTTGAAACTGGTGGAAGTTTTAGTACTAATTATGCATCTATTCCTTTTTCTCCTTACAATTCGTATGTAGGAATGATGATTCCAAAAGGTAAGGGTTGGAGAGATGCATTAAAAACAAATGTTGAATATTCTATCCCTATTGCTACCTTAGACAAAGAAGGAAATCCAATTTCTAAATCTAAGATTAAAGTTGAAGTTTTTAAAGTTTCTTGGAGATGGTGGTGGCAGTCTCAAAACAGCAACGACTTAGGGAGTTATGTAAATAATTCTCACAATAATTTAATTTATACAACCAATAGTTTTACGACCGATGGTTATGGGAATTGTAAAATTAAATTTAAGGATGATGAATATGGCCGTTATTACATACGTATTACCGACCTGGAAAGTAATCACTCCACAGGTGAAATATGTTTTGTTGATTGGCCTTATAACGATGGATCATCTGTAAATTCGGAAGCTGCTAATATGCTTTTATTCAGTACAGATAAAGATCTTTATGTTACAGGTGATGAGGTTTCAGTAAACTTTAAATCGTCTAAAGGGGGTAAAGCTTTAATTACATTAGAAAGTGGTGCTGAGATACTCAATAAGTTTTGGGTAGATACAGAGGCAGAAGAAACAAGTTTTAGCTTTAAATCGACTAATGAAATGGCTCCAAATATTTATATTGGAGTGCATTATATTCAAAATCATAATGCTACTAGTAATGATTTACCTATACGAATGTATGGTATACAACGTGTAAAAGTAACAGACCCTAATACTTTACTTAAACCCTCTATTGAAGCTCCCTTAGCTGTAGAACCAGAAAGTGATTTTGAAATATCTATTTCAGAAAACTCTGGAAAGTCTATGGAATATACCTTAGCTGTGGTAGATGAAGGATTATTAGACATTACTAATTTTAGGACTCCACGTCCTCGCAATTATTTTTATTCTCAAGAAGCTTTAGGAGTTAAAACTTGGGATATGTACGATTTTGTGATGAGTGCTTTTTCAGGTAAAATGACTTCATTATTAGCTATTGGTGGTGATGGTACTTTAAAATCGAAGAAAGGTAAAAAGCCTAATAGGTTTAAGCCAGTAGTTAAGTGTTTAGGACCCTTTACTTTAAATGCTGATGAAACTCAGAGTCATACACTCCAAATAAATAACTACGTAGGGGCAGTAAAAGTAATGGTTGTAGCTGCAAAAGAAGCTAGCTATGGAAGTAGTAGTCATATAATAAAAGTGAAAAAACCTCTTATGGTTTTGGCTACAGCACCACGTATACTAGGAAGTAATGAAAATTTCACTCTTCCAGTGACTCTATTTAATATGGATGAGAAGAAAAAAAGAGTTAAAGTAGAACTTATTACAAATGAGTTTGTTAGTACAGATGGAGAGTCGGTTAAATACCTCGATTTTGAGAGTTCTGGTGATAAGATGCTTTCTTTTGATCTTAAAACTACAGCCTTAAATGGATTCGCTTCTATAAAAGTTCGTGTTTCAAGTGGCAAAGATAGTGCGGTTCACAACATAACTATAGAAACAAGAAACCCGAGTAAATTATTAAATCAAAGTTTCGAAGGATTTATCGAAAGTGGTAAGTCTTGGGTACATCCTTTGGAGGTTTTTGGTAGTACAGGAACAAATAATACCTCCATAGAGATTTCTACTATTCCACCTTTAGGATTAGATAAAAGATTAAAATATTTAATCAAATACCCTCATGGATGTATAGAACAAACTACTTCTTCTGTATTCCCACAGTTGGTGTTAGAAAACCTCACAGAAATCTCTAATGATCATAAAATAACTATTAGAGAACATATCAACGCAGCTATTAAAAAAATAAAAAGATTTCAGCTTAATTCTGGAGGCTTTGGTTATTGGGAAGGGAGTACGTATGTAAGTGATTGGGGAACAACATATGCAGGACACTTTCTAATAAAAGCAAAAGAAGAAGGTTATTTTGTTTCAGATCATGTTATCAATAATTGGTTGACTTACCAAAAGAATACGGCTAACGCTTGGAGTGTTTCAGCGAATTATCACAATTTAGGAGAAATTAAATCTCAGGCATATCGTTTGTATTCTTTATCTCTGGCAGGGAATTCAGAAATTGGAGCTATGAACAGGCTTAAAGAAATTCAACATTTACCTAGTACTGTTAAAGCTCTTTTAGCAACATCTTACTATTTAAACGGTCAGTCTTCTATAGCTAAGCGTTTAGCAAATACCATTGATTTAGATAAGCTAGAAAATGAATCGAAATTCGGATACAATTACGGTTCTATTGAACGAGATCAAGCATTAATTATTTCTTGTTTCTCTGAAATGGGGATGCAAACAGAATTAGAACATTTAGTTCGTGACTTATCTGATAAATTGAATTCTGATAGGTGGATGAGTACCCAATCTACTGCAGTTTCTCTTTTATCGATTTCAAATTATGTAGGAAATAATTCTGCTTATAATTTTGGGTATAATTGTGTAACTCCATTAAATGGTACTGAAGAGTTAAGTTCTAATAAAGCGCTCTCAATTCTAAATTATTCAATTGATGCATCAGCAAATATTACTGTGATAAACACGCACTCCAAAGCATTATTTATAAAGCTTGTTCAAAGTGGGATTCCATTGAATCAAAATGTACCAAGTTCTAATTCGAAATTGGAAGCTAGCGTAAATTATTTTGATGTGAATGGGAACTCAATTGACCCAACTGTGCTTCGTCAAGGAACAGACTTTAAATGTGAGGTGACTATTACAAACCCAGAACACTATGTGAATTATAGAGATCTTGCTTTATCGCAATTATTTCCTGCCGCATGGGAAGTTTTAAATCCTCGCATTATTGGTGCTGCTACAAATAATACAACTTTTACACATCAAGATATTAGAGATGATAAAGTATTAACCTATTTCGATTTACCTGCTAAAACAACTAAAACATTTACACTAAATCTCAACGCCAGTTATTTAGGAGAGTTCTTTATGCCTAGCATCCAGTGTGAAGCTATGTACGATAATACAGTAAATTCCAATTTAGGTGGAGGATGGATAAAAGTAATTCCTTAAATTTTAAAGAATTAGAGTTTGAACTATAAAAAGTACTTATTCGGCATTTTCTGTGTTCTTGCCGTTTGGTTTTACAATTGTTTACCTACTCAATTGTTTAACGATAAATTCAGCACTGTTTTATTAGCTTCGAATGGAAGCTTACTCTCAGCTAAAATTGCTACCGATGGACAGTGGAGATTTCCTGAGATAAGAGAAGTTCCTAAGAAATTTGAAATAGCCCTGTGTACCTTCGAAGACCGTTATTTTCGTTTTCATCCAGGTGTTAATCCAGTTTCATTATTCTCGGCTGTTTATAAAAATATTGTTAATGATAAAGTCGTTAGTGGTGGGAGTACCCTAACTATGCAATTAATGCGTATGGCTCGTGGTCATAGAACACGTAGTTACTATCAGAAAATTGTTGAAATTATTTGGGCATTACGTATTGAATGTTCCTTATCAAAAGATGCTATCTTAAATATGTATTGTTCTCATGCTCCTTTTGGGGGTAATGTGGTTGGCATTGAAGCTGCTTCATGGAGGTATTTTAATAGAGCACCTAACAATTTATCATGGGCAGAAGCTGCTTGTTTAGCTGTTTTGCCAAACGCACCTTCTTTAATACACTTAGGTAGAAATAGAGAGTTACTAAGGGCTAAGCGTGATCGGTTGCTTTATAAACTATTTAAGCAAGAGCTTATAGATATTGAAACTTTAAACTTAGCCTTATTAGAGCCAATTCCTACAAATACATACCGTTTACCACAAAAAGCTCAACACCTTATGTTACGCTGTGAAAAGGATAATTTAGGATCACAAATTATTGAAACCAGTATTCGTTATTCCTTGCAGAATCATACGCAAGACATACTTGACAATTATCAAGAAATTATGGCTGCTAATGAAGTCTATAACGCTGCAGTTCTTATAGTTGATAACAGAACCAAACAAGTAATAACTTATATCGGTAATACTAAAAATGAAAAGAATTTACACCAGAACTATGTAGATGTAATTAGCTCTAGTAGGAGTACTGGAAGTATTTTAAAACCATTTTTATATGCAGCTTGTTTAGATGATGGTTTGATAAATCCTCGAAGTTTTGTAAAAGATACGCCCATACAAATAGCTGGTTTTTCACCACAAAATTTCCACAGGAAATTTAATGGTGTAGAAAATGCTGACTTAGCTCTGTCGAAATCATTAAACATACCCTTTGTAAATTTATTACGTCTGTATGGGGTTTCTAAATTCAAATCTAAACTTTCAAAAAGTTTCTTTAGTTCTATCTCAAAACCGGCGGGTCATTATGGCTTGTCTTTAATTTTAGGAGGTGCCGAAGAGAGTTTATGGAATATTACCAATGCATACGCTAGTATTGCATATCAATTAAATTCATCATTAGACCATCCAAACACCTACCCTAAAAACAATTTTAAGAGCTTATATTATTTAAAGTCAGATACACTTTCTTTCGAATCTTCTTCTAGTTCTCCCTACAGTCATTCTGCATTATGGTTTACTAGTAAAGCTCTAAAAAATTTAGTTAGACCTTATACTGAACAAGGTAGAGAGTTGATGGGTTTAAATGAAAATATCTCATGGAAAACTGGAACAAGTTATGGATACAGAGATGCTTGGGCTTTAGGTTATACACCAGATTTTACTGTGGGTATATGGGTAGGAAATGCAGATGGTGAGGGTAGACCTGGTTTAACAGGTTTGAGTGCTGCCTCGCCCTTACTCTTTTCTATTTTTAATTTAGTACGAACTGAAAATGACTTTGAATTACCTGCAGAACAAATTTTGGAAATTGAGCTCTGTACCCTTACGGGCTTTAAATCTGGTAAATACTGTAATCAAACAACCATAGAGTCTATTCCTAGGAGTTCAGAAAAAACGACTCGTTGTACTTACCATATTAAACAAATGGTTACCGACGATGAGTTGTTTAGTCTTTCAGAGTACTGTATAGATAACAAAAATTGGAGATTTGAAAATTATTTAAGTTTGTCTCCTGTAGAGGATTGGTATTATAAAAAAGTAAATCCATTTTACGAAAAAGCACCCCCATTTCATCTTGACTGTAATGTTTTAAACTATAAACAAATGCAGTTTATTTACCCAAATGAGTCTTCTAAAATTAAAATTCCTAAAGAAATTAATGGTTCTATAGGAAGGTGTGTTTTTGAAATTGCACACAGATCTCCATCCACTAAAATTTATTGGCATTTAGAGGATGTTTTTCTAGGGACAAGTGTGAATACGCATACGATAGAGTGTTTTGCGAAGCCTGGAGTTTATAAGCTGACAGCTGTTGACGAGCTGGGTAATGATATAGCTAAGTACATTACCATAATAGAATAGGTAATTACTCCTAAAACGATCTAATTATTTGGGCTGCTTTCGAAAATGTAACTCCTAATTTTCAGTACAGCTAATTATATTTAGGTTTTTAAGAGCGAATCAAATTCCCAGAATTCATTTTTTGGCATTGGTGCTACCCAAGTTTTAGATTCTTTTGTATCTGGAATTAGATAGGTGATTTTCCAGGCATGTAAACAAATTGACAGGTTTTGGTATTCGTGTTCTGAATCGTATTTTACATCCCCTATAATAGGTAGACCTATATTTGCTAACTGTGCCCGTATTTGATGAAAACGACCTGTTTTTGGTTTTACCTCTAGCAGATATCCAAAATTATTTTTGCCGATTACTTTATAAGTGAGTATGCTTTCTTTAGCCTCTTTTGATGGAGACTGCTCCACATCGGCTTTTTTTTCTAAATTGTTTTTTACTAGGTAATTTAACAATTCACCACTACTTTTTGGAGGCTCATTATGTACTATTGCTAAATAGGTTTTCTGTATTTTACGTTCGCTAAATAACTGGTTAAAGGCAACTAAAATATTTTTTTTCTTAGCAAATAGTAATACACCACTAGTAACCCTATCCAATCTGTGAATTACTCCTATATAAGGTTTTCGTTTACTGACTAAGAGATGCTTTAGTAGTAGGCTCTCAGTAGTAATCTCCTCATAAGGGCTTTTTTCACTTATATGTCCAGCCTGCTTGTTAACAACAATAAAGTCGTTGTTTTCGTGGATTATTTCAAGACTCGGTATTTCGGATTGAGTACTCAAGTGTTGGTGATTTGGTTATTGCTTAGAGAAGAGGATACTATTCTTTTTTATCCTTTGTTTCCCATCTTGTTTCTCTCCATTCTTTTTGTTCTGCTTCCGATAAGAAAGTCCAGGCTACAATACGACTCGATTTATTTCCGGTTCCCATAGGAATCGTTTTTACCTGACGCGCTTTAATCGTTTCTAAGCTTTTACAAACTCTTTTTACATTCGATTGTCTCGAAACTAACGTAGAAAACCAAAAACAGTTTTTAGCATTCAATTTACTTTCTTGTATCATATTTTCAAGAAATTTAGCTTCGCCACCTTCGCAAATAAGTTCCTCGCTAATACCCGCAAAATTAAGCTCAGGTGTTTCTTCTTTTTTACCTGTTAAATTTTTTATTTTTCTACGTGTTCCTTTTTGTGCTTCTTCTAACGAAGAATGAAAAGGAGGGTTACAGATAGAAATATCAACTTTGTCTTCTTTTGTTAAAACACCTCTAAATATATTTTTAGGGATATGCTGTAATCTACATTCAATTAATCCTTTTAAGGACTCGTTAGAATCGATTATATTTTGTGCTGTTGCTAAAGAATCTTCATTGATGTCTGAAGCTATAAACTTCCACTTGTATTCGGTAACTCCAATAATAGGGTAGATGCAACTCGCTCCTGTACCTATATCAAAACAGGTAACTTTATCTCCTTCAGGAATTCTACCAAAATTACTACCACTTAATAAATCTGCTATATGGTGAATATAATCAGCTCTTCCAGGGATTGGTGGACATAAGTTTTCGTCTGGGAATTCCCAGTTCTCTATTCCGTAGTAGTGCTTTAACAATGCAGTATTTAAAATTTTAACCGCCTCAGGATTTGAGAAGTCAACAGAGTCATCCCCTAATTTATTAGGTTTTATAAAGGCCTTTAATTCTGAATTAGTATCTATTAAAGCACTTAAATTATAGCGTTCTCTGTTTTTATTTCGAGAATGTAATCTTGACTTTTCTGCTTGTTTTTTATCTTCTGACATCGTTGTTCTTTTATTTTTTTAAGCTTAGTTCTTAATCGATTTATGAAAATTGATCATTTTACTAAACCTATTGTTAAGGGATCTATCTTGTGATAATCACTATTTTATAGTGTGTCGAATTGGTTTTACAATTTTCAAATACTATAAAAAGATATTCCTTTAATTATTTGCAAAGATAGATAAATAGGAACCTAAGAAGTTTTTACATACAAGTATTTTAGAATCCATTTTAAGGAAAAAAGCCTTGCTATCCATTAGGATAGCAAGGCTTATAATTATATAAAAATAAATAGGTGTTTTTTATTTAGCAAAACGTAGCAAATTCATCCTTTTTAATGTCGTTTATAATTTAAATAAGACTCTTAACATGAAGTTTCTTCCAGCTTGAGGGTAGTAAAAATTCTCAACAGTTCTTTCTCCACCGGACACATAACCCCAAGTATATCCATTGTTTTCATAAACTTCGTTGAACATATTATTCACTAATAATCCAAATGTCATTTCTTTAAACAATACATCTTTAACCGTGTAATTAACTTGTAGGTTAAAGGTCGTGTAAGCGTTCAATTTACGTGTTTCTGTAGACGTATTGTCTAAGAATTGATCTCCTACATGTTTTCCTAAAAAGTTAATATTTAAACCTTTTAATGGTTCGTATTTTAATCCAGCCGATGCAATAATATTTGGAGAGAATGCTAAGTCCGAGTTGGTATGAGCGATTGTATCTTGTCCGCCAATAT
>TARA_B110001469_G_scaffold54835_1_pt1 | contig 10834 bp, 8 predicted proteins | sample TARA_B110001469 | Tara Oceans TARA_B110001469 (sample SAMEA4397034) | marine metagenome | biome: Polar Biome; feature: [SRF] surface water layer (ENVO:00010504); material: water (ENVO:00002006), including particulate matter (ENVO:01000060) such as... | depth 5 m
TATCAGGCCAATGTACGTGCAACAGGCCGTAACGGCAAAGCAACATCCTAATCGGCGTCCAGGAGATTACTTCAAGATCAGAATCTTTTTCAATCTCACCATATAGACGATCATTGATAAGATTACTGGTGCCATGCTTCGGCTTTGCTAAGATTCGTATATTATTCAAAATTAGAGCCCACTTCCAATTGATAATTCAAATTATTTTGACGCCATTTGATATGTTGAGCAGGAATCCCCCCGACAACCGACATTGGCTCAACGTCTTTTGTGACTACAGATCCCGCAGCAACAACCGCTCCGCGACCGATCCTCACACCTGGCATGACAATCGAACGACATCCTATCCAAACATAATCCTCAACATAGACTGCACCACAATATGAAGAATGATTCGAATCATCAATGTCATGCGTCAAAGTCCAAAGAATAACATCCATTGCGATATCGACATTCGACCCGATAGATAACACCGCACCACGGCCATCAAGTATGGCGCCAGTATTTACTCTGGAACTCGAGCCAACAACAACCCCTCGTGGGTTCAAAATTCGACAACCAGACAACACATTAGAACTCTTACTAATTCCACATCCTGCCCAAAAGCGAAGTAAAAACATCCTTAATGACATGACTGGCAACTTAAGGATTAATTTATTTATCAACAGCAAATATAACCCCTTAAAAAATTTATACAAATGCTGCCCCAATTTTGTACCCTTCACAATCAGTATAAAGCGTCTTCTAAGATATGATTTCCAGTAAATATATTCGACATGCAACTTACCTAAACTGCTATAATCAAGATTGATTGCTTTGTATTCCAAAAGTGCTTCTCTATAGTGCAGATGACTAACCCCCCCAACTCGCTGTATTGAAAGAACATATTTCAAACGAATCGTTTTTTTAGAACTCCGAAATGCACGATATAGCAAATCGATATCCATCGCATATCGATAGCTTTGATTATATGGGCCAATACATTCATATAGTGATTTTGACAGGAAGACCGCGCTATGTAGAAATGGAGTTCCTGCTTCCTTATTTAACCACTCAGAAGATCGCACCATTCCATTGGGCATTCCAGTGATTTCGTCGGATGTATATGACGATCCGTAGATTAAATCTGCCCCATCACGATATTCTTCAGCGACTAAATCCAATGCTGTCGGCATATAAGCGTCGCCAGCATTTAAGATGCAGATGACCGAACCTCTCGCAAAATATAACCCTCGATTAAACGCATGACTTATACCTGCATCTGCCGCGCTCAGGCAAAAATCGATACGATGCTTATTCTCTCGCAGCAACTCCAGCGTCCCGTCCGTTGACCCGCCATCGATGACTATATGCTCAAAGTCTCGACAAACCAAAGCCCCTATACTGTCAAGCGTGCCAACAAGATGCTCACGGCAATTATAGGTAATGGTAATGATAGAAAACAACGGATCACTACCGTCCTTCCGCATACCAAAAGACGAATAAGTTGGCTCAGACTCCCACCCCTGAGGCATAATACAGTTACGATTTAGCATATCATCAGATAGTAAAACCCGGACAGAACTTCAGGGCAATATACAGTAATCCGCTTGCAAATAAAAACAAATAACTCGCCAAAGTGAATAACTCGCAATCTAAAACACTGACTTATTTCTGCCACTTCATTCTTTTGACTCACGAATCGCAACACGCACGGGATCACTGAGGTCACTGCTAATTCGCTTTAATCCATAAACACCATCTAGGTCAAAACGACGACCTCCACGGGAATGCTCATATTTTTTCAAATATTTATTATTACCTGCGCACATGTCTTTATACAATCGCTTCGTAACACATCGCGGATAGCGGAACCTAAAGGCCTTAACCATCGCCCTACGAATGAGTGGAACTGGCACATAAGGCTCTAAAAGCTCATCGGCCCAGATCGAAAATACGTTTGTTTTTAAAATATAGGGATAGCATATTTTAGAGTCTGGGTAAAATGCATTGAAAAGAGTAGGAATTACAATCTCCTCGCGAAAGTAGCCCAGTTTACTGGATGACAAATCTAAATACTTCTCACATCGCTGAGACAAATCTACCGCGAAATCCCAAGGAAAAAAAGCGCCATCAATTTGCGACCATACAATTTTCTGCACTCCTTCATTACGTCTCATCTCTGCAAAATCTAAATCTGCAATAACAATCTCTTCCACCCCTCCAAGTTTATTTTCTCTAAATTCGTTACCATAATCATATCCTGCATCAAAACATGACATGCGGCCACCGAGTCCATCCCGGAAAAGCATATCCTGTGATGATGCAAAACAGAACCTATCAAACTGCCCCAAGCAACTGCTCGCATATTTCAGATTACTAATATGCACCCCAAGCATATCCCCCCAAACCGTAGGCATTCGGTTCGGATTCAACACAACATTATCTAAGCCAGAAAGCGCTTGCTCAAATTCACACAAAGGCACCACTGAACTAGCTGAAACATGAACGACCATGAGCGCCTCAGGTAATTTCACTGCATAATTCAATGCCTGATCTCTCAAAGTTAGCGGATTCTCATGCACCGCACTTGTTACTAAAATATTCATTCCGATTAACTTTTACCTAACGCAGAGATGGACTAGTTCTCAGATGATAAACACTGGCATATGCATACATCGCATATAATAAAATCCACATATCAAAGTAAAGTAATAGCCCAGTAGAAAAATGAAAGAGAACAAAGAGAGCCATTAACGGTAAACGAAAACCAACGACTCCCATTGGCATCCGTAAAATCAAAAATGAATATAGAATTAAACCAATAATTCCAGTTGAGATGAACACGACGGAAAACAGATTATAAATACTCCCAGAGGACATTCCAGATCGAGCGTCATAGGCATAATTCATATACAACCACATCTCTTGGTTAGCATATCCCTCTCCAATTGATAACCCTTTAATTCCAGTATCTTTAATATATTCAAACGGGATGATGATAGACTGCAACCGCATACCAGTGCTCGACGAAATCACCCCCGCCTGAACATCGCGAATTCCTCGTTCAACACGCTCTGTATAGGTAGCAACGATATCTTGTATCGATAAATCCTTTTTAAAGAAAAACACCGCCGCGATTAAGGTGACACCCATAGCAATCGAAATTATAGATTTTAAACCACTCTTTACACTAAATAGAACTCGCCAATATCTCGCGATTACAAAGGCTGCAAATAAGATAATACCAGTCAACGAGAATGTTAGAACCAAAAAGCAAATACAAGTAATCTGGAATAGATATACAATCATTGCTGCCTTACGTGATGTCGGTCTCAAAAATGACAAAATAGCAAAAGCAAAAACCATCTGACGTGCAAATCCACTCGGTTCATTACAAAGCGAACGAACACGATTGATACCAGACACTTCATATGTGCCACCAATCGACCAGTTCGGCAATGGTATATACTCATGCGGTTGAGGAAGAGAGGTCAAACTCCCAAGGAGGTCGAGAAAGCCAACACCAAAAGCAACGACTAATCCGCACAAAAAACCTCCGACAGCTGGCCGGAGAAGCACATGGGCTGAAGGCTTCACAGCAAAAACACTAACGCATAAAACAAATGCAATCAAAGACTGCAAGAAGCTACCAACGGAGTGCCCATTAACCATCGAAGTCATCGCAAACCAACTACAGACTAGTATTAGTATTCCTACATATTTCTTCTCGATATAGTTATAACGAAATGCCCAAGCGAGATAGAACGGCACAACAAAAACTAGCAATGAAATCGACAACCGTCCGATTGGAAAACCAACGACGGGCATCATTGCAAAAAAGGAAAGTAATCCAATGATCCATGCCCCCGACCGACCCTCAAAACTCATCATAAAACTACGTGGTGTATTATTCATTTATTTAGCAACTTTTGAACTCTTTCCGCAAAACAAGTTTCGCTACGACTCTCCCTCGCCCAATTACACAACTCAGCTGAAGCACGTCGACGTGCAACTGATTCATCTAAAAAATGATCGATTAAGAACTCCATATGTTTAATATCATTCGCAATCAGAACACCCCTAAGAGCTACAGGCAAAGACTCCAAACCACGTGCTGCAAATTGATTCATTACACACACTCGTCCATAAGCGAAGCTTTCTAAAACCTTAATACTAGTTCCAGCCCCATATGCAACAGGAGCAACGGTCATTGTGCAGCGATTATATTCTTCCCCCAAGTCAGAAACACGGCCAACCATTACCACACCAGGCATTTTCTCAAGCATCAAACAATATTCATCCGGAAGATTGCCACCAACAACCCGAAGTTCAAGCTCACGATGTTTAGTGCGTAGAATTTGTAATGCCCCTTGAGCAAACTGTAAAATACCTTCGAGATTACCTCGATTGCGGGAACTAATGACCAGTAGACTTAGAGAAGCACTGAATTCTTCATTTGAAATATATTGATCAGAAATTCCAAATGGAATATTTGGCAAGTAATGCGCCACCGGAATTAAAGACCTATCCGTCTCGTCCGCTATCCAGCAACCAGAAAATTCTTCTAAATTCCTAGCAATATGCCCAGAGAGCTGAAACGCCGATCTCTTTAAAAAAAAACGCCTGACGAAACTACAATCCCTTGACATAGATTCACTAGTATAGCGACTCGGCTCATAATCATCCAAATCCAAATAACATGGAGTATCAAAATCCAGCACCCCTGCAATCATCGCCGTATGATAATAACGGACGACAATTGCATCATAGTTAGATCCTGTGATCAAATCACTCAACAGAGCATTCAGAGCATTGATTTTGCGGTATTCCTTCAAAGGGAACAACAAACGACCAATACCCCGCCGAACTCGACCGAGCAGGCCCGTATGTCCCGTTGTGTCATAAAGAAAACGCAAGCCCCAGCTTTCCTTTGCCTCGTCATATGCCTCATCATCTAAAGCCGCTCTTGGCTTCACAACGACTAGGTCAACCTCAGCAAACTTCTGTAAAGCACGATGCAGAAACCAAGTGCGCTGGCGATCGCCCGTAACAGGCGGGATAGGCATAACTGATGAAATTAAGAGAACTTTCATTATATTTTCAAAATAGATTCACGAAGAAAAGTTAAGCTATGTAATCGTTGATGAGCCAGCACTTCACGCACAATAGCATAATCAATCGGCGATGTTCCTTTAATCGCACCAAGAAGAGCGCCTTCACTCGAGCAAATGCGATCTTCCAATCCAAGCATTCCTAGCAAACTCGTCATCCTCCCCGCCCCCTTGTCTTTACTGGTAAAAACGAGGAAATCCTTTTCAAACAGAATACAGAAGCACACTCCGTGAAAAGAATCCGTAAAAACTAATTCTTTCGTATCACGAATATATGCAAGCCACTCAGGAACAGAGCTAAAAATTGATCGAGAAGGAAGAGGCCAACGTGCCACTCGTTCGAAATAGATATCTTTCAAAGATTTTTTATATTCCAACGCCAAATTTGGCACATCTGTAATGAAGGCTGCATCATTACTAATACAGTGCACACTCCAATCTGAGGCACAGACGTCAACTCCAGCATCTTCAATGATCTTATCAAAATACTCACGCCCAATCAGCAATGTCGGATCCAGCACGTGTGCGGCATCAAGACCAAAGGTGTTCATGCAAATATCGACACCGCTCGCTTCACGCACTGATATTGAATCAAATTGTTCAAGCGCACGACCAACCTTAGACGTAAACTCGGCGTCATCATGCCCCTCCCAATGATCGACACCAAAGCTAGCAGCATAAGCGACACGCCTACAGCTGTCAGGAAGAAAAGACAGAAAGAACACATAAGCCCAGTTCTTCATATACTTAATCCGAAAAACCTGATCACTGCCAACGACCACTAGGTCGTAATCCCAATTCTTGCTTTCGAAATCCGACTGGTCGACATAAACGTTATTTGTTAATTGGATATACTCCTGACGGAAGTCAGAAAATACTTCATAATTACCAAAGCTAGGAATTTTAGGCTCACGTCCCAGGATCGCTTTCACGACTCGCTTTAAAGCGATCATATAACGCGACACTCCTCGAGAAGAAGCCATCAACCAAGCAGGCCGAGCATCAATATGCTCAACACACGCATCAGGCATAATTGATCGAATACAACTTTCGAGCGCAGCAGCTTGTAATAACGCCCCATAGTTATGGGGCGAAAACTGCATATTCAAAATTCCAATCTTCATAACGCTCGTCTCCTCATTCCCAGGCATTCGCTTAAAATTCATCTAACATGACACAGAATCTAATAATCAAATGCCCAATCGCAGCCTCCGGTCAACTTGTCAGAAACCATTTCCATATCATTATGACTTCCAATAGGCCTTCAGATAAGCACGGAGTTTCCTGTAGACCTGCCTCGGAAAGCTACAATGCCTCCCATACAGCTCATTATAGCAACGAACCCATGGTTTAATTTTCTTAAAAAAATAATTGCAGTCATCTCGCGCCACAGCTTCCGCCCAAACTTGAGGCACATTATCACGAAAATGCATCCTCTGGTCTTGGATTGACTGTCGCTTCTCATCGCAAATATCACCTGCATCTTCACGCTTGATCGGTCGCCACTGTCCCGCATCATCTGCCTGTTTTAGCCGATACGGAAGATCTTCCCTACGATGCCGAACATTTGCACTCTGTGATTTTATCACATCTTCTAGGCTAAGCGGCTCAAAGCACAGTGCACCTGATTCTATGCCCTCCTCGATTAGGCTTCTAATTTCTGGACGACGCACGATCACCACATTTGTCCCCATGCTATCGTTAGAATATTGAGGCAACCAAGCATCACCAACAGAGACGTCAGCAGTTTCAGCAGAGAGATCGTCACAAAAGTCGCAGGCCTTATACTTAAAAAAGCCCATCCCCCAATCAGTTCCTACAAGATCGGAAACCGCACGTGTTTGATTAAACTCTTTTCCATCATCTACACCAAATGCAGTAATACCATAACTATAAGATGGCCGACCTTCTAATTTAGTCCGAAAGTCAATCGTAGATAGCTGCTTGGGCGTGACTCCGCATTGAGCCGCTAATGACTCAGCAAAACCTTTGCTTTTAAGGTGTCCACAGAACAAGCCTACGCAATAGTGAATACGCTCCTTGAAAACAGCTTCACACGCTGACAGTCGACGTAATGACTTAATAAAACATGGCACACCAACAACTGCATAGCGACCTGGGGTATTACGGATGAATTCTAGAACCCCAGACATCTCAACTGGATAATAATGCGACTTAGCCCCGGAATTTAGCTCATCTATGTTTTTTGAGACACCATATTCATAGAGAACATCACCCCCAGAACTGGGCTTTACGTGCATTACAGCATCAACTAGGTCACGGCTTAACAACTCAGCCAAAATCCACGAAGTGAAACCACCTGAGCTACCTCGAACCCGGAACCCATTCTGCCCGACATGACCAGCATACAATGAGAGATAGGATCCCAAATATTTTGCCTGCTGCCACTCTAATCCAGCAAATAGACTGGATGCAATCTGGTCCTCGTGGGGACCGTCATTCGTAAAAGGGCAAATACTATCCAGCTTCACCGTCCCTCGATCAGGCCGAGTTCCTTGTGCACGATAAAAACCCAAAGGATCCAAACCAACCTGATATGTCGAATCTGACTGACCGAGCGTGCACGCTCCACAACCAATACAATATCCGTGTTCAATAACTTTATCAATATCACTCATATGGCAACAGTCACACTATTGAATCCAACCATTGCGAAGGCCTATAACAGCACGCCTGACACGACGGAGCAGCTCAAAGTCAATTATTGGCAACCTGCGAACCCGCCTGACAGCAGCAGCAATTAACTCAATCTCCTGATGCGTAAATACCGACTCTGGAGTATCATTCATCTTCCCCAAATATTTGTCCGAACCTTCAAAGTCTTGTCCACAATATGTAAAACGATTCAGAATTGGTTCATGCTTCAAGCCTAGAAAGCGGCTAACTTGAGCCATGGCAGCCTCAGTCTCTTCGACCAAGGTATCAATCGAAACGATATGAACACGGTCTGGATAGGATTTCGCCAGCCTTTCTATCTGCATGCGTTTCGTCTCGATACGACGAACCTCCCCTTCGCGTATAAATTGTTGAACAGACATCTGCCCCCATCCAGCAGTTCCAGCATACCCATCCAACGGCTTACGCTTTGCATGTGTCGATAGTATACCTGCACTATCGCGATCAACCCAGATATACTTAGCTCGATCAGAATTCTTTAGCAAAAACTCAGCCGTCCCCTTGCAGTTATTATCCATAGACACATATCCACGAAAGTCGCCACTTGGGTAGTCATCCCACAACGACGCCATTTTCTGATAATATAATTCTACAATTTCTTCAATGCTCCACTGCTCAAAGTCGTTAACAGCACGAATCAATTGCCGATCAAGCTCATAGAAATCCAAGGCAAAACGGCCATTATCCATCTCTGCCCCAGAAGCGGTGTTAAAAACCGATTGCTTCAAAGCATCACGTTCAACACGACTATAGTCCGCATGACCAATCAGGGATTTCCTGAATCCTACAATATCCCGAGCAACCAGCCATTTATTCAAATTTGAATCACATGAGAATCCGCCAAGAATTGAATCCTGAACCGGGCAAACAAACAACTCAGAGTGCCCATCCAACAGCCCACGTAATGTAGACTTCCCAGAGCCCCACCAACCATCAATTATAGTAATCATTATATTCTTAAGCGCCTCACGCATCGCGGATCCAATCAATAGCACATATCTAGGCTCCTCCAAACGAGGCAGTTCTGAACTGCCAATGCGTATATTTCAAATCTTTAGCCTAGTAATAATAGCAATATGGAACAGCACGCAAATCCTAATAAAATACCACAAAAATCGACAGCCTGCCCCTCAAATACACGCTCTTCCAACAGCCTAGACCCAACTCTGAGCGGTCCAATATTGACCAACAGAATCAGAGGCACTGTCGAAGCAAGAATGGGCGCAAGCATGCCGATCTGGTTACCAATTAGCAAAATAAAGAGACTACCAACAACTGCCGCCAAGGCTGGCTGCCAATAATATATAATTTCATTCCCGACGGCAGACACGCTACCACAATAAGAGTTAAAACGGATCACTAGGCTCAAACCGCCAAGTAGCAGCCACAATTCAAGTGGAATGAATACAACACTTGATCCAATAAACGTCATCAAGAACGGAAGTAGTAAACCTGCAACCAAGACCCCAAAAGCAATCAATAATAACGAAATCGCCATACGCTTACGAATGAGAATTCTCAAGCTAGGAATATCCCCCGCCGCACGTAATTTTGACATCAGGGGCTGCACTGAGGTCATAGGCGCCTGAGCCACTTGAGTGAGTGTCGACATCATCCTAATCGCAAAAAGGTAGCTAGCGACATCTGCCTTTGCGCCCACTCCAGTATATAAAATAGCAGTCAACTGCACCCCTCCCACTACGCCGAATTGAGCGACAAAGCCTTTCCAGACAGGCGGCCACGCCCAATTAAACACCTCTCGGTCAAAATTATAAGCCTTGAGCTTTAAGACACGCCCACCCTCGACTCGTCCAAGAAGAACCCGATTACGCAACAATCCAAGAGCAACAATTGCCTGCATAACAAAAGCCAAAATAAGTATATCTGCACCTAAATAAAGGGCGACGCTTCCAATAATAATAGAGAAAAGCGCAAAGAGTATCTGCCAGCGATTGCTGAGTGCCACATAGTTCATCCCCTGTAGGGCGACTGAATACCTTTGAAAGACGAAGCTAATCAGGGCGATAAACTGCATTAAACCAAAAGCAGCCCAAATTCTACTAGCATCATTATATCCTTCTAGAATATGACTCAACCCGTAGAGTCCCATTCCAATCGCGATCAATACATTGACCCAACCAATACCCAAGTTCAAAGATCCAATGGTGCCATAGGCCCTCTCAAAAACTTCCCAATTCGGCTTCCCTTCGTTTTCTTGGACTCTTTTTTCTTTGATGGGGGCAAGGCTACTTGAGCCGCCCATCGCAAATGCAAGCATGCGCGTAAAAGTCAGACCCAAGCGTTGCGAAATCGTTGTGCCAAAAAAATTAAGTGAAGCAAACAGATACCAAGCGACAATTTCCGTCTCGTTAAAGCGCGTCAAAATAAGAGGCGTCACGGCAATCAAACTCAGTGACTGAACCAAAAACTTTCCCCAAGTGGTAAACGTTGGAGAATGCCAAAGCCAACTACACGCTCGAAAAAATGTGGGGCAATATTTTGTGAACAACGACGTCATCCAATTATCGAGACTAGGCTATAACAATACGCTGGCATTCAATCTCGCATCGCAGCCTCTACCAATACCACATCGTGAGGAACATCGACAGCAAGCGTATCACCTGCGAGTTCAATCATCCGCACCTCATAGCCCATATCCAGAAAGCGCAAGATCTCGATATCTTCCGAAGCTTCACAGGATGCTTTCTTCTTCGCAGAAGAATACTTCTCCAAGTGCTCGCGCGTGAATGCGTAAATACAAACTTGTTTATAATAAACATGAGGACGCTTACTGTGACTCTTATATGAGGGAACCGCAGCACGAGACATATAAAGTAGCCGACCATCTGAAGCTATCACACACTTAGGTAAATTAACATTTGTAGGATCTTCCCTCTCTGGAATCGGTGCATAGCCATTCACAATACTGCCAGGATATGCGAGCGCCTCGTCGATCACTTTCGTAATCGATGCGGGGTCAAGCATTGGTTCATCACCTTGAACATTAATAAACAGATCCGCATCAATCGACTGAATTGCTTCAG
>TARA_B110001469_G_scaffold71149_1_pt1 | contig 10762 bp, 9 predicted proteins | sample TARA_B110001469 | Tara Oceans TARA_B110001469 (sample SAMEA4397034) | marine metagenome | biome: Polar Biome; feature: [SRF] surface water layer (ENVO:00010504); material: water (ENVO:00002006), including particulate matter (ENVO:01000060) such as... | depth 5 m
GGCGCTGCCATTAGCGGCACAATGACCTGTAATATGGGGAGGTGCGCTAGCACGGCTGATGCTCCTTGTCTTGATGGGCCATCTCTTGGTTGTCCATCGCTTGAATTTCATCCTCATCAATAGTGCCATAGGCTTCATACAGCCTAATGGTGAGCGCAAGACCAAGTGCGGTTGTTGCTATACCCACGACAATGGCGGTGAGGATAAGCACATGAGGCAGGGGATTGGAGAAGAGTACGATGCCTTCTTGCCATATAGGTGCCGTGCCGCCCTCAACTTTTCCCACGCTAATATAAAAAATAAACACCGAGGTCTGAAAAATATTTAACCCAACAATTTTTTTGATGAGGTGCCCATGCGCGATGATGATGTAAAAGCCGATCATCATCAACGCCATAACAATCCAGTAATTGTAAAGACCCAGTATCATGTTCATAGGGACTCACCTGCCTTAGTTTGTTGATATTCACTTCGTGCAGAAAAACTGAAAAAGATAATGATCATGACAGAAGCCACTGTTAGGCCGACGCCAAGCTCGATTAACAAAATACCTAGATGCTGCCCTGCAATGGGGTCAGCAGACAAGACACTGTAATCTAGAAAAGTACCGCCATTGAGCATGGAAACCACACCCACGCTGCCATAAACCAGCACACCAATGGCAGACAACAGCTGTACAAAGGGCTGCCTAATCACACGGCGAGCGGCACTTAGCCCAAATAGCAAGGCATAAAGAATGATGCCTGCAGCAAAGATAACACCCGCCTGGAAGCCACCACCTGGACCGTAGTCACCATGAAATTGCACATAGAATGCATACAGCAAAATAAATGGAATTAAGGTTTTGATAACAACGCGTAAAATCAAATGCTTTTCGTGCATTGAGTCATTAACTGCTTCAATTTTGACAACATCTTCTGGGCGTTGGACCACCGACAACAAGGCCAAAACACCAATCCCAGCTGTAAAAATAACCGTGACTTCGCCAAAGGTATCAAAACCTCTATAACTAGCCAGTACCGATGTCACCATATTGGGCACACCAATTTCTTTGATCGACTCAAAGATGTAACGCGGTGCAACATGGTTATGGACAGGGGCATCTGCAGCACCAAAATACGGCATGTCAAAGGTTCCATAAATGAGTAACCCACCAGTAATGGTCACCAATACCAAAGCCAGCAAAGGCTTATGTCGGGCCACATGTTCTGTGCGTCCGGTCATGGCCACGGTGGTCAACATCAGCAAGGTTGAAATGCCTGCACCAACAGAAGCTTCGGTAAAGGCAACGTCAACAGCATCCATAGCCACAAAAAAGCTAGCCGATACTAGGCCATAAATACCCGCCAGCATCACAACTGCAAACATGTCCTTAATGTGGTTGATCGCAATAGCAATACCAACCAAAAGTGTCAGTAAAACAATATCAACTAAGATTTCGATGGGTTATCTCCCGGGGTAGTGCCTTTTTCTGCATGGTCTTTATTCTCAGCTGTGAGCGGAGTTAAATTATTTAGAAGCGCAGCCTGCCCTAATGCATGACTGGTTGTTGGACTGATAAACAAGGTCATGAGGAGAATCAGCACCAGCTTTACAATAACTAGCATGTCAGGGTTTTGTAACATTAAACCCACCAGTATCATCGCCGTGGCTAGGGTATCAGTGACTCCCACCGCATGCATTCGCGTATAAAAATCAGGAAATCGTAAGATGCCTACGCCACCCGAAAGACACAAAAAGCTGCCACATAAAAGGCAAAACGAACTCGCTAAACTGAGCAGGGTTTCCATTATAAATCCCTCTCTGCAGGCGCTACTGACGGGCCATTATGTTTTGCTTTAAAAGCGTCAGATAAACGCAACACCCCGATGACACTAATAAAGTTAATGAGGGCATAAACCATAGCAATATCTAAAAACTCCGGCCGACCCATCAGAAAGCCTAAAAGAGAAATAAGCAGCACTGTTTTAGTGCCAAACATATTCACAGCCAGGATGCGGTCATACAGACTAGGGCCCACTAGGCCCCGAATAATCGCCAACACCATGACCACAAGAATAGCCACAGTCGCTGCAATAATCATGAGTTCTCCAGCCTGCTCACCCGTCGGTCCATATCTCCAGACTCAAGGGCAACAATATTTTCTCGAATGAGTGCATGAACCATGATTTGATCACCTACCAAGCCAAGCGCCACAGTACCTGGTGTTAATGTAATTGAATTTGCGTAGATTACTTTTCCCACATCTGTTTTCTGACTAGCCTTAACCGTGGCCATAGTCGGCGAAATGCTTTTTTTACCCAGCCATATATGCTTAACCACCACCAGGTTGGCAAGCACAATTTCTTTGGTGAGCCAGAAGCCAAAACTTGGATAGGTTAGTGTCAACCGAATGGATTGTGACTCATGATCTACCACATCCATACGATGGGCAATAAAAACAACAATGGCTATAGACACCGCGCCCAAAGACATAATCAAATAGGTGTAATGCCCCGAATTAAGCAGCCAAAAGAGCACTAGAATAATAGACAGGCTTATTTTATGACGCATAGTTTTTTACTCGTTCCGTCGTTCAGTAAACAAGCCATTGAACACACTTCTCATTCAATGGGACGACCAATCGTATAGTTGAGGTTTAATAGTATTTCTTTGAGGCTCGCTTTTTTATAAACCTAGCATCCATTACCTTAACCACTCAGACTCAAAAAAAATAGCTTACTGATTTCTCAAAGTCGCCCCATACTGCATATAAGCAGCAGAATTATACAGGTAAATGTCAAAACTTAGAATGCTACAGACCAACTAACCCAACATAAACTAATATAGCTGGGGCTAGTTTCTCTAAGCACCAATGGGTAACAACTATGCCATACACACCTTTGCTTAGCGGCACCAGTGCCTCAAGTCAAAACTTCGCACCCATGTATTACTCCCCAAGTTTTTATGACCTGCGCGATAAAATGTTATTTATAAGCCACCTACTGAGGGCATTTTTTACAAACGCGTCTTAGGTTTAAAGAATGATCATTATAAAGTCTGTTTTAAAGCGTCAGCTTAATGATCATTCATTTACAAGACTAGAGTGACTAAAAGTTTTAGATGGGCCGAGTAAAGCCTTGTTTGTTGCCAGTGTGGGGAGATAGTGGCATTAGCAAGGAGGTTGTTTCATGTTTCAAAAGACTTTAGATTAATGCCTTATTAGGGGGTATTAATGTGATACCTGCTAATCGTATTGTGGTACTTATACACAATGCTCACTTCACATTCTAGACATGTCACTGACATTACCACTAAACCACGCATTGATTTTGTGTAGCATTTTTATGCTACTGCCACTGGCGTGGCTATAAACCCTTGCCCATCCAACACCCATCAAAAACTTGGTAAAGCCCATCAATACCATCAATAGACACAGTAACCGAAAACACCGGGGTCACCTTACCTTGCACTCAGGCGTTGATAATAAAGGCGTATTTCTACCCATAGAAGTTTCTGCACATCTCCTTATCATATAAAAATAATAGCTAATTATTAGACGCAATTTTTAGTGTCATTTTAAACAAATGAAGTGGGAGAAGGTAATATGTTGTTAAAAATATTTATGGCTACTTTGACTGCAGCGACTCTAACTGTAACCTCAGGGTGTGGTGACCCTATCTCTAGTCGCACCACTAGCAAACTCAAAATAACCGCCGTAGACGGTTACATTACTGGCGCCACAGTCACAGACCAACAAGGCAATACCGCAGTTTCTAATGGTGATGGCACTTATAGTTTTGTTAAAGCTCCTACTTACCCCATTGGTTTAATTGGTGGCACCCTGCTTGACACAGGCGACGCGTTTAGTGCCGATATTCTTACGGGTGCTTTAGACGATGCCGAAGCGCACATGTATGCCCCCTCTGGCTTAGTCATATCGCCTATCACTACGTTATTGACTAAAATTACCAACAATCGAGCCACATCGACACTAGACAGCACATTATCAGCCAAATTAGCCGCCATGATGGGTGTAACTGAGACCGAATTACTCACGGATTTTGTAGCAAGCGACAATATTAATCTTGCTAAAATCGCCCAAGTCATACACTTAATGGCGCAAGAGCCTGGCCTTTACTCCACCTTTAAAACCAACTTGGGTGCAGCCAGTGGGTCGTTATTTTCAGGGGTTAGTGGCGCAGCGACCACCGCTATGAACGCTAGACATGCCGCTAACGACTTATCCACCATTAAGCAAACCATATATAATCAAATAATAACTGATGTAAGTGCTTATACAGGCACTGCAGCTGGGCTAGAGGCTGGCATAGATGACCATAAATCCATGCTAGAAAATATAACCACAATAGAAGCCCTAGGTGGTGTTATTGGCAGCGACATTGAGTCCTTGCAAACAGCTAGGGCGCTAATTGAAATTGCTGGATCTGGCGATAGTACTAAAACCATCACCGCCGCTCAGCTCACTAGGTTGGGAGTAAGTAGCGCCATTACCAACAGCGCCAACAGCGTGGCCTTAATGGTCGATGTGATTCGCCAATCCACTAGTTTTAAATACGACACCAAAGCAGAAGTAGAGAGCCTAGAAACTCACATTACTCATTTTGTGTTGATAGACACCCAAGCAGCGGTGGTATCCGATGCCAATTTATTAGCCGCTTATAAGGTTATTTTAGATGACAGCACCATTAAAACCTATAAGCAGGTTTCTTTAGCAGCACTCACCGATGCCACTAGCGCCGTAACCGCCACCAGCGTGGCTGCTATACAAACCTTACTAGATGGCGTGGCCGATATTGCCGCACCCGTGTTAACGGTTACGGTGGTTCCCCTAAACGAGAACGCAGGCACGGGCCAAACCATTGCCAATGCCAGCGCCACCTTTGCTGCGGGTTCTAAGTTGGGTGTGTTCTCGCTGACTTTAACGGGTGATTATGCGACCCTAAGCATTGATGCCACCACGGGCGAGGTGACGGTTAATGCTGACCCTGATTATGAGACCAAAACTAGCTATGTATTTACCGTAAAAGTGACTGCCGTAACCAATGACAGCTCGGCCCTAGCCATCAGTGACAGTAGTGAGCAAACCACGGGGGCTATTACCGATGTAGGCGATATAGGCATAGCCAGTGTGGCGTATTCCTATGGGGCAGAAGATGATAATGCCCATGCCATTGGTGGTACCGAAAGCCAAATAGACGACACGAGTGACAACGCATTGCTCATCACCTTTAATGTGCTAATTGATGCTAGCACGCTGGCATCAGAAAACTTTTCGATTGATGGCACCGCCTTAGCTAGTGGTTTAAGTACAAACTATCACGTGGCCTCCAAATTACTTACAATTACCATAGGCGATGCCGCCATTGATGTGGATGCCACCTCTAATAGCGAGACTACCAGCACTGTATCAGCGTCTAGTAGTGTTAAGACTTCCGCTAGCCTTGATTTTGATAGTCTTTCTATTAGTAAAATAATAGCCGCCAGAACCGGCATTGCTCACAGTGGTAAGAGCTACAATACAGTGAAATCGCCAGATACAGGCGTATATTGGTTCGACCGAAATCTAGGTGCCACGCAAGTAGCGACGTCGCCCAAAGATACGGATGCATATGGTGAATTGTATCAATGGGGCCGCTTGGCAGATGGCCACCAATTCAGGGTTCTCCCAACAGGCAGCACCACTGCACGAACTAGCAGTATTACTCCAACGGATAACAAGTTTATTACGAATAGTTTGTCACCCTTCGACTGGACCCAAAACCTTGAAGACGATGGTAACGCCGTGGATGGAAGCGGTGCTTTGCGTCATGCTTTCTTGAGCAAAACTGATGGCAGTGGTATTTGCCCTGTTGGCTTTAGAGTCCCGACACAAGTCGAGATGGAAGCAGATACGACTGATACAATAGTATATGGTACCACAACAGCCTTTGACAGTTTCCTAGCCCTAACAGAAGCTGGTGAGCGTGGATCCAACGGGATACTAATTTCAATCAACAGGGGGTTGTACTGGACATCAACACCCGATACCTCTGTTGCAGGGTTCCTTGACTTTTATAGTAGCGATGCCAGTATGCAAGCCGAAGGCGGGTTCCGCACACGTGCGTTTAGTGTTCGTTGCCTCAAACATTAGGAGAAGACCATTTTATTTGTCATTCACTGTGACCCTGTTGACCTGCAGTTCCACTAGGGCTTCAGGGGGTTTTTTCAAAACCATCACATAGGACGTTTGTTTACCCTCGTTTTATTTGATGAAGTTTGCCCCTGGTTCGCTTTGATGGAAGCATTATCTGTAGTGCCAACTATTACCAGTATTTTTGTATGCCTCCTTGAGGCGTCAGCCGAACACCCAGTCCACCCCAAAGCCAGCATCACCCGTAATCTATATACTGCTGAGGGACGTCACTGCTGATTAGGAAACACTTGAACGCCGAAACCACCAAACCGGGTCTCAGACTTATCAATGAAGCATTTTTTCTGCCTGTGTAGCGTCAGAAGTTATTTTTAGGTGTAATTATAGATTATGCGGAGACTCACTTTTTCCATGATGGCAATCACAATATTAAAGAAGCCTATTAAGGCCTAGTTTATTTCTAGTATGAGGGATAGTGGTATTAGCGAGATGGTTGTCCCATGATAAATGCTCGGTGGCGCTGTTGGCAGAACCCATAACAGACAAGACCTTTGTGAGTGCTGCATAGAGGTAGAGACGCCCTGTGCCAGTGCTGATAATAAACCCACCTACCTCATTGTGGGCGCTGAGTCCGCAAGCATCACTAATAGCTAAGGTATGGGAGTGAATAGCATCGATGCCCTTGGCTAAATGCCAAATCACGACGCGACTACCTCTGGGTGAACTCGCTGCCACCCAACGACCACTAATATCAAAGGTAACGCTACCTAGGTAATTGTTGAGTTGCAGAATAACTTTTGGGTCGCAGGGTAAGTAATCTATTTGGTGATCATTAATAAACAAGAGTAAGGGTTTACGATGGTAATTTGGGCCTTGGTATTGGCAGGCTACAGCGACTTGGTTATTTTTGTTAACACATATATGTCTTAGGCTGAGTTGAGGCTCGCTAATGGCGTATTGATCCATTAATACGCCGCCGTTAAGTCGGAAATAGCTAATGTTAGATTCCATAGTGTCTAAATTAAGCTTCTCTCGACCACGATGTGGGTGCGTTAAAATCCCTCCATTGGCCACCCACAGGTGCATGCCATCACTACTAAGTTGGATTTCGTGGGGGCCAATGCCTTGGCTTGGCCATTCAGATCGCCGTTCACCACTGTGGCTATCCCACACTCCAATAGCACCTTGACTTACTTCTAGCGCATTTTCGGAGCTGTAGAAATGATCACCATCGGCACTAAAACAACAGTGACCGGACAATGGTCGGTTGGCTGCCGCACGAATCCATTGAGGGGGCGCATCTTTGTGTTGGAGCAACAACACCCAGCTGCCAGGCCTGCGTCCACAGACCATGATCTGGCCCTGCACACTTTTTTGCACACCATGGCCACGGCTGGGCAGTTTAATTTTGCGCAACACTTGGCCTTTGCTATCGACAATAATAAGCAAGAAATCCTTACCTTGCTTGGCAGTTCCTGCCCAATAAAGACTATTTTTTGCTTGGCTCAATACGTTCGTTGAGCACAATGCTAATAGCATGCAAGCGCTAGCCTTACAGATAAAGTCTCGACGTCCTAGATGAATCGGTTGAAGTGGCATGAAGACTAATCACCATCATAGGCATTAAAGCCTAGCTGCACATCAAGACTTGGGTAGATCTCCCGCAATGATTCTTGTAACTGTATAAATTGATCTCGTAATTCTTGGGTTGCTAACCAATATTTTGGCTCATTTAGGTAAGCCATTAGAGGTGCAGGTAGTTGCTCAATGAGTTGGTCTATAAAACTTAACTTAAGCTTTATAGTGTCCCACTTAGTGGCTTCATTGGCGTCAATGAGTGCTGGTTTTAAGGTTAAGTTAAGGCTGTCTGTTAGCCCTTTGGCATTGGCTTTGAGCATGATTAGGGTTTGGCTGCTGCGCCAGCTTTCTAAGCGTTTAGGTTTTGCACTGCCGACACCACTGGTAAGGGCTTTGGCTAGTTTTTGACTGATTATTCTAGTCAATAAAGTATCAATGTGAGTAAAAACAAATCGGTTTTTGTCATTTTGATCTTTGAACATACTACCTTTTTTTCTGGGCCCAACGAGTTGCTGGCGCCAACTGACTTGCCAGGCTTCGGTAATTTCAGTGGTTAGCCTCACTAAATTATCACTCAAAGCGACCATGTATCGACAAGCCTGGCCTTGCTTACCTTGCATGACCAATGTTCGATAGCGGGGCACATACAAAAGCCGCTCAAGTGCAGGGTAACCTGTGATCGCGACACTGGATTGACTTAAGTCATATTGATGCAGCCCCAATGAGCTTGGCTGATCGAGTAGTTGCGTGAGATGTTTGGTTACTAGGTTGGTGCGATCAGGCCAATAATAGAGGTGAAAGTTTCTTAGTTGGTCCTGCACAGGCCCCCCGTCAATGGCCTGGCTGTAAGCTAATGCTTGAAGGGCGCGGTTTAAGTATGGCTGCATTGCATTCAAGGCTTGCAGTGATCCTTGATCACATAACTTGTGAGCGTGTGCCTGCAGACCTTGGTTGGCTTGGTGCAGCGCCACGTAGCTGGGAATCACATACTCGTCTACCCAGGCTTGCACATGATTATGGGTCACTACAGGATTGGCATAACTAAGGCTGGTAGTGACTAGTAGCAAAGTTACTAAAAAAGACTGCAGCAGACCAACTGGTATAGGCATAAGATGGCTGTTAATCATTATAGAGACTCTAAAAATTTGATTAATGAGTGGCGTTCTTCAGGGGTCATTTTGACGACCTTTTGTTGTGCTTTCTGTGCTTCTCCACCGTGCCAAATGATGGCCTCAAGAAGGTTCCTAGCTCTGCCATCATGAAGGAAAAACGTGTGTTTATTCACTGTTTGGGTGAGGCCAATCCCCCATAGAGGTGGGGTGCGCCATTCGAAGCCTGTAGCCAAAAATTCGGGCCTGTGATCAGCCAAATCCCGACCCATATTGTGCAATAAAAGGTCTGTATAAGGCCAAATTCGCTGCCCTGCTTGCTCGATATTAGCCTTATCTGATGTGGTATAGCTGGGTTGGTGGCAGTCGACACACCCACTTTGATAAAATAATGCCTTACCGGCCAGTACTTCGGGGTGATTGGCTTCTTCACGTTTTTGTAAGGCCAAATTACGGCTGTAAAAATTGACTAACTTTAGGCCTTCATTGGAGACTTCTGCGTTATTGTGCTGCACTGACCCGCCATGGGGCGCATTAATACAGCTGGTTTGGGCTTGGGTGCAATCTCCTGATAGGCGTTTAAATATTGGGCTAGCAATCCCAAGGTCACCACTAAATGCATCTGCGTTTTGCTGCAGAACGTTAGGTTGTCCGGCTTTCCAACCAAAGCGACCAAGGCTGGTGTTTTGCTTTATAACGTCCCAAACTTGATTAGCTTTGCCAGAAATACCATCGTTATTTAGGTCTTTAGGATCAGCAAGGCTGAGTGTATCTTTGGCCGAGATCGCTTCTAACAAACCGAGTCCAATCATCGGTGGAGCGACTCTGGCTGACATCATTGTGTTTGGGTGAATTGGGCCATAGTTTTGGTGGCTTATGGTGTAGGTGGGGTGGCGCAGGCTCACCTTCTCACCACCTTTTAAGTCAATCGTGCGTTCGTCATAGGTGATGTGAATTTTACCTTCGCTTAGATTCCCAGTAACGGCTAAATCTTGCAACTGGCCACCATAGATTGGCTCTTTTATGACTCCTACACGGCCACTTTTAAGGGCCTGACGCTGCAGCTTATTCTGCGGAGGTATACTCAATCGCATCACCATAGAGATGGCATTATCTTGCGGAAAATTGGCTTTAGGAGGGTGGCCTCTGCCATCTTTAATGTGGCAGCGCTGACAGGAAGGGGCATTGAACAAAGGCCCAAGTCCATCACTTGCCAAAGTGGATGCTGGAGAGGCAATCCAAACCTTTTTAAATAATGCATTACCTAAGCTAAAGCTCATTTTTCTTGAGAATTCTAGATTGGCTGAGCTATGTGAAAAACTATTGGTATTGCGCTTTTTATTGACAGTAGCATTGCCCCCAGGCATCGACTCACTGGGTTCAGCTCGGCTAAAGACTTGGGTTGCTGGATGCACTAAGGCATATGAAACCGGATGCACCAAGCTAAACATAAGACCCCAGAGAAGGGCTAGTAAGGTTGATTTTTTTATCATAAAAAACCGAATAATTGGCTCGCAATTATTCGGTTGATCCTTTGGTTTAGCCTAAAAGGCTATGGTTGAAGGTTAGTATATTGCGCTCGGATTGTCTAAGCTGTCCGAGCCCTCAAACGCCAATTGCTCCAGCGCTAAAGCAGGAATTAGCTCTTCAATCACGAAAGTTTGTGAGGTTAATGCGTCAACAACGTTTTGTACCACTTTGTTACCCACCTGATTTCCACTGCCAATCATTTGATCATAACTTTCAGTGGTTTTAGCACGGTCCACCATTGCTTGCATTTGATCCATCGTATGGTTTAAGGCACTTTTCATGCGGGCATCTAGCTGTGGGGAGGTCATGGCCACTAGGTCTGATAAGCTTTGGCCAGAAATAATACTGCCATCAACCCGAGTGTATTGCCCTAGGTATACGTTTTGAATAGACTTTGCATCATAGTAATGTG
>TARA_B110001469_G_scaffold90006_1_pt1 | contig 10709 bp, 7 predicted proteins | sample TARA_B110001469 | Tara Oceans TARA_B110001469 (sample SAMEA4397034) | marine metagenome | biome: Polar Biome; feature: [SRF] surface water layer (ENVO:00010504); material: water (ENVO:00002006), including particulate matter (ENVO:01000060) such as... | depth 5 m
GGTTGTATTAATGTTTTTAGAGCAAAAAAAGCAGCCGCAGGGAAGGAGAACATCAATCTAGTATTCGCACTCTTTTTTGGCCTCATTCACGGATTGGGTTTTTCCACCTATTTTAAAATGATGGTAAGCAAAGGCGAAGATAAAATAATGCCACTTTTAGAATTTGCACTAGGTATCGAGGTTTCTCAAATCATTATTGTATTTGGAATATTAGTCCTTGGTGCTTTTCTTGACTTTTTTACAAGAATCTCAAAAAGAGATTGGATTCTAGTCGCTTCCTCAATCGTTATTGGTATTTCATTACAAATGATGTTAGAACGCGTATATTGGTAAAATAGTTATAATGCCTTTTCTGAGAAGAAGAACTTGAAACCATCATTTTATATCCAATTTTGTCAATTTATTAACGCCTTTATTCTACAAATCTTTTTACTTTCGTAGTCATGACAGAACAAAAGCAATTAAAGTACGATGTCGCATACCTAAAAATGGCCTTTGAGTGGGGGAAACTTTCACATTGCAAGCGCAAACAAGTAGGTGCATTAATTGTAAAAGATCGAATGATTATTTCTGACGGTTTTAATGGAACTCCTACTGGTTTTGACAATTGTTGTGAAGATGAAGAAGGACTTACAAAATGGGAAGTTTTACATGCAGAAGCAAACGCGCTTTTAAAAGTTGCTGCTTCTACCCAATCTGCAAAAAACGCTACCTTATATATTACCCTTTCGCCATGCACACAATGTAGCAAACTCATTCACCAAGCAGGAATCAAAAGAGTCGTATATGCAAATGGCTATAGAGACCGAGCAGGCTTAGATTTTCTAGAAAAAGCAGGGGTAACTACGATGCACTTACCTTATGAATAAAAACAACCTACCCATCTATTTTTCGTTCGCTGTGATTTTCGGAATCTTAATTGGTTCCTTTTTTAACGGAGACTCAAGTGGATTTACTTCCTTTTCTTCGAATGCGAAAAATGAATTAAAAATAAAAAAACTACTCAACTACATACAAAGAGATTATTTAGATACCGTAAATACAGACAAGCTATTGGATGGTGCAATTGCACAAATGCTTAACAAGTTGGATCCGCATTCTGTCTATATTCCCAAAGAAAATCTACAGGCAATTACAGAAAACATGCAAGGTAATTTTGTTGGAATTGGCGTGCAATTTCGAATGATAAAAGATTCCATTACCGTTATCCAACCTATTAAAGGAGGACCCAGTATAAAAGCCGGAATTAAAGCGGGTGACCGAATTTTGATGGCTGATAAAGACACACTGTTTGGCAAAGAAATAAGAAGTGGTAACGTTCCGAAATTTTTAAAAGGAAAGCCCGCAACCAAAGTTGCTTTACAGATTTACAGAAAATCGACCGACAGTCTATTTACCGTTTCAATTAAACGTGGTAAAGTAAATATTAAAAGTGTTGACCTGGCCTATATGGTTAACGACAGTATTGGTTACATTAAACTTGATCGTTTTGCTAGAAATACCTATCGCGAATTCAAAACTTCCTTACAAACTCTAAAAACTAGGGGAATGACTGATTTGATCTTAGATTTGCGTGGCAATGGCGGCGGATTTATAGACATTGCGAATCGCATTGTTGATGAATTTTTAGAAGATGAAAAACGCATTGTTTTTACAAAAAATAATAAAAATGAAATCACAGAATCATTTGCAACCGAGAATGGAATTTTTGAAAACGGAGGCGTTTATGTCCTGATGGATGAAAACTCTGCTTCTGCATCCGAAATCTTAGCAGGCGCTTTGCAAGACAATGACAAAGGGACTATTGTAGGGCGTCGTTCTTTTGGAAAAGGCCTAGTGCAACAAGAAATGGACTTGGGCGATGGTTCTGCGGTACGATTAACAATTGCAAGGTATTATACCCCCACTGGAAGATCTATTCAAAAACCGTACAGTAAAAACGGAGATTACACCTATGCTTCTGATTATCAGCAACGTGTGAGAAATGGAGAGCTTTCCAACAAAGACAGCATTCCTGTGGTAGATTCTTTACGTTATACAACCCCAAAAGGCAAAATTGTTTATGGCGGCGGCGGTATTATTCCCGATGTTTTTGTCCCTATAGACACAACTTCTTATATGAACAATTTCTATTTTATAGCGATTACTAATTTTGCCTTTGAATATGTTGATCGCAATAGAATGGAAATTGCTGAAAAATGGACTTTAGACACTTTTATTGCTGATTTTGATACAAATGCACTCATTTTTGATGAATTCTATGCAAAAATAAAGAAATTTAAGCCTTCGATTAAAACACAAGAAATCATTCAGAAGTATTTAAAGTCTTCGATCGCAAACGAAATTTTTGGAGATGTTGGTTTTTACCGAATGCAGCATAAAGAGGATAAAATGATCCTGAAAGTATTGGAGTTGGAAAATCAGCAAGAATAACGTTACTTTGTACCAATGATTTCCATCTCAACATCCACAAACAAAAAAGTTTATTTTGCATCAGACCAGCATTTAGGGGCACCCACTTCAGAGGCTAGCTTTGTGCGTGAAAAAAAATTTTTACGCTGGTTAGATGTCGTGAAAAAAGATGCGGACGCTATTTTTTTATTAGGCGATTTATTTGACTTCTGGTTCGAATACAAGACTGTAGTTCCAAAAGGATTTGTGCGTGTTTTGGGAAAGTTGGCCGAAATAAAAGACAACGGAATCCCAATTTATTTCTTTGTCGGAAATCATGATTTATGGATGACCGATTATTTCGAAAAAGAACTCAATATTCCTGTATATCACTCACCACAAGAATTCAGTATCAATAATAAAAAATTCTTAATTGGTCATGGAGATGGTTTAGGACCTGAAGACAAAGGTTATAAACGCATGAAAAAAGTGTTTACACTTCCTTTATTTCAATGGTTATTTCGCTGGATTCACCCAGATTTAGGGGTGAAATTAGGGCAGTATTTATCTGTAAAAAACAAAATGATTTCTGGCGATGAAGATGCCAAATTTTTAGGGGAAGATAAAGAATGGCTCGTGCAATACTGCCAAAAAAAACTGACCCAACAACACTATGATTATTTTGTTTTTGGGCACAGACACCTGCCTTTAGACATCAAACTCCAAGAAAACGCTAGCTACATTAACTTAGGGGATTGGATTACGTATTTCACCTATGGAGAATTTCAAGACAGCAAAGTATCGCTAAAGGAATTTGATCATTAACAGGAGATATTTGTAATAAATTTCTTTATCTTTTCTACACCTTCAAAAATATTTGGAGTGTGTCGTTTTATAAAATCAATATCTATTTCTTTTGCTTCTTGATATGATTTCATCACTTTCTGTCCATCAAAATCTACAAATGCAATTCTAAAAAAGAGTTCTTCTTTTTCAAAACCAAAATCAACTCCTGGCAACATGGCTACTTTGTAATTTTCTAAAACATAAGTTGCCAAATCAACATTTGTATGAATTCCTAGTTTTGAAATTTGAGTTTTAAAATGATTAAATCCAATTGCCATATAAAAAGCGCCTTGTGATTTTGTACATTCTATAGAAACATCCGAAAACTCTTTGTAAATGTATTCGGAAATGCTCTTTAAGATAAAAGACGAATCACTTACGTGTTTTTGTAAATCTTGCTCATACTCATAGGCTTTGATCGCTGCAAACTGAACTGGAGAAGAAACACAGCTAAAGGTTTCGCTAAACAATGCTTTGTAGGTATTTTGGTACACTTTAAAAGCACTCGGCAATCTCATAAACCCTAATCGATAGCCACCCGCAGAAAACACCTTGCTCAAGCCTCCAAAAACAATTGTTTTCTCTGGATAATCATTAAAAATACTTGATGAAAACGGAGCTGAAAAATTTATTTGTGAATAAATTTCATCAGAAAATACGATGAGGTTATACTTTCGACATGCAATTGCCAGCGCTTTATATTCTTCAGCTGAATACACGGCACCTGTTGGATTATTTGGTGAATTTAAAATTAATATATATTGTTTTTTAGTATTTTTATTCTCGAAAAAAACCTCTAAATCCTGTGCTGTAATTTTAAAATCATTCTTGAAATCAGTATCAATGACGTGATACTCTCCTCCTTTCGACTGTATTTGGGGAATATAACTGACCCAGCTTCCTTTTGGAATTAAAAACACTCCTTCGAAAATTAAGATGGACTGATACAATAACTCTTTACTTCCTGGGCCAATAAAAATTGATTCTTTCTGGCTTTTTATATTTTGAAAACGCCCTAAAAAAACGGCAATCTGCTCCCTTAGTGCATCCAAACCTGCAACTGGTAAATAGTGATTGTTGTGCGCATGTTCTTGTAATGCTTCTATAATAGAACGATGAATTGGAAAGGGAGATTGTCCAAAACCAAAATGCCTGATTTCTTCTCCATTCGCTCTTAGCTCCTTTACTTTCTCATTAATTAAAAGCGTTGAAGATTGTTTTAAAGAGGCTATATTTTTGTTAATCATAATTTAATACGTCTTATCGTCTACACAAATTTAAAAAATTAACATTCATTAATTCAAAAAAGAGTGTGAATTGATATGAAATAAGAACTAATAGTTCAATTTATATATGAAATTTAAATGCAAAAACATAAAATAAAAACTGATCGCTTACAGATAGTAACGAAAAATTCAGTTGTTTTAAAAAGTTCCTTTTACTCTTTTAGGAAAAACGTACTTTTTAATAGCAAATTATCATCATTAAAAACTTGAAGAATATAAATTCCTGTTTTAAAATGTGCTAAGTTTACGGCTGTTTCTGCTTGGTCTACAAACACAACCTCAAGAAGTCTTCCTTGTATTGAAAATATTTTCAACTGAAACGAGTTGTTAATTCCCCTAAAATGCAATTCGTTTTTTACTGGATTTGGATAGATCGAAAAATCGATGAATTCGTTTTCCTCTGAATGCAAGGTGCTTCCTTGTGTTAACTCATATCTTTTATTAACGGCTAAATCTGTAAATGTTTGGGTGTCTGTGGAAGACCAAATAACTTTTAATTGCGAAATTATTGCATTGTCTGCCAATCCAAAATGGGCAACTAATGAGCTTTGACTGGCGTGACTGCCTTGTCCGTGAACTTCTTGAAGCAGTTGCTCTCCATTCACTGTCAATTCTATTTTAGCACCCATGGCATCTTTGTTAATAGTAGTTCCTTTTAGAGAAACTTGTGCCCAATTCTTAACATCGTTGCCATTTGGATTTAATTGATTTTGATACAGCATCGTTTTGGCATTTGTTCCTTCTGAGCTATCTTGAACAACCACTAAAATATCTAAATCTCCATCTTTGTCGTAATCACAATATAGCATTCCGCGACCTCTATTTAAGTCGTTTATTCCTAAACTTACAGAAGCATCTGTAAAGGTTAAATCTCCGTTATTTATAAAAAGTTTATTTGGATCTGCTTCGCCTGTTGCAATAAAATCTAATGTGGGTATTCTTCCGTTGGCAACAAACAAATCTGGCCATGTATCGTTATTAACATCTAGAAAAGCAGTCCCCCAACTTGTTGTAAGTAGCGAAGAACTTCCTTCTGAATAAGTGTTTTCAACACCAGCAGCAGCAGCTATGTCTGTAAAATTTTGATTTCCATCATTTTGAATGAGTACATTACTTCCGATATTTGACACGTAATAATCAAAGTCACCGTCTTTATCAAAGTCAGCCGAGGCAATTCCCATTCCGTAAACAGCAACATCCATGTTGGTTTCAACAGATACATCCGTAAAAGAACTACTAGGGAAATCATTCCTTAAAATAGTATTGGGCACTATAAATTCACCAAAATCATTCGCAATATAAAGGTCGGTATCATTGTCTTGATCAAAATCAGTAGGCATAACTGCCAATGCACAACCATTATTATTAAGTCCAAGGGCTGCACTTATTTCTGAAAACGTTCCGTCACCATTGTTTTTATAAAATTGATTCTCATAACAATCATGATCAAAACCATTGATTTCTCCATCAGAATCATACAAGAAAACACTACTTTCTACATAATTTACGGTATAAATATCTAAAAAACCATCGTTGTTATAATCTAACATCGAAGCGCCCATAGAAAAAGAAGCAATAGATAAACCGTATTCAATTCCTTTTTCTGAGAAAGTGCCATCTCCATTATTGATAAAGAGTAGATTTCTTTCTAGATCGCCTGAATTGTCTTCTCCTCGCCAGGTAGTAATGTATAAGTCTCGATAGCCATCATTGTTCACGTCGCCGCTAACAACTCCTACGGTGTAATATTCTGCTGTGATCGACAACCAACTATCGGTAATCAAGCTAAAACTCCCATTCCCAAGATTTTCATATAAATGATCTTTTCCTTTACCTGATGTAAGATAGAGGTCTTCCCAGCCATCATTATTATAATCAAAAAAAACGCCACCTCCTCCCATATTCGAAAACTGCTGAAAAATATGGTCAACACCTGAATTATTACTTACTTCTGTAAAGGTTTGGGAATAGCTAATTTGTACTAAAAAAAGAAAGAAAATGAGGCGTAATTGTTTCATCTTGTAAATATAAAAAGGCTTTGAATTTTTATAATTCAAAGCCTTTTGTATTAAAAAAAAGTTATTTTTTTTATAATTTATTAACTGCAGTATATGTAGAAGCACCACCGGTACCTATTTTAACACATGCAGCAAATTCATCAACTGTATTGTAAACAATCGTGAAAAAACCTCCTGCACCTTGTCCACTAGCAACAGAACCTGTAAAGTCATAGGCCATATCTCCAGCAACAATAATTAAGTTACATTCTATCGGCGCAGTAAATCCTTGATAAGGAACAATGCTTATTGAATAATCTCCTTCAGCTTCATAAGAAGGCAAAGTAAATGACTCTAGGGGTCCAACATTAATAGAATAGTCAACAACAGTCGCATTTGGAATTTCATAAGGCGCTTCTGGCGCTGAATCTCTGGTTAATATCATATCGATATCAACTCCTGAATTCCAAGTCATTTGCGCATACATGTCTCCGCCGTTTCCAACATCAGCACCTGCAATGATTGTTTTGTTGTTTGAACCAGATACCGAAACATCATACCCTGCTGCTGAAGCATACAAAGTTGCTATTTTCGTGATTGTTACAACTCGTACTGCAACTCCTGACATATCTACAGGAATAGAAGCTGTTTCAGACCTAGCGTCTACATCTACAAACATTTCTTCTCCATCAACCGTATAAGTTAATCTTGAAGAATAAGGCAAGTCTCCATTTACATTTACAACTAAGTTGTAGCTTTCTGAAGATGCTCTTTCAAATGCAGTATCTAAAGAAAGTACTGTTTTTGAAACTAAGTTTTGAACTGGATCGTCATCGTTTACAGCACAAGAACTAAAAACAACGAGGGCCAATAAAATTAATTTTATTTTATATATATTTTTCATCTTTCTTTTATTTTATAGTTGGTTAAGTGTATACGTTACCGTTGCTCCAGTGGTTGTTTTGTTGATTTCTAAAACAACAAACTCCATAGACCAACCTCCGGCTAAATCCAAAAAGGTACCTGTATAATTTCTTGTCTCAGTTGGCGCTACAACTTCAATTGCATAATCTATTGAAGAATCACTAACTGTCCAAGGTCTTACTCTAAATAAATAATCTCCATCTGGAACACCGTCTACTAATGTAACGGTTTCTCCTGGTGATGTACTATATCCTGTATCGTATTGAAATGCGGGTGGGTTGTCTACCAATCTACAATCTAAATCACTTGATCCAGACCATGTAAAGTTGAAAACAAAATCTCCTGCTGTAGTAACTATTGGTGTTGGAATATCTCTGACTCCCATTACTCTCGTGTCTTCTCCTGTCCATGCAAAGTAAGTGTCATTTGAAAATGAAACGTTTGTAATTGCAATCGTATACGTTTCATCTTCTGTTACACCATCATCTGTTGGAGTTACATCAAAATAAACAGCACTTTGTCCATCTACAAACGTAATGGAGGTTGGATAATCTGCTTCTACGGTTCCATCTGAAGAAGTAACTGCAAGGGAAACATCAACCGTTCCGGTAATGGCAAATGGCATTTCTAATCGATACGTCATCGTTTCTCCTTCGTAAGGGGATGAAGTTGCATTGTCATCGGTGAAACTAACTTTAACTTCCTGTGGAAGCGGAGACAATTCTCCTGGGTTGGTAACACTGTCGGTATTGTCTTCACAAGAAACTGCGAGCAAAGAGAAAAGAGCGATGTAAAGTATATTTTTAAGTTTTTTCATAATAAAAAGATTTTTCTGATTATAATTTAAAGTTTAAACGAGCAAACGCTGTTCTTCCATTGATACCAAACTGTGAAGTAACTCGTGGGTAAATAAACTGATTCCCACTTGTTAATCCTGCTGGGGTTGCATCTGGATACACATCAAAAATGTTACTTGATCCAACTGTAAAAGTTAGGTTTTCAGTAACATCAAAGCCAAATGATAAATCTGTAAGAATCTTTCCTGCAAATTCTTGGTGATCACCGTCTGGATTAAATACTGATCCAAAGTAAGAGTTTCTTAAGAATACTGACCAGGTGTCTCCTTTTAAGGTGTGGCTTAAATTCCCTTTTACTCTTGGGCTTGCTAATTCTAAAAAGTACGTTTCTCTTTCTCCAAAGTACGTATCTAATTGATCTGCTAAAAGAACTGAAGCGTGAATGTCATCTACTTGTTCTGTTTTTGCATATGCAAAAGCTAAGTCTGTTGTTAAGGCTACATCGCCTAAAATCGTTGCTCTGTGTGAAATATTAACATCAACTCCTGTTGTTTCTGTATCAATTGCATTGGCAAAGAATCTTGCTTTACTTGCATCTACTGAACTTGGTAAATTAAAGTTTCCAGTTAAGGTTACTCGATCTTCAATCGCAATAAAGTAAGCATCTACCGTTAAGGTTAAGTTTGCTTCTGGAATTTTTGCTGTAATACCAAAACTTGTACTGAAAGATTCTTCTTGTGTTAACTGAGGAATCCCAACGGCTTGTGCTTCTGGACTGTCATTAGAGGCTGTTAAAACTTCTACTGGGTCTCCATTGATAAAGTTGGTGCTAATGGTATTAAAGTTTAACTGGTGTAATGATGGTGCTCTAAACCCAGTACTTGCTGCGGCTCTTAAATTAACGTTGTCGGTTAACTTATATAATGAAGCTAATTTCCAGTTTAAGGTTGATCCAAAATCACTGTAGTTTTCATAACGCAAGGCGCCTGAAACCATCCATTCTTCTGTGAAATCTATTTCTACATCTGCATACGCTGAATAACTGTTTCTAAATGCATTTCTTTCGTTTCCGGGTCTAAACCCTGGGAATACTTGGATTCCTCCGGGTCTTCCTCTTCCAAAGAAATCTTTTACTTGTAAGGCTGCATCTCCGTTCCATTCGTCACCGTTAATATCATAGGTCATCCAAGATTCATCTTGACCTGCAAATATTTGGTAATTCTCTAGTCTGTATTCTGCTCCAAAGGCAACATTCATCCCTTGAAATTTATCTTCATAAAATCTACTAAGATCTACGTTGGTTGTATTCTCTGCTGCTGAAAATCCTCCGGCATTTACTTCTACTGGTGAACCTGATAATAACGTTGCGTTTACGGAGTTGCTGATATTAAAACCAAATGAGTTTTCTCCCCATGTGTTACTAAAGTCTACATCCCATTCGCCTTGATTTCCTCTAATTCCAAAAGCGGCGGACTTGTCTTTTACATCACTATTGATTTCTGGTAAGAATCCGGCTCTGTACAATCCGGTATAGGCTCTTGATTGATCTGGTCTTCTGTAAAAACCTCCGGCGTTACCATTTCTGTAACTCATACCACCAAAAGCATAGAATTCTAAGTCTTCTGTTAATGGCAACTCCATGTTTGCGAAGAACTTTCCACTTCGTAATTGAGACTGTCCAACTCTCATGTTAAAGTCGGTACGATCTAATCCTCGTACACCTAATTCTGCATCGGTGGTATTGAAGTTTAATAAAGATTGTAACTCTGACATGTTGGTTGCTGCACTAATATCATTTTTAAGTGCTAAGTCAAAATGTTCTACTCCTTGGGCAAAGAATTGAATGTCTGACATACTGTATTGGGTAATGTCGGATCCTTGTCCACTATTAAAACCAACCCATTCTACGGAGTTTGCTCCGTTAAAAATTGATCCTGAATATCCTGAAAAACCAGCTCTTCTTGATGGCTCTCTTGTTGAAACAGATCCTGTGAAGTTGATAAAACCGCCGTCTTCTGTTAAGCGAACTCCATAGTTGGCGTCTAATTGAAAGCCTTCGCCATCAAATCCTCCTCTTTGGTCATTCGTCTCACTTCCTACGTTGGCGTTGGTATTCATTTGTATGCTAAAGCCTACCGCGTCTTTTAAAACGATATTGATAACTCCTGCAATGGCATCACTACCATATTGTGCAGCGGCTCCGTCTTTTAAAATCTCTATTCTTTTTATTGAAAAGGAAGGAATCGCGTTCATATCGGTTCCTACACTCCCTCTACCAACCGTACTGTTTACGTTTACTAAAGAGGTCTTATGTCTTCTTTTTCCGTTGACAAGTACTAGTACTTGATCGGGACCTAATCCTCTTAAAGCGGCGGGATCGATATGATCGGTACCGTCTGAAATTGTTTGTGAGGTAGATGTAAATGAAGGCGCTACAAAGTTTAAAATATCATTGATACTTACTTGTG
>TARA_B110001469_G_scaffold1667_2_pt1 | contig 10698 bp, 10 predicted proteins | sample TARA_B110001469 | Tara Oceans TARA_B110001469 (sample SAMEA4397034) | marine metagenome | biome: Polar Biome; feature: [SRF] surface water layer (ENVO:00010504); material: water (ENVO:00002006), including particulate matter (ENVO:01000060) such as... | depth 5 m
CGAAATGCGATGCCAGCGCGTCCATGGCTAAGCTGTCCCGCGAGCCGAATAAGGTATGGGCAACCCCTTTACTGCCCGCGCGCCCCGTCCTTCCAATCCGGTGCACATGCACTTCCACGTCCCGAGCCATCCGGTAGTTGATCACTGCATCCACAGAATCGATATCCAGCCCACGCGCCGCTACATCCGTAGCCACCAGCACGGACACGCTCTTATTTGAAAAGAGCACAAGCGTTTCGTCGCGCTCGCCTTGATCCAAGTCGCCATGCAGAGCCATTGCGCTGAAGCCGAATCCAAGCAACTCGTCGCGCAGCTCCTGCGCTTCTACTTTCGTGCTACAAAAAACCACCGCCGTCTCCGCACGCTGCTCCTGCAGCAACAGGCGCAACGCCATCAGACGTTCTCCTTCGCCACACTTGTAAAAGAACTGCTCAATGCTCCCGTTATCAGGGCTCGCTTCGACCTGAATCATCATCGGCGCATTCATCACCTTCTCCGCGATCGACTGAATCGCCTGCGGATAAGTCGCGCTGAACAATAAGGTCTGCCGACCCGCTGGCGTCTTCGCGATGACCGCATCCACCTCTTCCTGAAAGCCCATCTCGAGCATGCGATCCCCTTCGTCGAGAACTAGAGTGCGCAGCGCTTCCAAGCGTAGGGCATTCGTGCGCAAGTGCTTCCCGATACGCCCCGGTGTTCCCACTACGATGTGGGCGCCATGCTCCAAAGACTTCACCTGAGGCCGCGACGGCATACCCCCGCAAAGTGTAAGCACTTTCACGTTCGGACTCATTCGCGCGAACTGTCGGATCGCCTTCGAAACCTGATCCGCCAACTCGCGTGTCGGGCACAAGACCAAAGCCTGCACCTGCAAGCTGCTCGTATCCAAACGCGCCAATATGCCCAAGCCAAACGCCGCGGTCTTACCGGAGCCCGTCTTGGCCTGACCGATCACATCCTTGCCCAGCAATATCGGCGGCAAGCTCTGCGCCTGTATCGGAGTCATCTCCGCATAGCCCAATGATTCGATGTTTTTCAGCAGCTCTTGCGGCAGACTGATAGATGAGAAGTTTTTCGCGTTCAAAATAGTGTCTTTAGCTGGCAACAGATAGCATCCGTCAGCACAGATCAACCCCCATCCGATCTCAAATCCCAAACGCTTCACCTGTCTTGTCGTCGAGAAACAGCTCCTTGCTATCGTTCCCTCGACAGATGATGGCTGTCTAGGCGAGTCCTACGAAGCCGGATCATAAACGGATCCAAAATATGAGGGTGGTCGCTTCTGTCTGCATTGTATTACGCTGTGACGTGTCGCTCGGATTGATACGTTGTTTGTGTGGCATGCAATGCAGAGTGGCAGCCGGGCAGATAAGTGGTTGAATATTTATATTTTTTGCCGCCTTTTGTTGTCCTTTAATCGCCAATTACTTCCTTTGATGGCAAGCCGATAGCGTTGGGTCGGGCTTCTTGGGGAGTCGGTTGGGTGCGTTCGATCTAGTTGCCTTTGAGCGCGGGCGAGTCCTTACCTCTTAAACTGATAATTCTTGAAGGCATCTGCATCGACTGAGTTCTCGATGCCGTCGGGGAAGAGGGCGGCGAAGTCGTCGTAGGCTTCATGGACATCTTGGTTGGGAGGCCAGAAGATGCCGTCTTTGATTTGTTCGATAACGGCGGCGGCGCACGCTCTGGCCGAGTCGAGGTGGCTGTCGGTAAATCCTTCCCAGCGTTCGATGCCGCTCTTCTCAAGTGTTTGAGCGAGATTGAAATAGGCGACTGAGGGACGTTCGCTGCCGGCTTCGTGTTTGGCGAGCACGTAGAGTGGGAGTTGTAGGTCGGTCCAGCGGTAGGTTTTGCCCTCGTGCTCGAAGAAAGCTTCCTCAGGTAGGTGCGTGGGTGGTGCTTTTTTAGCGACCACAACGAGGTGTGTCTTTTCCGGATTTGCAGCTGAGTTACTGGTCTTGTAGTCGATCAATTCGAGGCGTTCGCCGCGTTGATCGATCCGGTCGATGCGGCCCTTAATGGTAAAGCCGGCGAGGGGGATTTCGAAGGATTCTTCTGTATTCAGTATTTTGATACTGCCATTATGTTGCGTGTCTTCGACTTGGTGTTGGCAGAAGGCGTGGATACGCGCCATGACCGCTTCGTGCTGCAGCCGTAAGGCGAAGGAGAGCTGGTCGCCATAGCGGTGCTTGAGCATTTCTTCGGCGATGGCGTGTAGCTTTTTGACTAAGGTGGCTAGGTCGGTGCTGCTGTCGAAGGTGTAGCCATTGAGCCCGGCGACGGTGTCGTGCACGAGGTTGCCAAAGGCGGCGGGGTTGAGCTCGCGTGTTTCGACATCGACCGGGCGCATCTTTAGTATGTGCCTGAGGAAGAATCGGAAGGGGCACTGCAGGTAGCTTTTAAAGGCGCTAACTGAAATCGAGGTAGGCAATTCTAAGTCAGGCGGCGGCGAGAGTTTCCATGCGGCGCTGTGCTCGATGTCGGCACTGCTGTCTTCGGTCTCGCTGAAGAGCAGTCGAGTGCGGCTGAGGAGTGTGTCGGACGCGCCTTGAAAGAGGAGGCGTGAGGGTTTGAGGGGTGTGTGATCGTCGCCCGCTTGTGGCACGAGGATGTCGATGTGGCCGTGCTCGCCTGCGCGGCGGCGGCAGAGTGCTTCGAGCAGGTAGGCGTCGCGGGCGAAGCGCTGTGCGTTGGTGCGTAGGCCGAGTTCCTCGCGGAGGGCCTCGGGTAAAAAGGCATCGCCGATCACTGATTCGGGCACGATGCTCTCGTTCAGGCCGGCGAGGATCAGGTGCGGCGCATCGTTCCACAGAAGTTCGAGCCAGCCGAGCAGATCGTGCGCTTCGCGTGGGCGGTCGGGATAGACTTTACTGCGCTGCAGGCTCTGGCGAAAGGCGGCGCGGCTGAAGGCTTTGGGAAGTTTTGAAAATAAGGTTTCCGCTTCGGCGGCGTTGTTGAGTAGCTGGCGGACGGCTTCGGCACGCTCCTTCCACTGGCTGCTGGCTTGGCCGGTAGTCTCAATTTTTTTCGTTGAGTAAATGTGCTGCAGCGCCTGCGCGAGTGAGTTGCTGAAGTTGCCTGATGTGTTGAGCTCTGCGGCGAGTGCGTTGAGTTGTGCGAGGGCGTCGTGCAGCGCCGAGTCTGTTTTGCGCGCGGCAAAGTGGATCAGTGTGGCTAGGTCGGGGGCGAGGTGGTTCTCGAACAGACGGTCGAGTTGGCGCAGCAGTTGGTTGGTTGTGCTGGTGGTTTTGAGCCAGATTTGAATGTCGGGGTGTTGCAGGAGCGTGCGGATCGTGGTGGTGCTGCGGTCTTCACAAAGTTGGCAAAGTAGCTCGGTGAGTCGCCCGACGCCGCCGATATCGAGCGCTTGCCCTTCGGGGTCGTAGCTGGCGATGTTTGCGCGCTCGAGGGCATCGACGACGATGGGGTTAAACGTCGGGTCGGCGAGTCCGATGAGCACGGATTCGGGGGCTTTGCCTTGCATGCTCTCAGCGATGAGGGCTGCAGCGGCTTTGGGAGAGGCGAAGGTTTGTAGATGGCAGCCCCATGCTTCGAAGGGCAGTGGGCGTTGTGACCAGTGCTCGGTAATCGGCCGCCCCCAGGTATCGAAGTGTGCGTCTTCAGGGCCGTAGATCCACACTTCGACTTGAATGCTTTCCTGTGCGCGTTCGATTGCTTGCAGCGGCAGTGGCTGTGGGTCGGGAGTGGCGGCGAGGATGATGCGCTTGATTTGCGGCGGTGCGACGTAGCCCTGTGCGGCTGTGCGGCGGGCGTGTTTGGAATCTTTGAGGGCCCGTGTTTGGAGTTGATCGAGGTAGAGGCCTTCGAGGCGGGCAAGTTCGCCCCACCGTGCGGGCTCGTGTCCGCTTTCGGCGGTGCGCTGTGCGGCGAGTGCGAGGTCGAGTCCTTCTTCGCCGAGTTCGTTACGCAGCTGCATGAGTCGTTGCGCCATGCCGAGTTGCCAACTGGTGTTTTGCTCAGGGGCAATCGGAAAGAGGGCTTCAAATTGTGTGCAATCAATCGCACCGAGCACGGTGACCCATGCGGCGGTGGCGCTTTCTTCGTTGGCGATCGGCTCGTCGGTGATCGCTTGCCCGAGGAAGACATCGGGCGTGACAATTTCGGGCGGAAATAAGCCGTGGTCGCCAGCAGCCAGCGCGAGGGCTTCGCGTAAGCGGCGGCCAGATTGCACGGTGGGGACGATGACTAGGTCGCTGCTAAGATCAATGCAATCGTGGTTCGCAGTTTTGAGGAGCTGCTGAGTGATGGCAGGGAGCAGGGGGAGGTTCCAATCTAGGTGGATCGCGACGCGGTTGGGCATATGAGAGAAAGTGGGACGAAGCGCGAGTAGCGCGAAGATGGTGAACCGTCTGCGGGTTGCCCCGCCGGGGTGACCGAACTGGGTGCCCTTTGGGCAAGTGAAGGAGCAAAGTGACGAGTATTAGGAATTACGGAAACAATGCGATGAAGCTGTGGAGGACGCGCCATTGAAAAAGCATCTCAAGTGCGAAGTATTGATAGAATCCTACGATACTCCAGTAAATCATTTGGTAACTGCGTTTGATAGTCTTGTGGCGTAACTGTTGTTGGGCGAGATAGGCGGCTGGCCATCCGCCGAAGAATTCAAGGAAGTGTAAGGTTGCTTCGGACACACGTGAAGCAGCTGCTTGTGCGCGACGTTTGTCGTGCCAATAAGCAGCGTAAGTGACGAGTGAGATTAGCACTAAGTAGGCCAGCGCGAAACGTGGTTGAGCCCACTGAAATGATTTGAGCAGGGCCAGTGTCGGCAGGATTAGAAGGACTACGATCAGTCGGTGTGTGTGCATGGCTATGGTGTCGGGCACGGTGCGGTGGAATGCGTGCTTCGGATTGGCATTTTTAACTGCTTATCTTCGCTAATAAAACGCTTATTTTAGGATGATGTTGGAATATATTTACTGAGAATGTAGCGCTTCCACTCGGCTGCATCTAACGGCCCAAAGTTGATCAGGTAGCCGACGGATTTATTTGTTATATGCATGTAGTTCAGTGGTTGCTTCGAGTGATCGGGAGTCAGCGCTTGGACTGCCTTCAGCACTGTGACTATTTTATCAAATATCATTAGGTCGGGGACATATCTCTTATTCAACTGATGACCTTTATAGAAAACCTTGAGTTGTTTTTTGAGCCGAGAAGGGGATTTTTCTGAGCCCGGATTCCCATTCTTAGCTGTTTTAGTTTTTTAGTAAATCTCTTCACTGAGTCCACCACCTAGTTGACTATGCATTTCAAAGGCAGCGCCCGTGATGGCATATCTTTCGTTTCCTAAGTATTCGTCGTTTTGCATGATTCAGTTTTTAGGTATCAGTGTCTTATTAATCTAGATAAGCGGTTCCCGCGAAGCGGCCTGATTCTTTGATCTGATCTACAAATCTTCCAAGATACTGCGGAGTTCTGCGGCGGGTTCGTCGTGGTGCTGGGATACTGCAAGTTGTAAAGCATGCTCTAAAATTAACTTGGCACGGTCTGCCTGGCCGTGCTGGAGTAAGGCTTTTCCTAGTAGAATGCGTGGGAGCATCCAATCATCGCGCGAATCGCTGCAGCTTTGTAGGTGCGGGATGGCGGCTTCGGTAGTGCCTTCGTCGTAGAGGGCTTGGCCGAGGCTGAAGCGGAATAATATATTGTCGGGCTTGGCTGCGACTTTAGGTAGGAATATTTCTGACTTTTTCATAAATAAGAAAGGTAGTGAATTGAGAGTTGATGCACACTTTTTCGCAAATGCTTTTGAGGTCCTACTGGTCGCGATAAGGATGTATTGCGCAAGTGTGATCCCTGTTTTTGTCAGGTTGAATTTACTGAATAAAGACGATGTTGACGGTGATGTTGTGAGGTTTGCTGTTGGTGTTGCGCACCTTGCCTTGATTGGTGGTGCCGTGTGCTGAAAGGTGCATGGAAGTGCGAGTGGAGTGGAGTGCGGTTCTTCTTACTAGCTTAAGGTGTTACTGAAAAATGTGGCCGCGGTTGTCACGATTGAAGCGTTTGAAGTCTTGTACGGGCAGGGCATCGAGAAAGCGCCGGCCGTAGGGTTTCGTTAAAATTCGGGAGTCGAGTATGACGATGTTGCCGGAGTCTTCGTGGCGGCGAATCAGGCGGCCGATGCCCTGGCGGAACTTAACTAATGCTTCGGGTACAGTCATTTCAGCGAAGGGATTCCCGCCGCGTTCGCGAATGTATTCGCTGCGGGCTTCGCTGACTGGGTGGCTCGGATTGTCAAACGGCAGGCGTGCCATGATCACCTGCGAGAGGGCGGGGCCAGGCACATCGATGCCAGTCCAGAAGCTGTCGGTGCCAAATAGCACACCGTTGCCTGCTTGGGCGAATTTACGAGTTAGCTCGCTGCGGTCGATGCCGTAACCTTGGCTAAATAGTGGCCGCTCGATTTTATTAAAGAAAGCTTCGGTGCGTTGGTGTACTTGTCTCAGGTCGAAGTGGCTAGTGAAGAGCACGAGGGTGCCGCCGGCGACGTTGCGACTGAGCCAGCAAATCATGTTGGCAAGGTAGTCGAGGTCGAGGCGGCCCTGCCCTGGCTCTGGGGTGGGAGCATCGGTGGCGAGGTAGACTTTGCAGTTCTCTTCGTAGTTGAACGGTGAATACTCAACTTGTGCCTCGGCGATCTCGCCGCCGACTTTCGCCTGAAAGCTATCAATGCTGGTGCCGTCGGAGAGTGTGGCGCTGGTCAGGATAGCTGCGGTCTGGCGGCTGAAGAGTGCCTCGCGCAGATAGGGGGCGACGTCGAGTGGAGCACTGCGTAGGGTAATGAGTTGGCCTTTTTTTCCGCCGCGTTCAAGCCAATGCACATGGTCGTCTTCGGCGAGGGTGACGAACCCGTTGATGGTGTCGCGGTAACCGAGAATTCGGCGGCGGTGGTCTTTGAGCTCGTCTTGCACACGTTCGTTGTCGATTTTTTGGATGATCGCACCGAGGCGCTCAGCGACTTCTTTGAGCGGGCCGGAGGCAATGTTATCGCAAAAGTCTGCTTCGTGGATACGCAAGATCGAACGCTTGGTTAGAAAGGTGTCGCCGAGGTAACTGAAAAATTCGCCGGCGGCTGAAATTGCATTGTCCACCGCATCGTGATCCCATTTTTGACCGTGCTTGCGGAGGATGCCGCGATTGGTACGCGGGTTGTAAATACGTCTAAGTGCGCGATCGACAGAGTAGGAGCTGGCATGGATGCCGAAGTGATCGGTGGCGATAGCGGGGATGCGATGTGCTTCGTCGAGCACGACAAAGTCGTCGGGCAAGAGGATGCCGCGGGCGTCGCCTTTTGGGGGCATGCCGGCATTGATTAGGGAAAAAAGCAGGCTGTGGTTGACGATTACGCAGTTGGAAGTGAGTAGTTTTTTACGTGCGCGTTGATAGAAACAAGTCGCTGGATCGCAGTTTTTCTTGGAGCAGGAGGAGCTCTCGGCGTTGACGATATCCCACACATCGGGGAGCGGGGCGGGGGAGAGTTCCTGCACGATGCCGTTGTTGCTGGTGGCTGACCATTTGGCGAGGCGGATGAGTTCGGCCCTACCTTCGTCTGCGAGCAATTCGGTCTGTTTAGAGGATTGCGCGTCTTTGATCGCGTTGCTCAGACGCGTGGTGCAGCAGTAGTTGCCTCTGCCGACCATGAGTGCGGTCTTGAAGGTGGCGTAGCGCTTGAGCTCGGGGACGGCATTGAATAGTTGACGGCAGATTTTGAGGTCTTTGCTGCGAATCTGTTCTTGCAGTGTGATGGTATGGCTGGAGACGACCAGTGGGCGCTCGCTGTCGATCGAGTGAATGAGTCCGGGGATCAAATACGCGAGGCTCTTGCCAACGCCGGTGCCAGCTTCAAATAGTAGTGGTTTGTTGGTCTCCAGTGACTGCGCGGTGCTGAGCGCCATGGCTGCTTGTTGTGGGCGGTGGTCCAGTTGCAGGACGGTTTGCAAGCTGCCGCCTTGTTTAAAAATTGAGTCAACGAGCGTGACGAGGTAGCCCGGTTTTACGGGGCTACCTCCTGCGTTTTCGATCAGTCCAATCATTAGTTTTAGAGCCCGACTAGTGCTGGAGCAGCCAAGCGGCGTAGCTTAGGTCCTTTGGGGTGGTGATCTTTAGGTTGGGTGCGTGGTTGGGCACGATGGTGGTGTGCAGTCCAATGCTGGCCGCCGCAGAGGTGTCGTCGGTAATACCTAGACCAGAATTATGCACGTGTTGATAGGCTTTGAGTATGTCGGGCAGAGCGAACGCTTGTGGTGTCTCCATCGCCCAGAGGCGGGAGCGGTCGAGATCTTCGAGCTCGGTTTGTGTGAGTTGTTCTGGATTGGGGATGCGTTTGATCGTATCGGTCACGGTGTGAGCTAGTACGGCGGCGCGGTCGCGCAGCACTGCGGTGTGGAGCGCTTGTATGGAATCGGTAGATACGAGTGGGCGCGCACTGTCGTGGATGAAGACGTGGGTGCAGGTCTCTGACTGGATGCGCAGTGCGTTATAAACGGAGTCTTGCCGTTTGTCGCCGCCGAGCGCCCAGTCGAGGGGCGTGCCTTGCAGGTCGATTTGGCGTAGGGCGTCTTCGAGCTCTGTTTTTTGCGCGTCGTCGCGGTAAACGATGGTGAAGTGGTTAATGCATCCGCTGGCCAAGAAGGCGCGAATACTGTGGCAGAGCACGGGCAGGCCATTGAGCGGTGCGAGTGTTTTATCCGCAACCGTACCTTGCATGCGCGAGCCGCTACCAGCCGCAAGAATGATTGCGCTGGTGGGGAAGTTGTGAGCTGAGGGCTGAGGACTGAGATTCATGCGTTTTGTAATTGAGTCAGGGCGAATCGCCCACACTCCTTTAGATTTAGCGTCTTGGTAGTCTTGATCTTTTAATCGGTAGCAACGGCGGCGCGTTGTCCTCCACTAAAAAGCAGTTCTTTTTACACTTCGCTCAGCTCCGCGCGGATCGCCGCAGCGGCAGCGGCGGGATCGTCGGCTTTGAGGATCGGGCGGCCGACGACGATGTAGTTGGAGCCGGCAGCGGCAGCGGCGTGAGGTGTCATAATGCGTTTTTGTTCGTCGGCTGAGCTACCTTTAGGTCTGATTCCAGGGGTGACGATGATTGGCTCGTAGCCGAAGCGTGCGCGCAGGGGGGCGAGTTCCAGCGAGGAACAGACGAGACCCTGAATTCCTGCGTTGAGGCTGAGGCTAGCCAAGTGCTTGACCTGAGCTTCGGTGGTGGCGTGTACATTGAGGCTACGTAGTTGGGGTTCGTCCATCGAAGTGAGAACGGTGACGGCGAGCAGATTAAGATTTGGAGAGTAGTCGGCGCGGGCTTTGTTTGCCCATTCTAGCATTTCGCCGCCGCCGGAGGCGTGCAGGGTGAGCAGCTCGACGGGTAGCTTGGAAATACTTTGAACCGCCTTGGCGACGGTATTTGGAATGTCAAAGAGTTTTAGGTCAAGAAATACCTTATAGCCGCGATCAGCAATTTCGCGAACGAAGTCGGGCCCGTAAGCGGTAAATAATTGAAGGCCTACTTTGACCCACTCGAGAGAATCGCCAATGCGGTCGAGCATGGCGAAGGCTTCTTCGCGGGTTTCGAGGTCGAGGGCGAGTATGAGTTTACAGGGATTCTGGTCAGGCATTTTAAAAGACTGATAAGCAGATTTGCTTGAGGCAATTTGTAAAAGCACGATTTTTCCTCGGCGGCGAACGAAAGTAGCTTCATTAATGGAGCATGCCAATCCAAATGAACAGTTCTCCCAGTGAATTGACTCTGCCTTCGCCGGCCAAGGTGAATTTGATGCTATCTGTACATGGTCGGCGTGCGGATGGCTTTCATGAGCTGACATCAATGGTAGTGGCTTTGGGATTTGGCGACACGTTGACGCTTCGGCCGGGTAGCTCGAGGGATGTGCTGCGTTGCTCGGATCCGGCGGTGCCGTTGGGACCAGAAAACTTGGTGTTAAAAGCGGCTGCGGCGTTTCGTTCACGTTTAGGGCGTGCGGCGTATTTTGAGTTTGATTTGGAGAAGCGCATACCGATGGGTGCTGGTCTTGGCGGCGGCAGCAGTAATGCGGCGGTGGCGCTGTGTGGGATGAATCAACTTTCGGGTGAGCCGTTTACCAATTCGGTGTTGTGCGAGTTGGCTGCTGAGCTGGGTTCGGACTGCCCGTTTTTCATTGAAGGTCAGGCTGCGTGGATGAGCGGACGTGGCGAAGTGATCGAGCCTTTGGCGGCTGAAGTTGCTGAGCGATTAAGCGGTACGCGAGTGGTGTTGTTTCGTCCTGATTTTGGTGTCGAGACGGCGAGTGCCTATGGCCGTTTAGCGGCAGGTGCCCCAGGCAGTTATGAGCGCGAAGCTGCGGCCGTAGCGCGACTGAATTATTTTATCGAAAGAGGCACGTTGGGCGACCTACTGTTTAATTCATTCGAGGGTCCAGTCGGCAGTAAATATCTGGCTATTCCGGCTTTGTTGTCGCAACTGCGGGCAGCAGGTGTGGAGTGTTTAATGAGTGGCAGTGGCAGTTGTTGCTTCGCTTTATTGGAAAAAAACGGTGCTGATGTTGGTCAAATTGAAGGAATTGTTCGAGATGCATGGGGTGAGGCGGTGTTTTGGGTTGAAACTTCAATTTGTTGAGTTAGGGATATAAACGTTAGCATTCTAAATTCTCTTTAACGCGATCATCGATAAAACTAGTGTCCGAAAAAAAA
>TARA_B110001469_G_scaffold127841_1_pt1 | contig 10633 bp, 12 predicted proteins | sample TARA_B110001469 | Tara Oceans TARA_B110001469 (sample SAMEA4397034) | marine metagenome | biome: Polar Biome; feature: [SRF] surface water layer (ENVO:00010504); material: water (ENVO:00002006), including particulate matter (ENVO:01000060) such as... | depth 5 m
CTGGTTTAGTTAATTCTACTGGTTTAGTTAATTCTACTGGTTTAGTTAAATCTAATTCTTTTATTCCTTCTAGTTCAGTTAAGTCTAATTCTTTTATTCCTTCTTGTTCAGTTAAATCTACTGATTTAGTTAATTCTTTGCTTTCGGGTATAGTTTCTGCGAATATTAATTCTTCTTCTTGTGGAACTATTAATTTATTTTCCTCAGGTGTTATTTCTTCTATTATAAGGTCACCCTTTTTTTTAGTTGTATTATTTTCTTCTGGATTACTAAATTCTTCTAAAATGTTTTTTTCTTTATTTGATTCAAATTCAATATCTTCTTTAATAACTTCTGGTAAATTCAATAATGTTTCTTCTTTAGTATTTTTCACTAATTCTAATTCTTTTTTTACTAATTTTCGTAAATTATCTCTATATTGTTCTGGAACAAAATTATCATTTTCTTCACTATTATCACCTAAATATTCTTTAAGAATACTTTTAACAGGAAGTAATTTCCTAATAGTTTCTTCGATAGACTCACTAATTATATTATTACAATCTCTAACATTTCTTTGATAATCACATTGTTTATATCTATCGCTAAATAAATATGGATTTTTCCATACTTCTCTTGCGGATTCTATATAACATTTATGAATAAAGTGATCTATTTTAGGTATTTTCAAATTTATTTTATTTTGTTTCTTATTACTTTTAATGGAAGTTAATATTTTAGTATGACTAAGAAAAACAGCAGTTACTAATTCATCTAACCAATCGCAACCAGAATTTTCAACTATTCTACTATATTCCTCATCTATAATTTCTTGGTTCCATTTAGGTATTTGAGATAATTGTTCTTGAAATCTCATTAAAATATTTACATCATTATTCATATTACAGACCCCTTTCGAAGTTTCATAAATAGATTTAATACCTTCAAATATATAAGGAACTAATATATTAGTTAATTGTTTTGTATATTCCATTTTGGCATCGACTAAAACCGTAATATTATCGTCCATTTTATATTTTTTAAGAACAATATATTTTTTTTATTTCAACGCAATTAAAAAATAGATTAATCTAAAATAAATAGTAATTATATAACTAATTCGAATAACCATATTCGCTAGGATATGTACCTAAGTCATTTAAATCATTTTTATTTGGTAAGAAAAAATGTATTTTTTCAGCCATTTCATATGGAATATTATATTTTATACTAAATAAATCCAAAATATCGTCTATTGATAAAAAATGAAATTGGACATCTGAATAAAATTTTTTACTTTGTCTTATGCCAGTATTATCATAAATTTGTAATTTTAATTTAGATAAATGATTATTATGTAAAAATGTATTAGATATTTCAAAATCTATTTGTAAATGTATTGTTCCAAGTTTCTTTATAAGATCCCTTGCTGCTACTAGATTTATAAAATAAAATGATGTACCTGTAAAGAAACCTGTAGGTTTATATATATTTTCATCTATAAAATATTTAAATTCTGGTCTTGTATTAGAACATAATGATATAAATAATGAAGAATGTTCACCTTTTTTTATTTTTTTTAACGCATCATTATAAACCCAGTTAAATTTATCTATATCATATATTTCATTATCGTCTTCCAATATAATAGCGTATTTCATATTTTCTTCAACTATCCTTTTCCATATTTCCATATGTGATATGGCGCACGCTACACCTTCCCATTTTGGTATAATATTACAACTTTTTAACTCTCTTTCAATATTATCAACTACTTCTTCATTTATATATTCATATTTTAATTCTTTTGCTCTTTCTACATCACATGCCTCTTTTCTTATAATATAATCTGTTAATCCTACTTTATTTAATTCATTTATTGTATGTAATAATCTTTCAGGACGTTGTCTTCTATTTATTAAAAACAGGGGGCAATTTTTTTTCATACTTTATAATTTAAAATAAATTTGATTTTTAAATTCATAATTTAACATTTTTATACTAAAATAATATATGCCGAAAATTGATAATATTATAAAATCATACTATAAAATAAAACCCTTCATTAATAAAACACCATTAGAATTTAATGAGCGTTTATCAAGCAAATACGGAGCAAATATTTATCTAAAAAGAGAAGATTTACAAAAAACAAGGTCATTTAAAATCCGTGGTTCATTAAATAAAATTATTAAAAACTTTTTAGAAAAAAGTTTAGATCAAAAATCACAAGCAAAAAACTTGAAGGAATCTATGATTTCTAATAAAGGAAAAAGTTTAGATCAAAAATTACAAGCAAAAAACTTGACGGAATCGACGGAATCTTTGATTTCTAACCAGTTTGAATCTTTGATTCATAATAAAGAAACTGTAAGAAATCATATTGTATGTGCCAGTGCCGGGAATCACGCTCAAGGAGTTGCTTACGCGTGTAATTTATTAAATTTAAAGAGTACTATTTACGTTCCCAATATAGCCTCTTCGCAGAAAATAGGTAGAATTAAAAATTTCGGGAATTCTGATATGGAACTTATTAGATATGGTAATGATTTTGACGACTGTTTAAAAAAAGCAATAGAATTTTCAGATTCCAATAATTCACTATTTATCCATCCTTATAATGATTTGGATATTATTGAAGGACAAGGAACTCTTGGATATGAAATCTCAAAAGATATAGACCCAGATATTATTATATCTTCAATTGGAGGAGGAGGTTTAATTTCCGGTTTAGGAAGTTTCTATAAAAATAAAAAAATTATAGGTGTTGAACCTAAAGGTGCCGATTCTATGTATCAAGCAATTAATAATAAAAAACCGTTTCAAATAAAACACCCAGATACTTTTGTTGACGGGGCAAGTGTAGGTAAGGTAGGAGGTATTACTTTTGATATTACTAAAAATATTTTATCTCTAGACGATATAAAAGTAATAGATAATGGTTTATTATGCCACGAAATGATAAATTTATACCAAGAAGAAGGTATTATATTAGAACCGGCTGGTTGTTTAAGTGTTAGTGCGTTAAATTATTTAGATAAAGAGGAAATAAAAGATAAAAATATTGTATGTATTTTATCTGGAGGAAATAATGATATTATGAGATATCCTGAAATATTAGAGAAAAACTTGATTTATTTAGGTCTAAAACATTATTATATTATAGAATTTTCACAGAAACCTAAAGAACTTAAGAAATTTATTATAAATGTTTTAGACGAAAAAGACGATATTACCAGATTTGAATATATTAAAAAAACTAATAAAAACTATGGAAATGTATTAGTAGGTTTAGAAACTAAATATAATTTAGAATTAGAAGAAAAACTTAGAGAAAATAATTTTAATTTTAAGAAAATCGATGAAAATGATTTAATTTATTCTTATTTAGTTTAAATATATTATATATATATAATGAAAAAAAAAAGTTTTAATAAAAAATCATCAGTAAAAAAAACAAAAGATACAAAAAAAAAATTAATTGTAAATAAAAATAAAACTAATAAAGCAGGTAATAATATAGTAATTAAAAAAAATAATGATAAAAAAAAATTATGTGTTATTTTTGATGTAGACCAAACTTTAATTCAAACAGTATATGAAGAAAAAGGTCATAAACAAGTATTAAGAGCAGATAAAAATACAAAATATAAACTTTTTTCACAAAGAATAAATAAAGAGGAAAAATTAGGAACTATATATATAAGAAACTATGCTATATTCTTGTTAAGATATTGTATAGAAAACTTTAATGTTGGTATATGGTCATCGGGAACAGATAAATATATAGAAATATTATTAAAAAAAATATTACCCGAAGAACTATATAATAAGTTAAATGTTATAATTGGTAGAACTTATTATGATCATAAAATAACAAAATTTAACGATATTAAAAATGATAAAAAATTTACTTTATCTAATTTTAGCGGATTACCTAATAAAAATTTAGATTTTTTATATGAAAATAAATTTTATTCTAAAATTTTTAATCATAAAAATACAATTCTAATTGATGACCAACCCTATAATAATGTTGTTATACCATTAAATAATATATATATTCCACCATATTGTTATTTAAAAAATGATAATTATCTGTTTGATTTATATTTATGGTTTAAAAAAAATAAAAATAAAAATACTAAAAATATTCAAAAAACTGAAAAGATACTATTTTATGGATATAATAAACCTACCCCATACCCGTGTAGATTAAATGATTATAAATTAATTAAAACAAATAATATAAATGTTGGAGATATAGTTCAATATAAAAAAGAAAATAAAGACAAAAATAAAGACAAAAATAAAGACAAAAATAAAGACAAAGACAAAAATAAAGACAAAGACAAAAATAAAGACAAAGACAAAGACAAAGACAAAGACAAAGACAAAGACAAAGACATAGAAATAGAAGGATATATTGAAAGAAAAAATAAAAATACTTTTGATATAGTAGAATATGACATAGATGAAGAGGACGGAGAAATGAAAATTTATAAGAATATAAAAATACAAGATATTAAAAAATGGATTTTAAATTAAATGACAACTAAAGTAAAAAATGAAACTAATAATCATATATCAAATTTAAAATCTAATGTAAGAGGTATTAAACATTTTTTAGTTTCTTCATTATAAAAATCACTAGGTAAATCTATTTGTAAAGCAGTATCAAATAATTCTAATGTTTTTTCAAAATATTCCAATTCGTTTAATTCTATAAACATACAACTTCCATGTTTCTCCCATTCGTGTTTCCAAAAATTTTCATTTTTATTATCTTCACTATACCATTTCTCATTTAAATCTTTTAATATTGGTTCCAATTTATTTATATCAAAATTGACTTCTCTACAAAATGAAGGATATTGGTTTTTATTATATTGTGGCCATAAACCGTGTATAGACCAACCTTCTGTTTCTTTGATTAATGATAAATAATAAAATTTATCAGTATCATTTTTTTTTATCTCCTTTATTTTTTTCATACCAAATAAATAATTATAAAATACATCCGATAATATTGACATTTATATTAATACTATAAAATTATATAAGTCAATTGACGATATAAGTCTTTGACAATAAAATTATATAAGTCTTTGACAATAAAATTATATAAGTCTTTGACAATAAATTCATTTATACTTATATAACTCATCTACAACATTATGTATTTTATGCTCTGTAAATTTATTTATATTTCCCATTTTTCCTTTATCATTAAACATATTCTGTTCCAATAAACTCTCCAGTATAGGAGCCCATTTTCTTGCACCTAATTTTGCCGTAGTAGAACAATTATCTATCATATATGCGATTCCCTTCTCATTCATATAAGGATTTAATGAATCCGTCGCTTCTATAATTGTCTCGTTTATTATTTCAGAATAAGAATGCCCTTTTTCCAATAGAATATCTATTTGTGCCATCATACCACCTATATAAACCCCGGCAGTTTTAGGACAAATATGATACATAAAATAATAATCGTCTTGTAAATAAACGTCAAAACTAAAATCTATTGTCTTTTTATCATAATAATCTTTATAATTATTTTCCTCTAACTTTTTACATATTTGCCACATTTCACCATTATCTACCTTACGCATTTTTTTATCTCCATTTAATATTACACTCCTTATTTCATTCCCACTTTCTACCTCTTCATAAATTTCATTAAATAATTCCTTACAAATAACATAACTTTTTTCATAATTATCTCTAAAAATTAACTTATCCCCATAACTTAGCGAATTATATAAACCTAATAACCCTTTTTGTGAAATCCTATCACTTATTAAAGTAGTTAAATTCTTACTAGCCATTATAAATGCCTTATCTTTCGCATTAAACTTACTTAATTTCTTATATAAATATTCTACTATGCCGTGAATACCCCCTAATAAAATTGCCCTTTCCCCGAATAAATCACTTATATATTCCCTTTCCATACTTGTTTCGAAAATATACGGGGAACCTGATGCAATACCCCAAGAAATTGCCCTATCTGTTGCTTTACCGTCTATATCTTGTTCTATGGCGATACTGGAATTAATACCCTTATCTTGTAAATATAATTTCCTAAGAGAAGGACCCATTCCTTTGGGTGCCATCATTACCACATTTATATCTTCAGGGAAATATCTATTTTCATTTTTTAAATGTCCTAATAGGAAACCGTGAGATAATCCTAAAGTAGAACCTGGTTTTAACCTCTCAAATATCTTTTCATAATTATCACATTGGGCAAAGTCCGATATTAATAAAATATTCATATCCGATTCCTCCAATACTTCATACATTTCACCTATATTACACTCATTTACACCTTGCGTTTCTAATGCTTTATTATATGAATTACTATTTTCCCTCAATCCTATCTTTAAATCTATATTTGAACCTATAGACCTTAAAGTATCATTTATATTTTGATATTGAGAAGGTGCCTGAGAACCCCAGCCAATAATACCAATTTGGTTTATTCCTTCTAAACCTTGATTTAAAAGTTCATATTTGTCTTTTCCACCTCGAATTATATTTTCATTTTGATTATTTAATTCTATTTTTTCTATATTGTAAATACTACTAATAAAATTACTACTAGTAGATAATTTACGCAAAAAATTATTATTTTTAAATATATATTTTTTAAAAATAGGTGTAGAACACTTTTTTAAAATAGTTGTCATTATTATAAGAATTTGCTAAATAACTTTTAAATTAGTAAAATAAAAATATAAAATCAATTAAAACTAAGAAATCAACTAAATAATTTATAATAAATTCAATCTTTCAATAGGTATTTCACCATTTTCTTCCAGTTTTGGAATTATATTCAAAAACCCCCTTGATTCATATCTAGTTTTAAATCCAAATGGATATGTTTTAAGTTCACATTTATTTGCCCAATGTGAAGTCGTTTTTCCATTTTTATAAGCATCGGTTCTCTTTATTAATATTTCTTGAGACCTTTTTTCTTTTGGTAGATATGTAATATAAGCAGTTAATCTATTAATACGTTCTTGTGATGCTTGGTTGGTTTTAGGAATTCCTACATTAGCGTGAATAAGTTTAGAATTCCATAATGTAAAGCAATTCTTAGGAATTACTAATTTTGTAGCAGAAACAATAAACTCTTCTTGGTCAACCATAATCCAATCCTTTTTATGTTTCACTTCCGGTTTATAAGTTAAGTGAGATTTAGGAATTACAATAAATCCCGCATCTTGTTCTCCTACTTCAAATAAATTATAGGAACCTTGAACAGAATAAATAGTATTTACTGGGTTTTGGTCTATATGTAACCAAGATTTAGATTTTTGATTTTTATTAACAAATAACGAAAAACCGTCTAAACTAGTAACTAATTCTTCGCAATTATGAACTTTTTTAAATATATTTTGAATTTTGGGATTGGTTCTCAATTCCCACATAAAATTAGATTGCCCGAAACCATTGAAAACACCCATTCCCTTTCCATACATTAAAGGAGTATTCTCTATTTTCCATGTCGAAGAATCTGAAATATCAAACGCAGAAGATACTGAATTTATATCATTCTCAAATAAATTAAATACAGTATTGTATTCTTCCGGTGATAATATATCTTTTATGACTACATACCCTTCTTCTTCCAAGAATTTTTGCCAATTTGTTGAATCATCTATTTCAAATGTTGGTGGTGTTAAATTATTCATAATAATAGTCATATATATAAAATAATTATCAATTTTTATTATTATTAACAGTCGTCATACATTTGGGATCCATATTAAATGTTTTTTTCTTACTTTTTAAAGGAACAATTCGAATTAAACATTTGGATTTAACTCCATTCAAAGGAGTAGTACATCCCTTCTCTTTTTTTTTTTTATTCATACATTTACACATTTTCATACATTTCTTAGTTCTCTTACAACTAAATTTAATATTGTTTACACCTTTTATATTTTTATTATTATTATTATTATTATTTTCTGCTTTTTTTGAACTACACCTAGACCTAAAATTCTCATATCTACTTCTAACTTCTTCATAAGAAATAGTATTTTTCTTAAGTAACATAGTATTAATATGATTATGTAGATCGTAAATATATTTGGAAAATGTTTCTCTATCTTTCATTTTTTTCATAGAAAAATGAGTTTTTTTAAGATTTTTTTTTAAATTTTCTCTACAATATCTACAAGGTAATATATGCTCTAATGATTTTATATAATTCATATAGTTTTTCTTATCTGTATTGGTAGGTTTAATGGGATAATTAAAACTCATAGTATGAAGAAAATGCCATAAACTAGGTCCCCATACATAAGTTAACATTCCGTCGGCACTATTAAAATCGTCCTTCTTAAATACACATTTTACTCCATTTTTTTTCTTAGACATACTTACTATATACATAGAATTTAATTTAGGTATCTAAAAAATAATCTAACGCAGTATTAATATCTGGAAATAATAAATCTATTTGCGGATATCTATCCAATATATCTTTACTAAAATCACCTATTAAAACTGTTTTCCATTTAAATCTTTTTGCCTCTACTAAGTTTTCCACTGTATCCTCGAAAAATATACAAGTCTCATCTATACCTATATTCGCATAATGATATAATTTTATATATGAATTAACTTCTGGTTTAAATCCGGTTATCTCTCTACATAATACCTTATGAAATAATCCTTCTAATTTCATTATTTTTATACATCTTAAACTATGTAATAAGTTCCCATTGGTAAACATAATTTTTCTACCCGGTAATGCTTTTAATTTTGTATTAAGTATTCTTGAATGAAAAAGTTTATTGTAATTAAATTTATTATACGGTTGTTGATATAATGTATTATCTAAATCAAATATCCAATTTACCATATACTATAATTATAATAAACTTTTTATATTATAAACTAACAATATTGTTTTATTTTTTAACATTCCTCATATTCTTTTTTCTAAATAATCCTACACAACCTTCGCAATTTACGCATTCTACGCAGTCTACACAATTTACGCAATTAACGCAATCTTTACATTTTTTACAATCGACGCAATTATCGCATTTTTTACAATTAGAGCAATTATCGCAAGTTTTACAATTGAGGCAATCTTTACACTTACCACATTCTTTACAGTTAACACAATTTCCACAGTCTACACAGTCTTTACATTTAGAACAACTCTTACAATTCGCACTATTTGAGCAATCGCAACAAGTATCACATTTGACACAATCTTTACAGCAAGAACATTTTTTACATCCTTCGCAATTGGAACAATCTGTACAAGATTTACATCCTTTACTTTTTTTACAATTTTGACAACTATCACACTTTTCACAATCTACACATTTAACACAACAATGACAATTGGTACAATCTACACATTTCGCACATACTTTACACCCGTGACAATTAGAACAAGCAACAATATCCTGGCATGCAGAACAAGAATTAGATTTTTTTTTTGTTGACATTTTATATTATATAATTAGAAAAAAAATAATTATTTTTTTAATAATTTTTTACTTAATTTTTTAACAATATTATTATGTCCACACATTCTCGCCATATTATAAGCAGTTCTTGTCCTACAAGACCTTTTTGTCCTTTTTCTTTCTTTAAATTGTGTTTTTGCTCCTAGAGATAATAATTTATTAACAATTTTAGTATGTCCTTTTTGCGCTGCCAACATTAAACAAGTTTTACCGTTATAAGTTTTCATATTTACATTTACTCCCTTTACTTTTAATAATTTATTGAAAATATTTAAATGTCCGCGGTGACAAGCAAACATAATAGGTGTAAAACCATCTATATCTTTAACATTTAATTTGAAACCTTTTTCTTTCATTAATTCATTAACCTTTTTAATATCTCCTTTTATACAAGCATAATGAATAGGTTGTCTATTTAATGGATTTTTCTTTGTCATATATATATATATATATTTAAATAAAATGAATTCCAAAAATATTAAATTTAAATAAAATCAAATGAAATTATATAAACTCTTCTTTGTGTTAAAAATGGTAATTTCAATTCATTTAATTTAGTTCTGCTAGTAATGTTAATATTAGAATATTTAAACTTACTATAATCTTGATTTATTCCTTCTTCTAATACTCTAATATCTACCAATAATTTCAATCCTATACTATTCATATATTTATTGTAATTATTTATATCATTTTCTGTTAAAGTATCTAAATTAACCTTTCCATTATTCCCATATAGAATTTTCATTCCTTCTGTGAAAAGTATTAATAAATTTTCAAATACCTCTTTTAAATCAGTAATACTATCTTTATTTACAAATGAAATACTAAACGATTTTGGGTCTTTCGGAGGATTATTAAATAAAGTATCTACTAATTCCTCTAAACCTAACTCTTTCTCTCCAATATGATTCATTATTTATTATAAAATATTTAAATATATAGAAATAAACTTATATAAATGCCACCAATTTATATTGTATTACTAACTTATTATATTATCGCGGGATTATTAATATTATACTTTTATTTTTTTGTTCAACAAAAGAAAACTTTAGTTATTAAAGAATTATGAATCTATAATTCTAACTATGTAAAGAATTCTAACTATGTAAAAGAATCTATAATTCTAACTATGTAAAAGAATC
>TARA_B110001469_G_scaffold127845_1_pt1 | contig 10597 bp, 15 predicted proteins | sample TARA_B110001469 | Tara Oceans TARA_B110001469 (sample SAMEA4397034) | marine metagenome | biome: Polar Biome; feature: [SRF] surface water layer (ENVO:00010504); material: water (ENVO:00002006), including particulate matter (ENVO:01000060) such as... | depth 5 m
TAAGTATTTTTATATTGGTATATTATAATAAATGCATTACTTAGCCACATCATTAATAGCAGCAGTAGGATGGTCTATTCCACCCTTAGTAGATAGATTTAATTTAAGATACGTCAATTCTATTAGTATATTAGCATTTAGAGCATTAATTATAGGTATTATAGGTATAGTAACTGTATTTATAATTACTAAAAAAAAACAAATTAATATTAAAGAAGCGGTACAAAAAAAGGGTAAAATTATTATAATTTTACTATTAGTATCGGCGTTCTCTGGTTATTTACTTGGACATTTCGGTTTTTATACTTCATTAGGAAAGGCAAGAGGTTCTATAGTACCCGTCGTGTTAATATCGCATTGTTTGCCAGTAATTTTAGTAGCTATTTTGTCTCCAATTATCTATAAAGATAAAATTAATTTAAAAATGATGTTAGGTATTATAATTACACTTATTGGAGTATGTATGGTAATTTTCTTTAATCCAAATCATGCACACAATAAACCTACAGTAACAGCTACAATGCATGTTCATCCTAAATTCTAAGTTAATTATTCATCCTCACCTAGTAATTCTTCTGCAGCATCATTATCATTAATTGAAATCAACCCTGCCATATAGAGTTTGTATAAATTATTTTTAATAACCATTTTTTCTAATTTAGTACTAGTACCTTTTATAAAAATGGTGTTTTTTTCTAAATTAACCGTCCATGATAGATTATTAAAAGAATTTTTAAGGACAAAGTAGTCTGGTGCTCTATTCAGTTTTAATAGTCCTCCACTTCGGTATTTCTTATCATCTGTCATATATTTAACCCAAATACCACACTCAATATCTTTATAATTTTCTGGATATATTTGGATATAACCCTCCATCTTCTTATTTAATTCTTCAGGATTTTTGCTTATTATATCTTGGATAGTTTCTTTGGGACGCACATAATCGTTAATATCTTTTAATTTCATTATATCTAATATATACTATATATTTATAAACCAATCAACAAGTAATTTAAATATTATAAATAATATAAGGTAAAAATATGCTTATAGATTAATTCTATTTAAGTATTATACTAATATAGTATCAAATGATTAGTTATATTACTAGTTTATGTAAATATTTATTTTTGAGTAATCGAGATATATTAATGCAAAATGATGATGTTTTAAATATGTTGGAGAGAGGAGAATTTTTTGACGATTACGTAACGTATAGTGATACATATTGATTTAATACAGTTATAATATCTATACCATTAGACATCAATATACTAAATACTATTTTTAGTTATCTTTTAGAAAATCAGCTTCAACCTGCTTATATCGTGTAACCGTCGGTAAATAGTAATAAAGTTTGTGATATTTCGCAATTAATTCATTTTCCTTATATTCTGATAGATTATTTTCACGCACAAAAACCTTAATTTGTGTTAGATTAAAATCATTCATGAAGCTACCTAGTATAGCTGAACCAGAAGGAGATTTATAGTGTTCTTTTTGATATTTTTCGTATGTTTGTTTGGTTTCCTGATTTTTTCTAATGCGTTCAAGAGTTAACATTACGTAAATGGTATGATTTTATTTTCTGTTTTTAATTTAAAGGGAACTAATGGAAGATAATAATATGGAAACACTTAATGAAAATCAAATTCAATTTTTAAGAGAGAAGTTACAGAAGGAAGTTAAATCATATATTGAGGTGGATGATAAAATAAAAGCTTTAGCAAAAGCTACAAAACAGTATAGGAAAACAAAGGATGAATTGTCGCAATCTATATTAGAAACTATGAAAAAATTTGAAATAAATGATATGAATATCAAAAGTGGAAAGTTATCGTATAATGAAAGAAAAACAAAAAAACCATTAAATAGAAAGAATTTACTTAGTGGATTAACGTTATATTTTAAAGAAAATTTAGATAGAGCAAAGGATTGTTCTATGTTTGTATTAGATAATAGAGAAGATGTAACAAAGGTCGCTTTAAAAAGAACAATAAATAAAATGTAACACCAACAGTGTAATATAAATATTTATACACGTTATTATATATTTTTAGAATATCAAATGGTTTTATACTCTTTTTTTATAATATAATATTAATTTATAATGCGTAAAACTAATAAAAAAGGCGGGTTTTTTGAATTTTTTAAGAGTAAAAAAACTAAGAGTAAAAAAACTAAGAGTAAAAAAACTAAGAGTAAAAAAACTAACAATAACACACATTGTAAACAACCACATACAGGTTTAGATGATGGTTGCTATGAAAATCACCGTGGTATGAATTTGCCATTAAATAATAAAACGTGTAAATGTTATTGTTTAGAAAAAAAAGGTAAACAAATTAGTAAACAGTACATGGGGGATAACTATAATCTTTGCTTTAGTACAAAAACTCGAGAAAAAAATAAAATAAAATGCGTTTCATCTAAATATATTTGGAGTTCTGATAAGAAATCATTTTCGTCTAAAAAAAAATGTGAACGAAATAAATCATGTTGGGGGAAATAATTAAGTTAATCTATGATAACAATAATTAACAATTATTTATTTAATTATAGTATATTATATGTTATCCGAACTTAAATTCTTAGATTTTATTTTTATATTTCTGTTTGGATTTGTGGTAGCGGCTATTGTTGCTGGATTTACAACATTTACATCAACTGGTCAAAGCGGATTAGTCGGTGAATTTATTGAAATATATGCATTAGTATTACTATTTTTACTACCAATTTATGTATTATTGAAATCTAAATCATATAAAAATTTTTCTTATTTAGCACAAGAAAAATTGTATATTGTATTCTTTATAGCTATAGTTGTATTAGTAGGTAGTCTTGTTACAATGAATATTTATAAAGATAGAAAAAAACCAGGTGGATTTATTACATTTATTGTATTAATTTGTGTTGTATTAGTTGGAATTCTTATTTATGCAGCAAATTCATCTATGAATACTAGATATGGCTTAAACATGCCTAATTTAGAAATACAACAATTACAATATAGAATGATGCGATAGTCATAACTTTATAAATATATTATGAATTAATTAAAAACTATTATTTTTTTATTTTTTTATTATTTATTTATATATGTTAACTTTATTAATTTTACTTTCATGCTTAATTAGTATATTGATAATTACACTATTTAAAGTAGAAAATATTAATAGACAAATCATAATTTTCGAAGTTGTCATTGTTGTTGTATTATTATTCAAATTAATATTCAACTATATGATTAAACAAAATAATTCAAACACTAAACTACTAAATTCAGTTGAATTAACATCTATACCATTAGTAAATAACAAAGTAACTGATATCATGCCTCATAACTTTAATGTTAATTTGAATTCACCAACTCCAAACGAAGTTTTATTAAATAATTTAGTAGTTAATAATGTTAATAATGCTAGTAATACCAATAATGCTAGTAATACAAATAATGCTAGTAATACAAATAATGCTAGTAATACCAATAATGCTAGTAATACCAATAATGCTAGTAACACTAATAATTTAGTTTTAGATGTTAATAATGCTTCTAATCAAAATGGATGTTTATTAAAAGATTGTGGGTGTAAAAATGTGACACAGAATGATACTTGTTTAATGAAGAATAATGATTCAGCCTCAAATTGTCCATCATGTTCATTTACAGAAAAAAGGAATGGATATCAAGTTTCGGATACATGCCTTAAAAATAATACTTTAAATTATGGGGATGTATTAAATGTAGATACCAATTCCAATAATAATTTAAACAATTTTTTAAATACTAAAAACTGTGCGATAGATAATAGTTGTATAATTAATAGTGATAGTACAAATCTTCATGTTGATAGTCCATTTAGTGAACACAACGATACTGTAGTTAATAGTAACCCAGCATTAGATTCTAAAACAGTATTACCTATTCCAACTATAGAAAATAATATACACCATAAAGGTCCGCACCCAGGTGACCCAGAATTTACAGAAGTAAAAGATTTCTGGAAATTAAAGAAAAATAATAATGATCTTTGTTATATAAAACGAGTTTTGCCTGAGTTTTACTGCGAACAGTAAAAGTAAATACTAAAACATCTATAATTTACTTTTTTATTTAAAATTATCTAAAATAGTGGAATATTTTTTACTATGTATAGCGCAAAATAATCCATCATTACATTTATTTTTTCTACATTGATAACCTTTATTTTTACCAGTTTTTAATATGCTATGACAACAATCCGTATTAAATAAATTTAAGCAAGCATCTTCTAGTTTATCTAATTCATTATTAATAATATATTTTTCAATAAATTTATATTCTTTATGAATATTTTTTAGTGGAAACATTTTCGGTGGTAAAGTAATATATTTTGTTTTTTCACGACAATATGGACAATATGCATGCTTCCGTTTTGTATGTATTACATTTTTAAACCAATCTACAATACACTCGTGATGAAAAGAATGTCTACAATCAAGTGTTACTATTGTCTTATCTATTTTATCGAAATCATTTTTAAATGTTTTTGTTTCTAAAGTTTCGAAACATATTGGACAATTACAATTACTTTCGGTTTCATCACAATTGGGTTCGATACCAGATGGTTCGATACCAGATGGTTCGATACCAGATGGTTCGATACCAGATGGTTCGATACAATTTGAAATAATATTCATTATATAATTATCATATAGATTTTCCTTATATAATTGAATTTAAAAGTATTTTTGTAGATAAACTATATATAGTAGATACACTATATATAGTAGAGATATAGTAGATACACTATATAGTAGAGAGATATATATATATATATATTATGGATTCTGAATTTTTAATAAAAAAACCAGATGATATAATTAGAGAGCAAATTCTAATAAAAAAAAGAATATCTATAGGATTAAATGTATTCGAATACCCAATTTCATATATGACTCGACAATGTATTATACAGACTCCTATAGTATATATTCCATATTCAACTTATAAAATTAATAACAAGATATCATTTGACTTTAATTTATTAAATTTAGATGTAGATAAAGATATGGATAATTTAAAATTATTTATAGAAGATGTTAATGCTATAGTATTGGATAAAATAAAAGATGAAATAAAAAAAATTAAACATTATCTTAAAAATGTGAAAAAAAAAGATACTAATAAAAATAAAAAAAAACAGGTATTAGTTAAAGAATGCACCTTTAAACCGAAAGATTTTATATCAAACCTGAAAATTAATAATAGTTGTATTCCATCAAAACCAGAAAAAATGAGGGTTACGTGTTACGATAATATACTAGCATTTGATAATAACAGTAAACCACTTTCATTAGATTATTTAAAAGCTAAATCCTATTTAAAGTTATTACTATCTCCAGTTAAGATATGGATTAATAAAGAAAAATACGGTGTATTATGGGAGGTACTTCAAATAAAAATATATCCAAAGGCGAATCTTAATCAATATATGTTTATAGATGAAGATATTAAAATGACCGCGGCTAAACAAGATTTTATATCGCATCATCCTAAATATAAAAAATATTTTGATATGAAAAAAAAAGGTGTTCCAAGTCAAGCAGTTAAAAATAAAATGTTAATGGAAGGTGTAGACCCGGAATTATTAGATAATCCAACGAAATCAATAAATACAATTAATGAATCTACTATACTACTAAATAGTTCATTACTTCCACATCCTCGACCACCATTACCTATAACCCATCTAAATATTACTACTTCTAATAAAAATAGCGCAACTAAAACAAACACAAACTTTAAGTTAAATATTAGGATAAATGATGATTCAACAATGGATAAAACCCAATTATTTAGTGAATTATTGAATAAAGATAATAAATCAACATTAAGAAAAACCAATATTAATAAACAAACAAACCGTACATCTAAAAATATAACATATAAAGGTGATAGTGGATATACTCCGTCACTTGACGAGATTATTAAAAAGAGAAATGGTTTGATAAAAATTCATTCAGTGAAGGAAGAAAGTAGTGTGTAATAGTATTAATGACACTTTTCCTTTAATATTGAAAAAGTGCAATCATTTTCTATAACTAATAGTTGTACCAGACGATTATTACATTCTGTAGTATTTCCTATTTTTCCAAAGGCACGGGACGCACCTACATCAACCCTCCATATTCTATTATTTGCGGAAGAATTTATACCACGATTATACATAAATTGAGGTGAATGCCCCATAACCATACCTTTTATAGCGGTATCATTTGACCTAATATTTTTAACATTCATAGTGTTTAAAGTTTTAACAAATTCTTTAATAGAGGATTGTTGGTCCCATTCATCCATATCACTATAAATACGAGACCAAAATGGCGAATGGTCATCATCATCTAAATGGTACAACTCATGAATATGTTGTTGATTTTGTTGAGATAAATCACCTAATAACCAACGCTTAATATATTGATTAATATCGTCAAGTGAATATTTGTTCGCACATTCAGATGAAACCCCACCATGAACAAAAAGCCAACTTCCTACTTGTACAATAGAATAGCGATTGTTGGCAAGCAGTGTAGCTATAACACCTCCTGGTTTAAAAGCGTTTTTACGTTCTTTAAATCCAAATGGTTCGTCGCTATCTAAGGACATATTACCTTTAAAATAATTACCAAATTCTCTAAATTCCTTTGGACTTACATATCTAAAATCACCATCAACATTCATTAATTCATGGTTTCCTAAAACACTTAACACAGCACCACCTACTTTCTGTGCTTGTAAATTAAGACGGTCGAATAAACAAATAATCTTAAGGTCGGATCCCTCATCTTCATGTAACTCTGAATCATGTTCCGTACACAAACTATTAAATAATTTACTTGGACGTACTCTATCTATTTGGTCTCCAAGTTGAACAATAAATGTTTGTCCACCAATCCAATTTATAGAGGTTATATTTGTAGTATTATCTGGTGTAGTAGCCGGAATTACGCGAGCCATTTTTAAAGCTTTAATAGCGACACTTAAATCTCCATGTATATCTCCAATAGCAACTATTTTACGTTGTTTTGGAAACATACATGATTGTTTAGGTTCAAATAAATTAGAAGAACTATTAAATTCTGAATTTTTATTTGATTTATATGGCGTAAATGGATTTGATGAGTTATCATGAATATCACTAAGAGATTTGCTTTTTTTTAGTGCTGTTGCTGGAAGATATTTAGATTCGAATTCCATTCCTACTGCACTACTCGTAGAATTAGCTCTTTGTCGTTTTTTTAAATCTTTAAGAGTAGTTTGAATAGTATTTTTCAAAAAATCCATATTTCTATATGGACGTTTAAATTTATTTGTATGACCTGGAATACGCAGTTTTTTTGCTAATAAAACTAAGGAGTTTCTATTTAACAAGTCTATTTGTTTAACCTTATTAGACATATAATATATTACTACTTTTTTTTTAAATTTTAAACATATGCTTCTAAATAGTATTATTATATTGTTACTCCTAAAAGTGTGTATTAATAATATTAATCAACATACTTATCTACCTCCTAAAAATATATTACTCATTTTATTATGATGATCTGAAAATAATCTATCCATACGGCGTTGATTATTTTCTCGTTGTTCATTTTCTCTAACACGATTATTTTCCATTTGTTCTATCATTAATTGTTCTTCGGCATTCATATCTCCCATATTAGAACGTGCATGTTCAATATCACCGATATTTTTGTACGTTTTAAATTTAGTATTTGGATCTACAAGACGAGATGTGGTGTGAGCTTCTTTTAAATCAGTATATTTGATTTTGCCAGTATCTCCAGAATAATTATCGACTTTATCTATACCTAACTCTTGAACAGTGGATGTGTGCGAATTCAATTCTTTAGGAATTTGATAGACTTGTAATTCATTACTCGTTTTAACTGTTGTATTAAATCTATCATTAAAATTACCAGTTGTTATAGAATTATCTCGCTGAATGTCTTCTGTATCATATTTATTTGATTTTAACCACTCATTATAACCTTCTTGACTAGTATCTTCTAATTTATAATCTTGAAATACTTGATTAAATTGATTTAAGTTAAAGTTTTGTTTGGAACCGATTTTATCAATTGATTTATTTCTCCTACCACTTTTGCTTTGTGTTTCAATAAATGATATAGAATTATTCTTCAATTCATTAAACTGTTTATCCTTTTTCATTTTAGAATGTTCTTCTAGTAAATATTTGTAGGCATTATTTATAATATTAAAATTAGTTTTATTTCCACCATTTACATCTGGATGAGTTTGCATCGCGTATGTTTTGTATTTATCTTTTAGGTCTTTAAGATTAAACTGTTTATCTTTTTCTAAACCATATAATTTGTATGGATCTATTTCATTTTGACTTTTTTTAATTTTAGAATAATCTTTTGTTGTGGTTTGTTGGGTCGGTTGTTGTGTGGGTTGTGATAGTTTTTGTCCTGGTTTCCAAGTTTGAATATTAATATCATTAGATTGGATATCTCTATCGATATTATTTAAAAAATTATTTACTTTATTAAATTGTGTATCGGGCATTTTGCTTTTAATGCTACTTTGAGTTTGTTGTAAATTAGTAATAATATTTCGATAATATTGTGATTGTGTTTTATTTAGCTGTCTTTGATTTATTAGTTCTTTCCGTAACGATTCTAATTGTAAAAAATTCATTGAATATAATTGTTTAAGTTGTTCAACATCGCTTGAATTAGCATTACCCATTACTATAGTATAAATATTATTTTAATTTTTAAATTACTATTATAAACGAAACATATTAATAAAATTTAATTTATATAGTAATAATAAAATTGAATCTATTATTATATTTAAGGTTACCTAAAGTAAATATAAATAATGTCAGACACTGGTTTAGTTAAAATAATAAATTCTAAGTGTATATGTGTAAGTCATGAACATCGATACGCATACGCTGAAGAATATAGTTTATCAGAGAGGAAAAAATTTACTAATAACGGATGCTTTTTATGTAATAACAAATTAAATAATTTTGAATATTATAATTGGTACTGTTTAGATTTTACAACTTATATAAATCACAGTCTATCGAGAATTACAAAGGTGCTATTATTTAATATATTTTCGGATGGCACATCCCCTTTTTATTTACCAAATGAATTAATTATGTTAATATTTGATATGGGAATTTACACTACAAAATGTAATCATATAAAAAAAATCACACCAGAATTAATAGCACACGCAAAAAAATGTATAAAATGTGCTAAAAGATTAATTATTATAAATTCAACTAAAACATGCCCAACACATTTAATACCAAGAAAACAAAGATTAGAAAACTATTTTCAATCGTACCACGCATAATAGTTATTAATCTAATGATAACTTAAGAACACACACCTTTACCTATTATTAAATATCCAACTACACCCAATACTAATCCAAAGACACATCTGAATTTCATTTCTTTATAAATTTCTAACCAAGCTTTATTTTGAGCAGGTGTATTAATATGTTCTAACATATATGTCGATTTTGGGTAAAGACTGTAAACAAGATAGTTTGTTCCTAATGCTAAAAGTATAAACAAGCATACTCGAGAATGTTTACCTACCTTCTTTAAATTAAATACTACAACACATGCAATTACTATACCTAATATTAAACTTTGCGCATATATAGATGCTCTTTCACCAACTATACTTTTATATATTTGGCGTTGGTCGTCTGTTAATAAATTATTAAATTTTTTGAAAACAGGAGCGGTTTTGCTTGTTAACATTGTTAATATTGAAGAACCAAGTAGAGCAGCACCAAGAAAACAATAGCTTACACACGTCATTATATAATAACTTTATAAAATTTATCTGAGATTATTCCAGTTATCTGCGATTATGCGAATTAAATTTTAATAAAAAAATATCTACTTATTCTATAATGCTTGGTTATATGGATTTCGTTTACATATTACACTTTTTATTTGTAGGACCATTGTTAATTTATATTGGTTATTACAAAGATAAGGTACCTACTCAATTATTTAATTTATTAATATTTTTAGGTGCGATCGTTTTGTTATACCATCTTTATAAATTTATACAATCTATTTATTATAAAAGTAAAGTCAAAGTTGTTTAAGTAGTGTGTTAGATATAGTATTACATATACAACTTTATAATATAAAATATCATATGTTTCATTAACTGTTTATTACAAAACTATTTAAAAACGTATGTCTATATTTAGTTAAACATGTTCTCAAGTATTAAAAAATCCCCTAAATTTATTAATAAATATTCCAATTTTAGACAAGTTGGTTGCAATATGGTATCGCAAAATAATACACTTACAAAATCAATTAAAACTCCACACGGAAATAGGTCATATTCAACACCTGGTTATTTTAGTAATAGTATAAATCTACGAGAATATAGAGAGTCTAATTCTAGGTCTAATACATCATCTAAGTCTATATCTAAGACACAGTTTCCTTTAAATCCCCATTATTATTCTGGTAAATCGGTACTAATTACTGGTGGTGGTACTGGATTAGGTAAAAGTATGGCAGATCAGTTTTAT
>TARA_B110001469_G_scaffold20663_1_pt1 | contig 10588 bp, 9 predicted proteins | sample TARA_B110001469 | Tara Oceans TARA_B110001469 (sample SAMEA4397034) | marine metagenome | biome: Polar Biome; feature: [SRF] surface water layer (ENVO:00010504); material: water (ENVO:00002006), including particulate matter (ENVO:01000060) such as... | depth 5 m
TTTTTTTATAGAAGGTTTTGGAATGCTAAACACCTTCCAAGATTTTTATAATAGTTACGACTATAACAATAATTACAGCAAAATTAAAACTCAAACAAGTTTTGCGCTAGGTATTTCTGTTGGAGGTAAATTTGTCTTAAAAGAAGGTTTTACTGCAGAAGTGCTCGCAGGTGTGGGAAGAAATTTAATTAAAGGAGAAAGCCAGGAAGACTATAATACTTTCCAAAATGAGATCATTGGAAGGTTTGGTGTTTCTTTAGGATACAGGTTTTAATAAATTTATAAAAAATAAAAATCTATGAAAAAATTAATTCTCATATTCAGTCTTTTTATAAGCTCTTTAGGGATTGCGCAACAAGAAGTTAAAATAGATATTGCAGATGCCTTAGTGATACGAAGTTTAGAGTTTTCTTATGAGAACTATATGAATGCAGAAAGTTCTCTAGGAGTTTCTGTACTATTCAACCTCGAAGATCAAGCGGTAGATTTCAGGTACAATGAAAATACGATGATTACTCCATATTTTCGAAATTACTTTACTTTAGACGCACAATGGAATATCTTTGGAGAAGCTTTCTTAAGTGTAAATTCAGGTAAAATAAGGGTTGAAACAGCGGACAACTCCGTACTTCAAAAATACACAGATACCGCTTTAGGAATTGCTGTAGGATCAAAATATATCGCAGAAAGCGGATTAATAATTGACGCTTATGTGGGTGCAGGAAGAAACCTTTTTGGATCTATAGGACCTATAGTGGTGCCGAGAGCAGGCCTAAATATTGGATGGAGATTTTAAAATTTTAATCTCTTATAACACAAAAAAGCCAGCATGCGCTGGCTTTTTTATATTATCTATACCTCTATGATGCTATCGTTGCTTCTTTTCTAATTGGAATATTCTGTATCAAATCGATGTATAAATTTATTTGTGTTTTTAAATTTTTACGCTCATAAATTGCATCTAAAAAACCATGCTCTAAAACAAACTCAGATTTCTGGAAACCTTCTGGCAAATCTTTTCCTGTGGTATCTCTTACTACTCGCGGTCCAGCGAAGGCAATTAGTGCATTTGGCTCAGCGATATTTATGTCCCCTAACATCGCGTAAGAGGCTGTTGTACCTCCAGTTGTAGGATCTGTACACAACGATATATAAGGAATTTTAGCGCCGGCTAGTTGCGCTAACTTAGACGATGTTTTTACCAATTGCATTAAAGAAAGTGATGCTTCCATCATTCTAGCACCACCAGATTTAGAAACCATTAAAAATGGAATCTTATTTTTAATAGCATAATCGATAGCTCTTGCAATTTTCTCTCCAACTACAGAACCCATAGAACCTCCAATAAAGGCAAAATCCATTGCCGCAATGACCAAATCCTTTCCTAAAGACTTTCCTACTGCAGTTCTCACAGCATCATTTAATTTTGTTTTTTCCTGTGCAGCTTTTAACCTTTCTGGATATTTTTTAGTGTCTTCAAAATTTAGAGGGTCTTTAGAGGTAAGTGTCTCATTTAATTCCTTGAACTTGTTGTTGTCAAAAAACAACTCGAAATACTCTTTACTTCCTATTCTTACATGATAGCCATCTTCTGGACTTACATATAAATTTCTTTTTAACTCCTCTGTATCTATTACTTTTCCGCTTGGGGTTTTGTACCACAAACCTTTGGGAGTGTCTTTTTTATCTTCGGTAGAAGTCTGAATTCCTTTATCTGTTCTTTTAAACCAAGCCATGTTAAGTGTTTGTTTTATTTTATTTCTTTAAAATATAAATTACTTTTCAATAAAGTATGCGGGACAAATGTAGCAGATTTTTTCCAATTCTACTTTCATCTTTAAATGATTCTTTTCAAGCCAAGGTTTATTTCTTTTTACAAAAAAAAAGCATTTTGAAAAATTTCAAAATGCCTCTTCTAAATAATAAATAAAATCCTATAATGTATCTACATTATTCAAATCTTGAAATGCTTGCTTTAAACGCGTTTTAAACGTTTCTTCACCCTCACGCAACCATTTTCTTGGATCATAGTGTTTTTTATTAGGCTGGTCTGCTCCATCAGGATTCCCAATTTGAGTAGCGACATACGCTGCCTTTCCTTGCATATAATCTCTAATACCTTCCGTAAAAGCAAACTGCATATCTGTATCAATGTTCATTTTTATCACTCCATAACCAATAGATTCTCTTATTTCTTCTAACGTAGAACCAGAACCACCATGAAATACAAAATCGATCGTATTGTGAGCTACCTTGTATTTTTTAGAAATATAATCTTGAGAGTTTAATAAAATTTTTGGTGTTAACTTTACATTCCCTGGCTTATAAACACCATGGACATTCCCAAATGCTGCTGCAATCGTAAATTGAGGAGATACCTTTAGTAACTCTTCATATGCATACGCAACTTCTTCTGGTTGTGTGTATAATTTAGAAACATCAATATCAGAATTATCTACACCGTCTTCTTCCCCACCTGTGATCCCTAATTCAATCTCTAAAGTCATACCCATTTTACTCATACGAGCTAAATACGTTTTACAAATTTCTATATTTTCTTCTAAAGGCTCTTCAGATAAATCAATCATATGAGAACTATATAGAGGCCTCCCTGTTTCAACGAAATGTTTTTCAGATGCAGTTAACAAACCATCTATCCAAGGTAGTAGTTTTTTAGCAGCATGGTCTGTATGTAGAATTACGGGAACACCATAAGCAAGCGCTAATTCATGTACGTGTTTTGCGCCAGCAATACCACCAGCAATTGCTGCCTTTTCACCTTCATTAGACAATCCTTTACCTGCATTAAACTGAGCACCACCATTAGAAAACTGAATAATAACAGGTGCGTTTAAATCTCTTGCAGTTTCTAAAACACCATTAATAGTGTTAGAACCAATTACATTTACTGCTGGTAATGCAAATCCTTTTTCTTTCGCTAAGTTAAAAATTGCTTGTACTTCTTTTCCTGTTGCTACTCCAGGTTTGATGTTGTGACTCATATGATTGTATTTTTATTTAAAGATTCTTAATTTGCACCAAAAATAGTGAAAATAGGTCCTTTTTAGTTTGAAGAAAGTATAAAATAACGAAAACGTTATAGAATTCTATGCACTTCGATTAAAACGGATAATTGATTCCTATATTGTAAACTGCGCTTGCAAAATTATAATTTTTAAACCATTTACGGTCTTTTAAATAAGGTTCATAGGTTTTAAAACCTGCATCAAGTCTCAGTACGAAAAAACTTAAATCATAACGGATTCCAAGTCCAGAACCAATTGCAATTTCTTTGAATGCGGATACTCCACTAAATTTTGCATCCTCGTCTACAAATTGAGCGCCTGAAATATCCCAAATATTTCCTGCATCTATAAAAAAAGCACCTTTTAAACTACCTATTAAATCAAAACGATATTCCGCACTCGTTAAAAATTTAAAACTCCCAACATTAAACTCTAAGCCACTATTTCTGCTACCTGGTCCCAAACCATAAGTTTGCCATGCTCTAATATCATTTGAACCGCCTGCGAAATAGCTTCTTGTAAAAGGTATGGCCGAATTATCATACGTGAAAATTGCTCCTAAAAACGATCTAATTCCAAAAACAGCATTGCTTCCAATATCCCAGAACTGCTTATACTCGATATCTGCTTTGAAATATTGAGCCAATGGAATTTTAAAAAGTGTTTTTTTACCTTTATCATTATAAGTATCTGACAATAAGCCTAAAAAATTTCCAGAATTTGATATTCTTGCTTTAAAAAAAGAAAAGTTATTGTCTTTAAAATCCACTTGACTATTGTATGTATACGCAAAAGCCAAAGTAGGTATTAAAAAATCTGACGTGACAATATTATATCTATTTTGAATATTTAATACGGTATTATAATCGATTGCATTTGAACTTTGGAAGCCTGAATTTGAAGCAACGGCATTTATAAAATTTAATGAAGCAGCAGTTTGTCTGTCTAAATTTGTTGACAAAGGATAAAAAGAACTGTTGTTTGCAGCGTCATAGATGGCTGCAACTGTGTTTAAATTAGAAAATTCAGAACCATAAATGTTAAAAAATCGATTTGTATTTAAGTTCTGGATATACTGCGTATTAAAAAGTTCTAATTGAATGGTTTTTTTTCTATTGTATTGCCATTTGTAATCTGATAGAAATGTGAATGTTTGTCTGTCTAAACCTATGTTTTTCTGAAAACTAGATCCCAAAGAAAACAGTGTTCTTGGCGACATCCTTTTAGGAACCAACTTACTGAGACCAAAAGGCGCTACAAGACGAGGAATCTCTATAGATGCATCTGCTCCAATCTCCCAACCTGGGCCCGTATTTGAATTAAACCAAGAACCTAAAAAAGAAAACTTCAAAAGTTCTGCCCCTCTAAATGCATTTCTATCTGTTAAAGAAAACTTTGCGGAAGAACCGATGTTTCGGATATTAGAATGGGTAAGTTCAGTTTCCAGACCAATAGTATATTTTTCATTTGGTGCTAAAAATAAATCCATTATCAATTCGTCATCAGAACCTTTTACCGGCGTAAACGTAATGTTTGTAGATTTAAAATTTTTAAGTGATTTTAAATGATTTCTTGTTAAATTCCTAAGCGTATCTTTATATATATCTCCAGAATTAAAAAAAATAGATTGAGCCAAGTACTTCGGGTTGTATTTTAGTTTATCATATGCTAAAAAGTTCATTCCCTTATACACAACCTTGTCCTTGTAGACCTCCTCTTTTTGAGTATAGGTATAATCTGTGACTACATTAATTTCTTTAATTTTTTGGACCTTATACGGTTTCTTAGTATACTTACCATCTTCCTCTTCAAAACGATCCTTCGCTATTAAAAGGTCAACATTTGTTTTATAATCTACTCTTGTAGAATCTACATAGAAACCTAAAGCTGACTCCGAGAAATGAAAAATTCCGTTATTCCTAAAAAGTTTAACAATCATTTTCGCTTCCTTTCTAAAAGTAAGATCGTTGTACTGATTTCCTTTCACCAATAAAGATTGTGCTCCTGTATCTTTATAAATAGCTTCTAAAATTGGAGACGCTATTTTTAGTTGAATGCTGTCTAATAAAGTGGGGGTTCCCTTCGCAATATGATAGGCCACCGATGCTTTTTTCTGAAGGCTATCTCTGGTAACTTTTGAACTAACATAAGACTCAAAATAACCTTGTGTTTTATAATAAGCCCATAAATTATCCGAGGTCCTTTTTACTTTTTTATCGCTGATTATAACTGGCATATCATAACTCAACAACCACTTATTTGCCTTTATCGAAGCATTCGCATACGCAATACTTTGTTTCTCTGAAAAAACATTCTTAATAAATTTATATTTATTTGGGTTTTTTAAACCCCATTCTAAAGGCGTATCTGGACCGCCGTGCTTTCCTAAATTATGAAAAAATAAACCAATTGGTTTTGGATTTGGCTTTTGAAGAATGTATTTTTCCAAAGCAGCACTTTTGTCTCGAACACTGTCTACAAAAATATAATTTTGCTCGAGTAGGTGCGCCCCTGCTGCAACATGTTTTGTAGCATTACAAGCTACCAAAAATAAAAGAAGTAAAAAGCAAAAAACAAGTTTTTTCATTACTTTCGCAGTACATTTAAATTCAAAAATAGTATATTTCAACGGTTTATTTCTAATTAGACACAATTAATGGGTATCTCAAAAAGTCAACTAAAATTAATAACAAGTTTATCTCAAAAAAAGTATCGACAAAAGCATAATTTATTTATTGCTGAAGGGATAAAGGTAGTAAATGAGTTGCTAAACTCGTCTTTTGAAGTGGAACTAATTTTTTGTACAAATGATTTTCAAACCACGCTTCCGGAAAATAAAATTACTAGGGTTTCTGAAACTGAATTAAAAAAAATCAGCACTTTAAAATCTCCAAATAAAGTTTTAAGTTTATTTAAAATTCCGGAGGAAAAACCAATTCAAAATTCAGGATTAATACTTGCTTTAGATGCCATTAATGACCCCGGAAACTTAGGCACTATCATTCGTTTATGTGATTGGTTTGGAATTGCACAACTCATCTGTTCTAAAGATACCGTAGACTGCTATAACCAGAAGGTTGTTCAGGCCTCTATGGGGTCTTTAACTCGAATTAAAATCCAATATTTAGATTTAAAAAACTACTTCTCTGAAAACCTATTACCCACTTTTATTGCAGATATGAACGGTGAAAATGTATACCAAACAGTTTTACCTAAAGAGGGAATTTTAATCTTGGGAAATGAAGCTAATGGAGTTTCTGAAGAAATTAAAAAGAAAATTAAACATAAAATTTCAATACCAAGATTTGGAGAAACCCAAAAAACTGAAAGTCTAAATGTTGCAACGGCGGCTGCTATTTTAATTAGTGAGTTTAAACGCAATCTTTAGTTTCTAAGACAAGGAAATGTTTTAGAAATTTTATAAACGAAAAGACTTACTCAAAAGCGAAATTTAAAAATACCCCACGCGTCCCTAAAAAATTAATAGGATCCGTCCATTTACTTGGTCCGTTTAAGGAATCGTCATATTTAATTTCATTGTTAATAGCAAAAACGCCCCGAATTGAAGGAGAAAACTTAAAGTAATACAAATAGAAATCTATACCGATACCAACTTCATACATGAAATTATGAGTTTTGGTTCTAAATTGATTGGAAAAATTATCTTCACCTTTCTCATTGCTAGAAAAATTATAGTCGTAGGAAATTCCTCCTAATACGTAAGGGCGAATGTTTTTATATCTATCGGTACTAAATTTAAAAAGCAAAGGAATGTGTAAGTATGTAGAAGCAACCTCTCGAATGCTGTCTCGTGGATTATCATCAATTGTCGTTAAATGATTGAACATTATTTTTTTAGAATTGCTAACCAAACCTGGTTCCAAACGCAAATTTAAATTTTTATGCAACCGTAAATCTACAATTAAACCAACATTAAAACCTGTTGCTGGTACTACGGTAATATCCGTATCAAGGGAGGTATCTTTTAAATTTAATTTAAAATCGTTTTGATTCAAACCCAAATAAAAACCGAAATGCAAGGGTCTTTCGTCAAAAGTTGGCAAGTACGCTATGCGCTCTCTTTGTGCAAAAAAAGAGCAAGAAAAGAATACTGCAAAACCCAAAAACAAAACTCTTTTACTCCTCATTATTTACGCGCTGTATAAATAGTAGCAACCCCAAAAGTTACAGGGGTATATTCTGTAGTAGTAAACCCATTTTTTTTTAAAATATTGTTAAAGGCTTCTCCAAATGGGAAAGAATTTGCAGATTCGGACAAATACGAGTATGCTACTTTATCTTTAGAAAAAAGTTTTCCCACAATGGGTAAAAATAAATTTGTATATAATTTATAGCCCTGTTTGAAAGGAAACCTTGTGGGATTAGAGGTTTCCAAAATAACCAAAACTCCTGTTGATTTTAAGACTCTGGCTATTTCTCTAATCCCCTTGTCTAAGTTCGCGAAATTTCGAACTCCAAAAGAAACGGTAATTGCGTCAAAGGTATTGTCATCGAATGGCATTTCCTCAGAATCACCTACAATCATTTCTATTTTATCCGTAAGATTTGCTTTGGCTATTTTTTGTTTGCCGACCGCTAACATTCCAGCTGAAATATCGAGTCCTACAATTTTATCTGTTTTTAACTTTGACATCATCATAACAAGATCTCCTGTTCCCGTAGCAATGTCTAAAATTTGTTTCGGTTGCTCCTTTCCTATAATTTCAATTACTTTTTTACGCCACTTTATGTCAATCCCTAAAGATATCACACGATTTAAGTCGTCATAATTACCGGAAATAGTATCAAACATTTGAGCAACTTGCTCTTTTTTCCCTAATTCTGAGTCTTTATACGGTTTGATTATTTTTGACATATTATATCGCTTTGGGCTTTTTGAAATTTACTTTTTTCAAATTTATTATCCGTTAATTGCAACCACTTCATTAATTTGATCTGGCAGCATTTCTTTTAATAAGTTTTCGATTCCATTTTTTAAAGTCGCGGTAGAAGAAGGACAGCCACTGCAGGCACCTTGCAAAATAACACGCACCACTTTCGTTTCTTCATCATAAGAACGAAAAGCAATATTACCTCCGTCACTTGCAACAGCAGGCTTAATATACTCGTCTAAAATATCTACAATTTGAGCTGAAATACCCTCCAGAGCTTCTTTTGGCACTTGCACTTTTTCAGTGGTGGCAACCACTTCTTCTTTTGGTAATTCTTTAATAATGGTTTTCCCATCGGCTAGATACTCTCTAATAAAAGTTCTCACTTCTCCGTAGACATCATTCCACTCGACCATATCGTATTTAGTAACAGAAATATAATTGTCTGAAATAAAAACTTGCTGTACAAATGGAAAGTTAAAAATAGCTTGTGCAAGCGGAGATGATGCACTCGCTTCATCGATATTTTTAAACTCTACATCTGTTTGTGTCAATGCTTTGTTTGTACCAAACTTCATTACTGCCGGGTTTGGAGTCACTTCTGCATACACTTCAATCGCTTCTTTTTTTGATGTTTTTTGCTCGTTCACAACAACATTTCCATCCTTCAAATACACTTCTATTTGCTCTTTTACTTCCTCTTGAACATCCAACCATTCTAGGATATCAAAACGCTGAATTGCTATAAAGTTGGCCGTAATAAACACTTTCTTTACAAAGGGTAGGTAAAATAATTCTTGAGCTAATGGCGAGTTTTTAGCTTCATCTATATTATTAAATTCGTAACTCCCCCCATTAATTAAAATGGTACTGCTATTGTATTTTATAATGGTATTGTTGGTAGTTTCTTGTATGGTAATTTTAGTGTCTGACATGTTTCAAAAATTGAATTGCAAAATTAAGGGAAAAAAGATAGATACCGTTATTTAATAGCAATAAAACGTCAAAACTCTCAGCGAGAGAACTCCTTAAATCCTATGTAAATTAAACTAATGGCTGTGCTACTGATAAAAGCTACAAACTGATGGTTAAGGTTGTCGTAAAAATACGATTGTCTGCCTGTAATTCTATAGAATTTACGGATGGGAATTGGGCGTATGCATTATAAAAAGAAGTTCTATTATTATTACTATAGGCAAAATCTAACTTAAAATTTCCAAAATTATAGCCTCCACCAAAGGAGTATCCTTCTAAATTATCTGAATCTAAGGCAGTTGCCAAGGGAGCTTGCTCAAATCGATATCCTCCCCTGATACTAAGGTTGCTAAAACGCCACTCAGAACCAATGTTCCATGCATGTGTATTTCTTAATTCATTTTGAAAAAATTGATTTTCGTTTGAGAAATTTGCATTTGATAATTTAATATTTTGATATTTTTTATTGCTGTAATCAATACTTAACAAACCCCTTTTATTAAAAATAAATGCAGCACTTGCTGTTAATTTACTGGGCGTTTTTAACGTGTATATAAATCGCTGAGAGGGAAAATATCCTCCTGCAGTATTATCATAAATAGTGGCAGTATTGCTCACTATTATTTCTGTATCCCCCATAAAACCATCATTATCTACAATGTTGGTTTCTTCTAAAACTTCGGAAAACAATGTTGGTGTTTGATAAGACAAACCGAATCTAAAATTTTTATGTGCTTTGTATATGAAGCCCGCATTTAAGGAAAAACCTCCACCTGTAGTTTTATTTTCTTGATATAACAAGGCGTCTAACTCATTTCCATCGATGTCGTCATTAAGTTCTACTAAAGTTGATTTTTGACTAAAGTTTAAGTCATAGAAATTTAAACTGGCACCTACGTATAATTTTTCTTTGTGAATGGAAGAAAAAGCAATATTTATTTCACTTTTATCTCCTAAATAATTCGTGTTAAAACGTTGCTCTTGCGCTTGATCGTAGTTTAGCGGTACCTCATTAGCATCTAATGGGTATTCGGTAAAAGTGGCAATTCCACTATTTCCACTAGCATTAAAACTATTGGAAAAATCCTTGGTAATCCGATAGTTAATACCCAAAACAAATTTACTCCAATCAGATTTTTTAGCACTCTTAAACACCAATACTGCTCCCGCTTGAGAGATCTTAAAAAACTGGTTTTCAGTATTGATAGAAGTCCCATAATAATTAGACTCAATGGCAGTATTCCGTGAATTAAAGGAACCTGAAAAATAGCTATTATTGAAAAGAGCCAAGCCTGCAGGGTTTATATTCATCACAGAGATATCTCCACCTAAAGCACCAAACGCGCCACCCATTGCAGCAGCTCTCGCGGTGGTATTTGCAGCGTCTTGAGAAAAGAGCAATGCTAGCTCTTGGTATCCTAAAGATTGCGCGTAGGAGGTTATGGTCAAGGCAAAAAATGCCGATGATATTATAAATTTTCTCATTTTAATGTTTTTCTAATGATGTAATAATTTAGTTATTTCTTCTGCTACCTGATGAGGACGAACTTCCACGAGAACTACTTCTTGATGAAGACGAACTTCCTCTACTGGAAGAAGAACTGCTGGATGGGCTTCTTGATGAAGACGAACTTCTTCTGCTAGACGAAGAACTGCTCGATGGGCTTCTTGTTGAAGAAGAGCTTCTTCTGCTAG
>TARA_B110001469_G_scaffold102326_1_pt1 | contig 10573 bp, 9 predicted proteins | sample TARA_B110001469 | Tara Oceans TARA_B110001469 (sample SAMEA4397034) | marine metagenome | biome: Polar Biome; feature: [SRF] surface water layer (ENVO:00010504); material: water (ENVO:00002006), including particulate matter (ENVO:01000060) such as... | depth 5 m
TTTTATTGTGTTTAACTGAAACATTCTTGTTACTCCTGATATAGATGAATGTCGATACTATTACAATAGATATACATATACAACCTATAAAAATACATATAGACGGTATCAGTAGACAATACATAGTCAAGTACGCTTAAATAAGCTCATGTAAATTTAACGTAGAAATGATTGGATCAATTTATGACACTTGCAGCGGACAAACTGATAACTCAAATCACCCAAGAAATTTCCTCAGGTGTTTTGCGGCCTGGCGATCAGTTAGAAGAGTCTGCTTTAGTAGCACGATTTGGTGTTTCACGAACTCCTATCCGAGAAGCCATTAGGGCCATGGTGGGCCTTGGCCTCCTCGAAACCAGACCCAGAAAAGGGGCCATCGTGCGAGTCTTGACGGCTAAAGAATTGCTAGATTTATTCGAAGTGGGAGCCGGCTTAGAAGGCATGGCCTGTAGGTTAGCGGCTGGAGCGCTCACACAAGAACATGCGGAAGCGATTGAAAAGGCGCTGGAAAACTGCAGCCTAGCGGCTGAAACCAGCGATAAGGTTCTCTATAGTATCGCCAACCTTGAATTCCACGCCGCCATTCATGCTGCAACAGATAATCACTGGTTGATTGAACAACTGCAAAATATTGGCATTCACATCAACCCATATCGTTCGTTGCCCTACGACATCAGGGGGCGTCTGGCGAAGTCCACGCAAGAACATGCCGTCATTTGCGCGGCTATTTTGTCTGGTGAAGGCGAAAAAGCCAGTGAGTTAATGCGCGACCACATAATGCTCCAGGGCAAGCGCCTGCCGGCAGTACTCAAAATTTTAGCTAAGTAAGCGCCCAATACATCATTGTCTCTTACCCTACCTTTATCCCTAGCCATGGAGACGTCATTTTAACACCCTCACAAACGATGTGTTTCAAAGCAACCTTATGACGACCCAAAGCCGATGATATAGCTCGTTGGCTAGAGTTGAATTAACGTCAGCCTGACGTTAATCCTCGTATGTGGGGGTTGATTAATACGCCCTGTTTAGCCTTTTTTACCCAGCTTCTATAGGCTCATAGTAATGCCTTTTTATAGGGCTAGGTTGATGGCTAAGCGAGAAGACCGCTTAATACCTTGGTGTTTGCGTGAACTAACGACTGGCCGTACAATTGTGTTGCTGGACTAATTTTTTAAGTATCCAATATGCACCTACTATGGCATTGTTTTTAGTGACACCTCATGTTTTCGAAGACCGACGGGGTCAACAAAGGATGCTCACCAAAAAATGACCCTTATCTATGGCTCGGTTGGCGCTAAGAGATTACCAATAACATTATTAATTTTCTATTATAAATAAAATCAAAGAGTTATGCCGCACTAATGAATATTTCCAAGAATAAACAAGCATTACATCACGGCATTAACTCTAACCACACTCCCATGATGCAACAGTATTTGGGCATTAAACAGGATCACCCTAATGATCTAGTGTTTTACCGCATGGGTGATTTTTATGAAATGTTTTATGAGGATGCCAAACAAGCTTCCGAATTACTCGACATTTCCTTAACCTCAAGAGGTCAGTCTGCGGGCCAACCGATACCCATGTGCGGCATCCCTTACCATGCTGCAGAGGGGTACATTGCTAAAATCGTTAATGCGGGTCGCGCAGTGGCGGTGGCAGAGCAAATTGGTGACCCTGCAACCAGTAAAGGACCAGTAGACCGAAAAGTGGTGCGTGTGGTTACCCCAGGCACGCTCACCGATGAAGCCTTAATGGATGCCAGTCGAGACCACTTGCTTACGGCTGTGTGCAAGGTACAAGAAACATATGGTATTGCTAGCTTGGACATGAGTAGTGGTCGTTTTGCGGTTGTAGAGGCCCACACTAGTGATCAATTACAGACCCAGTTGCAGCGATTAAGACCAGCAGAATTGCTTTTTGATGAAACTAGCGATCTCATCAATCATATCCAAGAGTGGCCCTGTCGCAGGCCTCAAGCGAGTTGGAATTTCACTTACGATACAGCTCAACGACTACTGTGTAGTCAATTTAACACCCGTGATTTGAGTGGCTTTGGCTGTGATACGATGCATGCTGCTATTGGTGCCGCTGGATGTTTATTAAATTATGCCAAGGAAACACAAAGAGGCGACCTGCCCCATATACGTAATTTACAAGTTGAACTGCCCCAAGATACGCTTATTCTGGATGGGCCTAGCCGTAAAAATTTGGAAATAGACCACAACATTCAAGGTGGACAGCAGTTCACGCTCGCAGCAGTGCTCGACACAACAGCAACCCCTATGGGCGGCCGCTTGTTGCGCCGCTGGCTGAATAACCCATTGCGCAACATTAAGATTCTTGAAGGACGACAGGATTTTATAAGTCAGATCTTAAGCAGCGACAGTTCGGAAGACCTTCAACAAAGCCTTAAACCCATTGGTGACATGGAACGCATTTTATCTCGCGTGGCTTTAAGGTCGGCGCGCCCTCGTGATCTTTCGCGTCTTTGCGCAAGTCTGGGTGCATTGCCAGCTATCCAAACATTATTGGCTGCGCTTAAGTCGGTCAAAGCTCAATCATTGGCAACAGAGGTTGGTGAGTTCCCTGACCTTGTTAACTTACTAACGGAAGCGATTGTCGACAACCCGCCGGTAGTGATCAGAGACGGCGGGGTCATCGCTAAAGGCTATGACAAAGAACTGGATGAATTGCGTGGTCTAAGCCAAAATGCAGGCCAGTTCCTGCTTGATTTAGAGACCCAAGAGCGAGCTCGCACAGGACTTTCAACCCTAAAAGTGGGTTATAACCGAGTGCACGGCTATTATATTGAAATCAGTCGCTTACAATCTGGCCAAGCCCCAACCGAATATGTGCGGCGGCAGACCTTAAAGAACGCTGAGCGCTTTATCACCCCCGAACTTAAAGTTTTTGAAGACAAGGCATTAAGTAGCAAAAGTCGTAGTTTGGCTCGAGAAAAAGCACTGTATGAGGCCCTTGTTGAAGACCTAGCAACCCACCTACCACAATTACAAGGGACATCAGATGGTATTAGCCAACTTGATGTGTTGTGCTGCCTAGCTGAACGTGCAGTTTGCTTGGATCTTCATCGACCTCACTTAAAACCTGATGCTGGCATCGACATTACTCAGGGCAGACATCTGGTGGTAGAACAATTAATTAGTGATCCGTTTGTCGCCAACGATACCAGTCTCTCTGCACGGTCTAGCATGATGATGATTACTGGCCCCAATATGGGCGGTAAGTCTACCTACATGCGGCAAGTCGCTTTGATTGTTATTATGGCCCAAATTGGGTCTTATGTGCCCGCTTTAGAAGCTAAGGTGGGTATTGTTGATCGAGTATTTACCCGCATGGGTAGTAGCGATGACCTTGCAGGAGGACGCTCGACATTTATGGTTGAAATGACTGAAACGGCTAACATTCTCAATAATTCAACGGCTAAAAGCCTCGTTTTAATGGACGAAGTAGGCCGAGGAACCAGTACTTTTGACGGTTTATCTTTGGCTTGGTCGTGTGCCCTGACGCTGGCAAGGGATATTAGTGCATTAACACTCTTTGCCACCCACTATTTTGAAATGACACAATTATCTGATCAGTTATCACAAGTGAATAATGTCCACCTAGATGCCACAGAACACCAAGATAACATTATTTTTATGCATAAAGTTCTACCAGGACCCGCCAGCAAGAGTTATGGCCTACAAGTGGCCAAATTAGCCGGAGTACCCTACCAAGTCATCAATGAAGCTAGGCAAAAACTACAGTATTTGGAACAAACTGAGAGCCTAAACACAGCCAAGAAACCAGTCCTGCAGCCGCAGCAATCTGACTTATTTAGTGACTTAGCCCACCCCATTGAAGCGCTACTGGACAATAACAAAGCAGACGATCTAACCCCACGACAGGCGCTAGATTTGGTTTATCAGATGCAGCAATTACGCAATTCTTAGAACCACGGTATTACGTCCAGCAGTGCCGCTCATAAAAACTGATCTCCCAACACCTCAGCTTCAAACCGTATGGATTGCCCTTGTGTGCAGGTTATTGGCATCAGTACTGGGTTCAGTGCGCACCTTTGGGGTAGTTTTAGATCCCATGGAACGCCCTTTCCAGGCGTCACACTCTCAAGTCAGCCTAACCCAGTCCCTCACTTTATTAGCCTTAAAACATGGGGGGTACTGTTAGGCCCTAGTCTTGCATTGTTAGCCCTGTTTTAGGGCGACACTAGTGGGTTGATTGGCCTGCAGCTGGCAGGTAGTTTATGCGACTTGTATGGGGATTATAGACTTGCATGACAATGCGGGCTAACTCAGTATTATCATACCCAGCCCACAATGCCGCAAACAAATCCATGTGTTTACGAACTACCATAACAGACTCACCAAGGGCAGTTCGTTGTGTAACAATGTATAGCTCTTGAGTGATGTCTCGGCACAACCGCGCTTTTAGGGCGCTAATTAAAGTTTAGCATCCAACACGTCGGTGCTATTAAGCCCTTCAGTTTCAAGAATTTTACGTAAACTGCGCAGCGCCTCGACCTGAATTTGACGAACTCTTTCGCGCGTCAGGCTAATGTCTTTACCAACGTGTTCGAGAGTGCACACACAGTGGCCCCGCAAGCCAAAACGACGGGAAATAACGTCTTTTTGGAGATCTGTCAGTAAATCTAACCACTGCTCCATGTTGCTCATAAGGTTACTGTTGACCACAGCACTTTCTGGGCCTTGGTTTTCCCTGTCAGGTATGGTTTCTAGCAGGGTAGTATCACTATCTGGTCCCAAGCAACTATCCACTGAGCCCACCCGATCATTTAAACTCAGCATCGCACTTACTTGCTTTACTGGCTTACCTAAGTAGGTGGCGATTTCTTGGGCACTGGGTTCATGATCTAACGTGTGGGCCAACTCTCTAGCCACTCGTAAATACACGTTAAGTTCCTTGACTACATGAATAGGTAAACGAATCGTGCGCGTTTGATTCATGATAGCCCGCTCAATGGTCTGGCGAATCCACCAGGTACCATAAGTAGAGAAGCGAAAACCTCGCTCGGGGTCAAATTTCTCCACAGCGCGAATTAAGCCAAGATTACCTTCTTCAATCAGGTCAAGCAATGTCAGTCCGCGATTCACATAACGGCGCGCAATTTTAACGACTAATCTTAAGTTACTTTCAATTAAACGATGACGAGCAGACTCATCCCCCTTAAGAGCCAAGCGAGAGAAGTATTGTTCTTCCTCGGCTGTTAATAGGGCACGAAAACCAATTTCCCCTAAATAAAGATGAGTCGCATCTTTAAAGTCAGTTTCTTTTTTTGCGTATTTACCGTCAGATTTATATTTTGCATACTGCAACTCACTTCGGCACTCATGCGCTTCTTCTATAGATAATTCCTGCGTCATTTGACTACCCTTTTAATCCACTTATCAATCAACGGATGTTCAACTGGCCTTGTTAACCCGTTAACTTCATCAACCACTAAATCAGGTGCTTTGTTATAGACAAGGTATCACGTGGATAAATACCTCAATGGGGTTCACCATGTTGAAGGCATTATCAATGCAGGCTCTTTACTTTTGCAGCTACATTAGTGCATCACCTTGTCATAAATGCGCTTTAAATTGAAACTTTTAAAGCACTATTACTGTAATTACTTTTTTGATCACATTTAATGTTCAGATGATAAAATAATTTGACAAAAAAGGCTAGCTTTATTAGAACAAACTTTTTTAATCAAGACACTGACTTGATCATGCCACCATTGGGAATAGTACCTTAAAGATTTTTATACTGAGGTTTTAAGCAACCGTTAGAAGGGATTAGTTTCAGCAGTGTGAATTATAAAAGGGGGAGGTTCAAACCGTTTTTATTGTTTTTTAGTACAAATAACTACTCAGTTATTGCTGACCTAAACTGATGATAATTAATGATACTATTATCATTTGTATCATTAAAGTCTACTTTTTAATGGTTGATAAGCTTTTTTATAGGGCTCATGGACATTAGTCCTTTATAGTTTAGGCAGATAGGTTAGTGGATTAACAGGCTTACCGTTTTTACGGATTTCAAAATGCAGTCTGGGGTCTAATTGTGGCCCCTTACCTACTTCCGCGATGGCCTGACCTACCTTCACAGTAGCACCTTCCACTACTAAAATACGGCTATTATAGGCATAGGCGCTAAGAAAACTATCGTTGTGTTTTACCACCACTAGTTTACCGTAACCTTGGATACCACTACCCGCATAAACAATAATGCCACTGGCAGCAGCTTTCACTGATTTCCCAAGAGACGACGATAAATCGATACCATTAGACGCGCTATCTTTGTTAGAAAATTTTTGTAACAACTTGCCTCTCAAGGGCCAAGACCACTTCACTGATGATGCCCCTTGGTAAGGCTTTTTAGACACCTCTTTAGACGTCGCAGGAGACGATAAAGAAACTACCTTTGGGGTAGACTTTTTGGTACTTACAACAGGCTTTTTAATGGCCCCTTTTGACACCGGCTTAGACACTGCCTTGTTACTATTTGCAGCATTAAAGTAAACCATCTGCCCCACATAGATCGTGTATGGGGAGTCGATACCGTTCACTTTAGCCAATTGCTTATAATCCCAACCAAAACGCCAAGCAATAGCAAACATGGTATCCCCCGGCTTAACTTGATAGGCTGTTGGCATCGCTTGAGTTTGCGCATTCTTACCCGACACGAGCTTGATGGTGCTGTAACCTAATTCCTGCACGGGTGCATATTGACTAGCACTGCAAGCTGTTAGCACAAGCACCAGAGCCCCGATGCAACAAAGCCTAATCATCGGTATAATTCTCGCCACAGTACGCACGTCTAGGCCGCCATATCTTGCAGTTGAATACGTCCAAATTTGGCCACTAACAACCCCGCCAAGCAAGCGATCATTAGACACCAAATTAGTTGGTTATCAACACCTGTCATTTGGCTATAAACCCAAGGCATGAGATTTTCTTGCTGCAGGGGCACTTCTAATCCAGCGCTATTCAGGCGATAGCTGACCGTGAGTTTCCAAGGCCACAACTTCATCACTGAACCCATCATCAGGCCAGTTAAAACATTCATTACCGCAGTCGAGTGCTGCTTAAGTAAGTAAACAATCACTCGACTGAACGCCACTAGACCCAACCCGCACCCCAGAGCAAATACAGCAATCACTTGAATATCTAAGGCCGCTAACCGGGCAATTAAAAATGGATAAATACCCAACATGAGGAGAATGAAACTGCCCGATACTCCAGGTAAGATCATCGCCGTGATAGCCAAGGCTCCAGCTGCCATTAGCCATAAGTAACCCCAGCCAGAAAATCCATCGACCACCTGTAGCATAGGCAAACTCGCCAACACTAGACTCACCAAAAAACCAGGCATAAGCCAACGCAAGTTGAGTTTACTTTGTAGATACAAGGCGTGCAGCAGCATCAGACTTGCCACCATAATCAAACCCAAAAACAAGCTCCACATCATCAGTGGCTGAACGAATAAAAGCCAAGTAATTAGTTTGGAAAAAAGCACCAGCGCGGTGGCCATGCCCAGACCAAGACTAATAAGGAACCCGCCATCAATATACTGCCATGCCTTAGCTAGCTGTCGCTGGCGTATCAAGTTAAATAAATGCCAGTGGCTAAGGTGGCCAATGGCTGTTAATAAGCGGCCATAAATACCACTCAGCAAAGCCACAGTGCCACCCGATATCCCAGGCACTAGATCGGCAGCACCCATGAGCACACCTGTGATAAATGTTCGCCACTGTATGGCTGTGGTTATTCCCGTCATCATATTAATCCATTAACCAAGGGCACAAAATTAGCCGCTTCTATTTTTTGTTGACTAAAGTGGTTACCAGAGCGAGTAATTTTTAAAAGGCATTGATCATCGCCTCCTACGGGGATAATCATACATCCCCCTTCAGCTAGCTGCCACTGCAGCAACTTGGGCACCTCTGCAGGTGCGGCGGTCACCATAATGCCGTCGAAAGGCTCACGTGCAGGCCAACCCTCGTAGCCATCTCCATGTTTGTAGACGATATTGTGGAGGTTCATTTGCTGTAAACGTTGTCTGGCTCGATTGAGCAAAGGCTCTATGCGCTCCATGGTAAACAACCGAGGCACTAACTGCGCCAAAATACAGGTCTGATAACCCGAACCAGTGCCTATTTCTAATACTTTATTAGCTGCGCAGGAAGCCAGTAAAAGCTCACTCATACGCGCCACTGTATAGGGCCGTGACAGGGTTTGGTTATGACCAATGGGCAAAGACACGTCTTCGTAGGCTCTATGCGCCAAAGCTTCATCTAAAAACAAGTGGCGTGGCGTCGAGCGCATCACATTTAGCACCCTAACGTCTTCCACGCCAAGCCCTTTAAGAGTATCAACCAAACGTTCTCGGGTGCGCTGCGACGTCATACCTATGCCCTGCCTATTGGCAGCACTGCGCTTTGGGTCGGTCACCGTGTAACGCATTAGAACCCAGCCCGCAGCCAATCAGTTACAGTACCCATAGCCCCATGGCAGGCCATATCGGGTGACAAGGGTGTTACTGATACATAGCCATGTTCTATGGCATGAAAATCAGTGCCTTCACTGGCATCCTTAACTTGACCCGCTGGGCCAATCCAGTAACATTGATGGCCCCGTGGGTCTTGGGCGTCAATCGCAGCCCCTCCCAACTCCCGGCTACCCAAACGGGTTACTTTCATGCCTTTAATTTGTGCATAGGGTAAGTCTGGTACGTTGACATTAATAATGCAACGCGCAGGTAAGTTAAGCTGCTTGATGCTCGTCATAAGTTGCCTAGCCACTTTTGCAGCAGTCAAGAAATGGCACTGACCGACTAAAGAAACTGCCATGGCATGTTGAGCCAAATAACGTCCTTCCATAGCCGCCGCAACGGTGCCCGAATAGAGCACATCATCACCCAAATTAGCCCCATGATTAATGCCTGAAACTACCATATCAGGAGAAATTTCAAGGGCCCCATTGATGCCCAAATGCACACAATCTGCAGGAGTACCATCGATGCTGAAAAAGCCATTTTTTTGAGGCATGAGCCGCACTGGGCGAGATAGTGTTAACGCATTGCTTGCACCACTCAAATCTCGATCTGGAGCAATGACAGTCAGATGATGATCTTGCTCTAGTTCTTGCACAAGATAGGCCAGGCCTTCAGCGTGCACACCATCATCATTAGAGATCAGCAGTTGCATTGTAACGTTCCTTATTTTGAGTGCTTTGGTGAGTTATCATTATGGTTGTTGTGCTTGCGCTATTTCTCGCACTAAAGCGGTAGCATAACTGCCACGCATCAAATGAAAGTTGAGTTCTAAGACATCACTCTCACACCAATGCCAGGTAAAGTCTTTTGGCCACAGCCGCATGCTTCGTCTGTGGGCAGTCACATCATGCGCCACCAAGGCCTCTATCCACGGCATCCACGGCGTTAATATTTGGTCTTCGTAAACACTTGCTGGCGTTACCAAAGCACTGCCAGCACGCCCAACTAAGGCTCCAGTTGGCGCTAAATCACCACTATCAATACGCTGTTGAACACCGTCCAAGTCAGTTAGTGCAGACGCATCAAACTGGCTAAATCCATCACTAAACATGCAGCGTTCGCCAACCGCAGCTGTGAGCCAGGAGCCATCATTAACTCGAGCACTCAAAAGCTGGTTAAATAAGTAAGAACGGACTGATGACAAGGCCATGCCTCGCTTAAAGCGATCTTTTATACGCTTACCTTGCATCATCGACAGCGCAAGACCAAGATTACCACCCTGACGCCCAAAGCGTTGATCACCAAAATAATTAGGCGCCCCTTGTTGAGCAATAATACTGAGCTTTTGCGCTAAGGCTTCGTTATTGGTGAGGTTGCGGAGCCGAATGCTAAATACATTACCCTGATGCACCCCCGTTTTTAGCTTACGCAAATGCCTCACCACTTGGTGTAAATGAACTTCGGGGCTTTGCAGTTGCTGCCAGTCAGGATCTACTGATTCGGCCTTACCTGGCAAGTGCACGCCAAACCATTGCCGCGTCACGCCTCGCCGATCCTTCAATCCTGAATAACTAACTTGCCGAGCAGCAACATTGGCAATTTTGGCAATATGACGAGCCAGGAAATCCGTATTGGTATCGGTTTTAGTTATATCAAGATAGACGTGTTCACCCTCACCACAAGGCTGGTAACCTAAGTCTTCTGTGACTAAGAAATCGCTACACTGAGATTTGATATGCGCCTTAAACTCTGGCTTACCAGAAGCATAAGCCCATTCAACGGGCCATTTTAAGGGCTGTAATTCACTCGCACTCATTGATCTTCCACGAGCTGGTAAAAGGTTTCATTGGGCTTGATCATACCTAGGTCGTGGCGTGCGCGTTCTTCGATCGCGTCGATGCCTTGTTTCAAGTCGAGCACCTCTGCATACAATTTCCGGTTACGCTGAGACAAACTTGCATTTACGGCTTCCTGATCAGTAATCCTTTGCTGCAGACGCGCCACTTCAAGCCGACCAGAAGGTCCCCACCAGAGGCTGTATTGC
>TARA_B110001469_G_C9648489_1_pt1 | contig 10489 bp, 5 predicted proteins | sample TARA_B110001469 | Tara Oceans TARA_B110001469 (sample SAMEA4397034) | marine metagenome | biome: Polar Biome; feature: [SRF] surface water layer (ENVO:00010504); material: water (ENVO:00002006), including particulate matter (ENVO:01000060) such as... | depth 5 m
CTGCCGAGATAGCTCATGAACGGTGATGAATTCCATGCCTGCATTGTAGTATGAAAAGAGCCAGAGGGGTGGGGGGCGCTTCCGTCTTCATATTATTACGCCGTGATGTGTCGCTCGGTTGTGTGTTCGACCCTTGCGGGTTTCCTTATTGTTTCGCGTATAAAAATGTCGCAGTTCAAAGGTAACGGCAGAAACCCTTCGGTGTTCTTTTGGGTTTCTAGCTTCCCTCTCGGAACCAGTTTCGACTAGTTAACATGGTATTGTGGCCAAATGTGCTTCTGATATTTGTATTTCTCCCATCAGGAGCGCTGTAGCTCCATCTATTATCAGGTTATATTCTGCTTAGTGAACAAAAATACATTGCCGATGTGTGAATAGTTCTCTTACTAGATCGTTATGTCTGATGTATTTATTAGCGACTCCATTGAAGACGAAATATTCGCGAGAAACGTAAAGAATGGCTTGGGCGCAATTGGCGTTAATGCTTTTCTTACGTCAATCTCGCTTGAGGCTGGAAGTCGATGGAAGGATGGAATTCTTTCAAATTTGAAATAATCCCAATGAGTGATTCTGAACAATCAAATTCAGCGGTTAAGCACTCCCGAGCAGGAGATGAATTCCATTACAGATGGGCAGCTAGGAGGTGCTTAAAGCTAATTGCTCCCTCTGCACCGCTCTCAAGTATCAAAATTGAAGGCTCAAAACACAACAAACTTGCAGGTGAGTATGTTATTGATGTTTCCGAATATTACGAGGGTTCAGAGCAGCAGCCTGGGGAGATTGTCTATTATCAGCTTAAGCACAGCAGTGTTCGGGTAGAACAAAATTTCACCTTATCCGAACTGAAAAAGACCATCACCGACTTTGCCGCACGATTTAAGGATCATAAGAAGGAGAAGGCAACTGAACTACTCCGCTTTAAAATAGTAACGAACAGGAAGGTCAGTCCTGAGCTTAAGAATGCCATTCGAAATATCGCGACAGGACAAGCCGTAGTCAATAGACCGCTCGAAGGTCTCAAGGAATTAACTAAACTCGGCCTACGCCGACTTAAAGAGTTCTGTCAGTGTGTATCGATTATTGACGATGAAGGAGACTACAAGACTCAGAAGGTCCAACTCCAAGGCGAAGCGGCTGATTTTATCGCTGGGTTTGTAGATTGTGATTATGTTGATCGAATTGTTGGATTAGTTCGGAGTCGTGTATTACCTGATTCAGATCGCGAAATTACTAAAGAGGATGTTTTCGCAAAACTAGGAGTTACTAGCCTACGTGAACTATTGCCAGCACCGCCGAAGTTCGAGAGGGTTGAAGATCCAATTTGGAGAGACGAGTTTGATGGCATTCTTGAAAAAATCGTTGCTACTGATAAGCCTATTATAGTCACCGCTGAAGGAGGAGTCGGCAAAACAGTTTTTGTTCAGGAGCTGATTAAGTCTCTACCAAATGACTCTAGAGGCATCGTGTACGATTGTTTTGGTGCTGGTATGTATAGAAGCCAGAGCCAGCGACGTCACGAGGCTAGACAAGCCTTACTGCAGATAGCGAATGAGTTAGCTCAGGACGGATTGTGTCGGCACATGATACCCAGGGATTCGACACCCTCTGATCTTTTTTTAAGATCCCTCCTTGAGAGAATTGAGCAAGCGATAAAGAGCTTAAGAGATATTAACTCTTCCGCATTTCTTCTAATTGTTATCGATGCAGCCGATAATGCTGAGTTAGCGGCAAGGGATTTCGGCGAAACTCATTGCTTTGCAAACGAGTTACTAAGGGAAGTTTTACCTGAAGGTTGTAAGCTTGTAATGACGTGCCGTCCCGAAAGGGAGCAACTTCTTCGTGCTCCTTCCTATGTTGAGATCCTTACCTTGAAATCATTCAATGAGGAAGAGTCACTGATCCATATGCGTTCAAAGTATCCGCATGCAACGGAGACCCAAGCTGTCGAATTCCATCGGTTGAGTGGAGGAAATCCACGTGTTCAAGCTTCTGTTTTATATGATCCTAGTTCCGATAGTATTTCTGCAACCCTATCTTTACTCGGACCTCGCCTGACAACCGTGGACGACCAAATTGCTAATCAGCTGAATGCCGCTATCAATAGATTAAAGGATATACATGGATCTGAGATTTCGGTAGAAATCGACTCAATCTGCCATGGCTTAGCAAATTTGCCGCCACTAATACCGATAGACGTTCTGGCTAGAGCAGCAGGTGCATCAGTTGGGGCCGTGAAAAGCTTTATAAGTGATTTGGGTAGACCGCTCTGGTTTTCAGATGAGTCTGTTCTATTTAGAGATGAACCGACCGAGACATGGTTTCACAATTCGTTTGCAGCATCAGAAGAGCAAGTAGCGAACTATATTGAAAGACTTAAACCGTTAACAAATGACGTCGCTTATGTTGCTCGGGCACTTCCAGAATTACTCCTCAAAGCAAACATGTATGAGGAGCTTATTGGTCAGGCGATCAACGATGAAAATCTTCCAGAAAATGACTCGGTCGATACCAAGAGCATACGTATCTATCGCTTACAATTTGCCTTAAAAGCAGCTCTCGGAAAACTTGATTACAAAGCTGCGTCGCAAATTGCGCTCAGACTTGGAGAAGAGTTGGCGGGGGATGATCGTCAGCATAAAGTAATGTCTGCAAACGTTGATTTAATCGCTCCATTTTTAGAGCCATACCGGGCTCAGGAGCTGGCATTTCAATCTAAATTTAGTAGCGCTTGGCTAGGATCAGAGAATTTATTCTCAGCATCTTTGCTTTCGATTGTCGGAGATTCCGAGGGAGATGCTCGTGGGTTCCTAAGGTCAGCGGAGAAGTGGCTTAGGCATTACTTTGAGTGTCGCGAAGAAATGAAAGAGGGGGCGGAGCGCGACGAGTTTGAGCAACGCCTTACCAATAAGGATATCTCCGAATTTCACTGGGTTAATTTCAACTTAGATGGGCCAGAGGAATTCGTTGATACACTCTCTGGTTGGACGCCAAAGCATGTCCAATTCGAGGCAGCTAAGTTATTAGCCAGGAGGTTGATAGATGCTGGTCGATTTGAAGAATTGGAGCGAGTTGTGTCTGCTGCAACACATCACACATACATCATACTAGCGATTTCAGATGAGCTGGTGCGCGTCGGGAGGATGATTGATGTCAATCAATTGGGATACACGGTTGAAATGCTCCTGTCTGAAACTGATAGACCAAAGTTACAGCATAATTGGCTTGGTTACGGTGACCTTGGAGATGCGATTGTTTCAGTTCTCGAAACATGTTCGAAAGATAATCGTTTAAAGGATCAGGTAATCGCTATTCTTGACCACTATTCCATCGATAAGCCTAAAAAAATACCTTACGATCACTCTCAAAATAAGGAGCGGAACCTGTTTCTTCGTGCGTTAACACTTCGTGCGGTTTTATTAGATTCAGACGAACCTAGTATCTCTGAATTGCGTGAAGAATGGGGGATGTCTGAGCGTAGCAGGAGGGACGCAGAGGACACGACATATGTTTTCGAAGTTTTAATACCTTGGTATTATCGTCGCATACAATTGATCGCAGGAGTCAGTGGCGAGGAGCTCGGGGAATTAATTCAAAGAGCTCCATCGCCCCGTCATACATATGGTTACCGTTCTCTTGATAATACGAAGAGTGATGTATCGAAAATGCATTTTGAGGTGCTCATGTGGTCTAGAGCCCTTAATGACAGCGATTACGAATCTTTCATAGACCAGTGTATTAAGCCAAGTGAGTTAAGGTTTTGGACAAATGATCAGCTTTATTCTCTTCGGGCAGCAGCGCGGTTAGATCACCTGTCGCGATTAGTTCTTCCTTTAGAGCAATTGTGTGCCGAGACCCTTAAAGCTCCTTCTACGTATGAAAGCCCAGAGGAGAGGTCTGATTATTACATTTTACTTGCCAGAGCATTATACAGTGTAAGCGCAGCTGATGCTGCTGTTTACTTTTTACGAGCCCTAGAATCTTCGGAAAAATTTGGAGAAGAGGTTGTGCCAAGGTGGAACTCGATTGTTTCCATTGCTCGTGTTGCAAGTAGAAATCCCCAAAATACCCATCGCCTAACTTATGAATTCGTTCGTTGTGCTGAGTTTGTAGGCGATCATATCGATAGAGAAAAACATTGGGATCGAGATGAAGTATTTGAAGTTGCCCTAGCTCTCCACCCCCCAGCCGCGCTCTCAGCCTTGTCACGGTGGAGAGATCGTGATGTTGGCTTTTTTGATCATCAATATAGGCGACTTATCTTGTCTGGCATAGATGCGGGCATACTAAATGCAAAGCATGCTTGGTGTTTTTCTGGCTTTGAGGCTGGGAACGCATCACCTGAATTAGCAGGCCGCTGCATGGATGCTTTGTCTCGGAGTAGTCAGCAATTAGTCTTCAATCAACTAGTGCGAGACCTAGAACTTTCAGGAGTCATAGGTTCAAATGTAGATGTATTGAGGTCACTGGTTGAAAAATATAAACTAGATTCTTCACACTTTTCGGAGGTCTGCGAGCGTTACGATACTGCTAGCTCTCCCTCTGACGAGGGTGCTATGGGTAGAGTTGCAGATCGAGATCGGGCTCCCAAGTCAAACCGCTGGCCTTCTGAGCTGTCACACTTGAATTTAGGCAGCTTTGATGGGCTTAAGGGCGCTTTAGAAGTCTATCGGAGTCTCGAATACCCCAAAGACCTTTTTGAATTACTCCGCTTTCTTTCCACCAAGATCAGTCGAGGTAGAGAGACTGAGTTCATTGAGCTTCTTCTCGCTGATTATTACGGTATTTTTGATTGTTATGATTCCTCTGAGCTCATTGAGACTATTCGCGATCTCTGGGGACACCTAGTTTCGGTAAAGACAAAGTGGATGAGCTACCTACACAGACTGGGGCACATTCTGTCTGACCAGTTCTCAAATGAAGGGGCAATCAGGTTTTTTCTGACGAAATCGAAACTTAGCTCAAGTGAGCTGAGTAAGCTTAAGCTAGGAGTCATAGATGGTGTTCGTGATACCAATCAGGCTATGGGGCAGAGACAGTTATTCGGATTCGTGTCTCTACTTGCGGACTATATTTCGGCTGAAGATGCTCATGAACTACTGCACTACGCATTGTCTAGGTTTGAGCTCCATATGAGCGAGGAATGCGGGGACGGTAAGTGGTCCTGTTGGCTTGAGGCTCCCAAAAATACGCCTAAAGCTGTTGCTGGTTTTATTTGGGCCTCGTTGGGCTCTCCTGATTCTAGAGTTCGGTGGCAGGCAGCGCACAGTATATGTAGATCTGTAAGCACGGCATCATTTGAGGTTGTTAGGTATCTTGTAGATTACTACGAGGGAGAGGACTGTTTGGCGTTTATTGGTAAGGGACTTCCATTCTATGATCTACACGCGAAGCTTTATTTCTTTATCGGTTTGAATCGAGCTGCTAGCGACTTTGCTAAGGTTCTAATTCCTTGTTCTGATTTTGTGGCACGGGTTGCCCTATCAGAGAGCAAACACTTGCTGATTCAGACTGTTGCAGCGGAAATTGCGTTGAAGATCGAGGCTGAGCGTGAAGGGACATACATAGAAGCAATTATTTGTGAACTTAGGTTAGTTGGACATTCACCTTTCCCTCAAAAGGGAATTGGGCGTGATAAAAAATATTCTAATGCTAGGCCTAAATACGATGATTCTGATGATCTTTCAGGATTTACTCTTGGAATTGACTTCGAACCTTCCTGGGTAAGACCTTTAGCAGATGCGTTTGGTCTTTCTCAGACGGAATTAGTCAATGAAGTGAAAGATGAAATGTTGAGCTTATACGGCGATTCGGTTGATGATGGTTTTATATCGGACCCTAGGCAGGAATATTGGAATCAGAGAAGTGGTAGAGGGCACAGGGATACTTGGTATCGTCATAGCTCTTATCCGAAAGTAGACCGGCTCGATTTCTACCTGTCCTACCATGCGTTAATGATTGTCGCGTCGAAGCGCCTAGAGAGCACACCCACGATTCTAGATGAGTCCTATTCAGAGCCTTACGATGAATGGGAGGACTGGAAGCGGAGGCATGAATTTGTTCGATCAGATGGCAGCTGGCTTTGTGAGCATAGAGACGGAACGCCAGCATTTAGGAGCGAATGGATTAAAAGAACTTCCGAGGATATTCACGAGTGGTCGCTCGATTATGATATATTTCAGGATGTTTTAATTAACTCTGGGGCAAAGGAAGGCTTTATTACGGTAGACGCTAACTGGACTGACGTGAGATCCAGCAATGGAGTCGAGCATGTGAGGATTAGAACAGCTTTGATTCAGAGAGAGACTTCGAGAGCACTGGCAAGTTATCTTCGCAACGCAGATCCGCGTGACTGCTTTTTCCCATCGAAGCATAATCAAGAGTTTACAGGGGGATTTGAAGAGGGACTTGTTGACGAACTGTTTGAGCCAATGAAAATCACAACCCGAAAGGAAGGGGCGTCAGAACGGCGCGACGAACATGATCCCTATGCAAACCAGCTAATGAATTCTAGAATCGAATTAGCGGAAGAACTAATAAGTCAATTTGGGCTGAAGCCTAGCAACTTCAAGAGAGAGTGGCGCACACCAGAGGCAGAGTTGGTTGCGAACAGTATTGTTTGGCGGGACGAATGTCCCAATTACAGGGATGAAGGAAGTAGATCAGGGTCCAGGCTTTCAGCATCAATAGATTTCTTGTTGCAGTGCAGTAAAGAGATGGCCGCCGACATCGTGATTATCGTTGAAATCGAACGTAGAAACTCAAGCAATCGTTCTAGATCCTCTATTGGTGATAACCAGATTCTTGAGTCTCACAAAGTTTTCATATTGGAACCCAATGGCGCGCTCACAGATGGATAATAAAACGTTTGAACTAGGTAAACAGTTGGTGGCAGAGCTAGAAAAGAGCGAAGGTTCCTCAACACTTTGCAATTGGATGGCTTACTACATTTCCGACCTTATGGATAAGGCCTCAACCGCTAGGGATGATGATAAGTCTGCTATTGAAAAAGAGTGCTTTGAGAGAATCACAACCTTATGGCAAATACATCGATCTTTGCCTCGAAGTGTCATACGAACCACTAAGTTCGATTCTATCATAGAAACTTTGGATAAAATCTCACCGAAGAGTGAGAAATTGTATTTCATCGCAGATCGAATTCGCGGCATATCAACAGAGGAAGAAGGCGATGAGTTCGAGAAGCTCGTGTCATTTATTTTATCAATTGATAATGTAACTCGCCGCTTGATGAGCTATGCACTAAATGAAGCAACTAAATATGCCGCAACAGAAACAAATTCGAAGTTAATCGAAGCCGCAGTAGGTGTGCATGATGACAATTACGCAGAACTGATAATTAGCCTAAGCAAGCCCGCTGACCAAAGCGACAAAGAGCTTAAGTATTTAGAGGAAACAAAAGAGCGGATTGAGCAGTTTCGAGATCTATGTGATCTGTTTGTGGAAGGGCTCGATAAAGACATACAGGAAATGAGGGACGAATGAAAATATACCCCATCGTAAGCCGCGCTTCAAGGGATCATATCTAAGCCGCGTATGACGCCGATTTATCTTCGAAATATGAAAGAACAGTTACTTTATTCAAAATACACAAAGGGACTCGTAAGAGCGATTCCGCACGTAGGTGCGACCATATATGAATGGCTTTACGGCACAAGTGGTCAAAACTCTCCTTCGTCGAATGCAACAGCTATTTCAATTCGTGACTTCTTAGCTGAGGAGAAGGAAAATTACCTGAGTGCCCCTTGTGACATTGTGAAATCCTATAGCACCACAATACGTATCTTGAGAAATTTTGTTAGAAAATACCACGCAATACGGATTGAGGTGGAAAACCCATTTCATAATAGATTCGAGGATTCTGATCTTCGTGAGCTAATGAAGCACTTTGATCGCTTTACGATGTCCTACCAAAGATCATATACTGGTCTCGCCTTACTCCTAAATGAAATATGCCATGGAGATCTGCTAGAAAGCCGGATGAAACGACTTCACGCGCTGCACCATCAAGAGTCAGTATCGCACGGAACTAGCCTTAAGGGCTTACTTTCTTTGGCAGAGTATCGCGATCTTGAAGACCAGTCATTTGCCACAGTAGAGCGTGCGCTACGTGGACAGCATGATATGGCAAAATCTTTAGTTTAACATCCCGCAGAGGCGTAATACCGATGACAGCTGGGACGTTCTTGATCACATGTTTTTTCATTACTAAAAGTCTATGGGACATAGTCGCCGAAGATGTCTTTCAGCTTTTGTCTCCAAGCGGCTGGAATATCTTCCCAGCTTTTACCCCAGGATTGGGTTTCCTTGTATGCTTTATGGGGTTTGTTGGCACTTGGAGGCGCGTAGCTTAGGACGTCCTCTATACAGTTTGAAAGCGTTACTATTGTCCCACCATTTGCGGCGTCCTGAATCGGTTGGTTGAACACTACAGCTCCTGGTGTGTTCGAATCTAGATCATGCATTATTGTTGGAGTAATTCCCATGCTTACGAGATACTTCGACAAGCTGATGATTGTCGCTTTGCCGCGTGCTTTGACGATTTCCCAGTCGGCAATAAGTCTGAGATATTTATCTTTAGGAAGTCGGGCAATTGATTCACGCAACACGATGTCTTCGGTGTCACCTTCAACAATGAGCACATTTTTGGTGAAAAACACCCGAGACAAATAATCATCCATCTTCATTAGCATCTTTACGTAGCTTTTGTCGTCGTTAATCAGATCTCTAAATGCATCGCTGGTAGTGAAGTCTTTCACTCGAATACCTGAATCTTCGCAGATCATTCGATTTAGCACCTGCCTGGGTTTTCGCGACAAATCAATCATGTATGGAGAGTGCGTGGTGCATACAATTTGAGCGTCTGAGCGCGATAGGTCGTAGAGTGTGTCGCGCATCTGATTCGCCGCACTCGGATGCAGATAAATCTCAGGCTCTTCAAAGCCAATGATGAGTGATCTGGCATGCTCTTCTTGTTTTCTTTCCAGCCATTGTTGCCTGTAGCGAAGAATTCCAAAAACGGCTGACCGAATCATGCCTGTTCCTTGGTTCTGGATCGGAGTTCGGACATTGCTGGACAGCTCTACGTTAAATGACGGCTTGAGCGCCTTATTCGGATCACTTAAGTCGGCAGTCGCATGAATTGTGCTGTCAGGGAATACGCCATCAAGGATGTGGTTTAATTCGCCGAGCATCTTGCCAAACTCTGAGTCCGCGTCTTCAGGGTCTAGTTCTTTTGCTAGGAGGTCTAGGTGCTTTTGAGCATTTTTATAGTTTTCGGAAACATCGCGCACTTCCTCGAATAGTTCAGATAGAGTGTCGCTAAGAACACCCTTTTTGTCCCCGTGGATTTCATTTGCTTCGATTTCAGCAGGAATAATCAGAACTCGAGGTAGTCTCGCTAAAACGACCCCTGGGATTCCTCCTGGGTTTTGAAACCACTCCTCTTCATTGGTGACATCCCACAAATCATTGATATCATTTAATTTGGCGAGGTTTGGTTTTGATATGTTTTTTTCCAAGTCCCCGAATAGCTCTTGCACGATTGCTTCTGGCGCGCCTGCGGCAACAAATTCAGACGGCTTCTTTAGCTCCGCAAATTCAGGCTTCAGGATTCTCTTGCATGACTTGAGCTCTACCTCTGCCTTTTTGGAGAAGTGAAAGGTTTTTCGATAAAAAATACACAGTCCGCTTTCATCTGTTTCGGCAGTGTCGTATTCAAAAATACGTCCCTTAAAACCTCGCCATTCATTAGCTTCTTCGGGGACGTTTCGGATTTCGACTTCAATGCTGGCCTCGTCTAATACTGGTTGAGGTTTTCCAGTGGCAGGGTCTGTCTCTGCGTAGAAATCCGTAGAAGCAATTCGTGGTTCTGCAGAGAGAACGTAGTGGAGTGCCTTTAGGATTGAGCTTTTTCCAACGTTGTTTGGGCCGATAAGGAAAGTGGCATCGCCAAATGATACTTGTGCCTCGCGGATGCGGCGAAAACCGCGAATCGTCATTTTGTGTAATCTCATCTTATTTTCCATTCAATCAATACGAGCCTTGAGCAGGCAATCTCTTTGTTGGCCTGAGAGGCTAATTCACGGGAGTGATCTGGGTATATAAGGCTTTCTGTTTTTGATGATGTAGTTCGCTTCTCATTTCTAGTGCAAATGGACTAGTTTGATGGGCTTCGCTCACGTGGGGTGGTTGCGGGTCGCTTACGGTGCGATTCCTAATGAGCAGTGGCTGAGCAATGGCAGAGCAGTCGCATTAGATCTCGACAAAACCTTGCCTTTCTTGTCCAGATAGCTGGCGGCAGTGGTGGTGATATTCCCATGGCCGAGGGCGGTGCTGGCGGCGTCGCGTAAAGAGCTTGGGGCTCCGTATATTACGCCCTCACAAGTCGCTCCACGCGATCAGTTGCGATCGACTGAGGCTGGACTGCAGTAGCGGGCGATGAGTCGCAAAAGGTCAGAATTTTGAGCTTGAG
>TARA_B110001469_G_scaffold54132_1_pt1 | contig 10480 bp, 5 predicted proteins | sample TARA_B110001469 | Tara Oceans TARA_B110001469 (sample SAMEA4397034) | marine metagenome | biome: Polar Biome; feature: [SRF] surface water layer (ENVO:00010504); material: water (ENVO:00002006), including particulate matter (ENVO:01000060) such as... | depth 5 m
GTCTTCAAGTAAGTGATGTGACCGCTACAAATGCGACAACAACTACAGTAGATCTAGGCTGGACTGCTTACAACTCTGAAGTCTTATGGAATATAGAGTATGGTCCTGCTGATTTTGTACAAGGTGCAGGAACTACTACTGTAGCAAATTCAAATCCTTTTACTTTAACTGGATTAGACAACAACGCCACTTATGATTTTTATGTTCAAGCCGACTGTGGCGATGGAGATACAAGTGCATGGGTAGGTCCTTTGAGCTTTACAACACTTCCGGTTCCATTTACGATGCCGGGATGTTTTGATTTTGAAGATGGTGTTTTAGGGGCCAATGCAGCTTTATCTTCAGAGATTTATGCGGATGCTAGTTTGGATGCTGGAGCAGCGGCCTTTGCCTCCGATTTTGGAATTCTTTTAACTGGTGGTGATAGCGGTACTGGATGGACTGGTGGATCTACTTCTACAACAGAAACAGAAGCTTGGGTAGATAACGTTACACACCAATCAGCGGTCAGTATAACTGTAGATGCTACTGCCGAAACAATTGTTGTGTTGACCTTTGATTTAAAACAAACTTATAGCTATGGTCCCAATTACTCTAACTTTAGAGTGACTGTGGATGGTGCACAAATAGGAGCCACTTTAAACCCAACGACTGAAAGTTCAGATCCGTTTGTCAATCAATACTACGATTTAAGTGCTTATGCAGGCACAAGTTTTGATTTAAAACTTGAACACAGTGGGAAATATGACGCAGCTTACTCGGCACCCGGAGATCAATCTCTGATTGATAATATCTGTATTACCGCACCCACTTGTACGCAACCTGGAGCAGCAACTGCAGAAGCGATTACTACTTCAACCGCAGACGTTAGCTGGACATTAGGAGATGCTGAGACTGCTTGGAATATTGAATATGACCTTGCTGGATTTACACAAGGATCAGGAACAACAGATACGACGACGGCAATGGCTTATGACTTGAGTGGTTTAGAGTCCAATACGACTTATCACTTTTATGTACAAGCAGATTGTGGTACATCCACAAGTGATTGGGTAGGCCCTCTAGTGTTCACCACGGCTCCGAGTTGTGGAGATACAATTTTTGATTCTGGAGGCGCTACTGGAGATTATTCAGGTAATGAATCGATAACTGTCACTATATACCCTGAAACTGCAGGAGACCTTGTGACTTTGACCTTCCTCAGTTTTGAAACGGAAGCAAATTGGGATTTCTTTACGGTTTACAATGGACCAGATGCAACCTCAGATGTATTAGGAAGCTTTAGTGGAGCAAATGTTCCAGATCCTGTTTCATCAACAGATGCTACAGGTGCCTTGACTTTTGTATTTGAAAGTGATGGGTTTGCTAATGATCCTGGATATGAAATTTTAATCTCTTGTGCACCGGCACCAAGTTGTTATCCTCCAACGGCACTGACAATTTCTAACATTTCTGGTTCTACAGCTGATTTTGATTGGACTGGAGCAACAGGAAATAGTTCTTGGGAATATATCATAGTTCCAACAGGCGATCCTGCACCCACTGGAAGTGGATCTGCAGCAACCGTGACCTCTACACAATTTACAGACTTAGATTTTGAAACAACCTATGATGTATATGTACGTGCCAATTGTGGCGAAGTGGATGGTTTTTCTACATGGTCTGGACCCGTAACCTTTACAACCACACAACAAACAAATTATGTTGTGGACTGTGCATCGGGGGTTCCTGTAAACATAAATTATTGTTATGAAAATAACGACACCATGTTTTGGGTATTCACCTCTACAACTGACTTTCCATTAAAATTAACTTTTAATGCGGGTACAATTGAAGGGAATTATGATGACATTACAATATACGATGGACTTGATAACACAGGAACAGTGTTGTTTAACAACAATACAAACAACATGAATGATCTTGCAGGTCTGGTAATTGAATCGACCTCAACATCCATCTATGTAGAAGTAGATTCCGACGGCTCTAGCAGTTGTGATGCAAGTACCTTCTATACCCCATGGGATTTTGATGTCAGTTGTAAAACCTGTATCACGCAAACTGTTTCTTATGACATCATAGGCGACTGTGAAGTCAGTCAAGAATTCTTTATTGAAGTTGATATTTCAGATTTAGGAAGTGCAACATCAGTAATTGTTTCTGACAACCTCGCAAGTGCAGCTCAGACAGTGACAAGTACAGGCGTCATTACTTTTGGCCCTTACACAGCAGGATTCAACGTGATAATCTCATCCGTAAACAACGATGATGACTCTTGTCTGCTGAATAGTGGTGCAATGACATTTTTATGTCCACCACCACCAAACGATTGTTCAATTATATATGCTGGAGAAGACACTACTTTTTGTGAAGGCACCAGTACTAATTTAACAGCCGCTTACCATATTTTAGGACAAGACACTTCGGCTTATGAAGTCAATTTGCAACAATCGTGTCCAATGCCAGCACTAGAGGGTGGGACGCCAACAAGTTTAGATATTGATGATACTTGGTCTGACATTATTGATTTAGGGTTTGAGTTTTGTTTCTTTGGAGAAACTTACAGTCAAATTTTAATAGGATCAAATGGCGTACTGTCTTTTGAATTTGAGAATGCAGGAGGTGGTAATGGATACAGTTTAGATTCAGACGACACCTTACCGAACTCTTCAAATTCAACCTTATCAGAAGCGAATATATTTGGAGTTGGTCACGATATTGATCCTTCCGTTTGTGGAGACATCAATTATGTTGTCTTAGGCGCGTCGCCTTCAAGGCAATTTGTTGTCAACTATTCTGAAGTCTGTCATTTTGGATCTTCTTGTGGAGACAACAAATCAAGCTCACAGATTATTCTTTACGAATCGTCTAACGCGATTGATGTGAATATTTATGACAAACCAACTTGTACGGCTTGGAATGATGGCAACGCTGTTGTTGGAGTTCAAAACGTACCAGGAACAGTTGCATTTACACCACCTGGAAGAAACACTGGTGTTTGGGATGCTACAGATGAATTTTGGAGATTTACACCTTCATTAGGAACTCCTGATTTTTCAATTGAATGGTTTGATGGCACAACGTCTGTGGGAACAGGTGAAACTGTTACAGTAGCACCTACTGTAACGACGACGTACACCGCAGCAATTACATATACCCTTTGTACTGGTGGAACAGCGACCGTTACAGATACGGTAGAGGTAGGCATTAACCCAACTCCAGAACCAATCGCAACTGAAAGCACCATTTACCGTTGTTCAGGTGAAGACAGTATTTTGGAAGTAACGGTTACGAATTCGGATGTCTTAGCGAGCATGACGTATTATTGGACGTATGATGGCGTTGATGTACAAGCGGGACCTGATAATACGTATACGGTCCCAGCAGATTCAGATCAAACTGGCGAGTATTTTGTTACTGTAATTGATGAAAGAGATTGTTTTGGTGAAACCACCATTACTTTGGTTGCTGGTGTAACACCTCAACTTGAAGAGGATACCATTTTTACAAAATGTATGAATGAGGATACGGATCTTTCTGTAAATGTTCTAAATATGGATCTTTTAGGAAGCGATCTTGAATATGTTTGGTATATTGGCGGAACCGAAGTTCAATCTGGTTATGACTATACGTACACCCATATTGCAGGAGAAGCACTCGGAACTGTAACGGTAGTGGTTGTAGATCTTGTATCAACGTGTCAAGCATCCACAACGATTGAAGTCGCTGGCTTTATGAACGCGGACTGTGTGGATATCCCTCAGGGACTTTCACCAAATGGCGATGGTGTGAATGACTGTCTAGTATTAGACCATTTGGAAGCATCTGATGATATTGTCAAGGCTGAAATTTATAACAGATACGGAGTCAAAGTATTTGAGTTGAATGATTACACAAGCCAATGGTGTGGACAAAATGCGAGTTCTGGAAATTCAGATTCTAACGAGTTGTTACCTGTAGGAACTTATTTCTATGTGATTCAATTTAATTCTGGAAGAGCACCGATTACAAGCTGGATATACCTAAATTACTAACCAAAATAATAACAAAGAATAATGAAAAATTTAGTAATAATTTTATTTACAATACTGTGTGCCTCTCAAGTGAGTGCGCAACAGGATCCACAGTACACGCAGTATATGTACAATATGAATATTATCAACCCAGCTTATACTGGGTCCACCGAAGGCTTAGCCGTTGGTGCCTTGTACCGTAGCCAATGGGTGGGACTTGATGGAGGACCAGAGACTTTTACCTTTAACATCCACTCCCCTGTTGGGAAACGAGTTGCTTTGGGATTGTCTGTAATATCAGATCAAATTGGACCTGTAAAGGAAACCAATGCGTATGTAGATTTCTCTTACACCATTCCAGTAGGAACGATGACCAAATTAGCATTTGGTGTGAAGGGTGGTTTTACCTTTCATGATATAGGGATTGGAGAAAGTCAAATTACATTGATAGATCAAGGCGATCCGTTTTTTGCAAATGCCATCAACGAAACCACTCCTAACATAGGAGCTGGAGCCTATTTCTATAAGCCAAGTAAATACTATATTTCGGTATCGATCCCAAATATTTTAAATGGCGTTCATTTAGATGCGAACGGGACAAAAATTGGTTCGGAGTCCGAACACTTTTTTGCAGCTGCAGGATATGTATTTGATCTTTCAGAAAACTTCAAGTTAAAGCCACATACACTTATAAAATATGCGTTTGATGCGCCTGTGAGTTATGATATAAATGCAAACGTTTTTATGTTTGATGTTGTAGAAGTAGGAGTCGGCTATCGATTGGAAGATTCGTTTAGTGGGATGATTAATTTTCAGGTCATGGACAATCTAAGAATTGGATATGCGTATGATGCCATTCAATCGGATTTGGACATTGTGACCAGTTCATCGCATGAAATCTTTATTAATTTTGACCTTAATTTCTCAACTAAAGTTTCACGGTCTCCACGTTATTTCTAATCTAAGTTAATCATTACACTATGAAAAATATTATATCAATTTTTATCATCACTTTAATGAGTAGTTTTTGCTTAACTGCTCAAAGTAATGCGACAAAAAAAGCCGACAAGCATTTCAACAAATATCAATTTGTTGAAGCAGCTGAAGACTACTTAAAATTAGCAACCGATGGCGATGCTGATGCTTATGTCTATGGGCAACTTGCAGAATGTTATTACAATGTATTCAAAACTGTAGAAGCTGAAATGTGGTATGCCAAAGCTTTGGAAACTTCTTCGAATCCTGAAATGATTTATAACTATTCTCAGATGCTAAAAGCAAACGGGAAATACGAAGAGTCTAACACACAGTTAGAAAAATTTGCTTCCATGCGCCCAGCGGATCAGAGAGCCACTGCATATAGAGCCAACCCAAATTATTTGCCTAAAATTTTAGACAAAGGGAAAAAATTTAATGTTCAGAATTTACCGATCAACTCTGAGGTTTCTGATTTTGGAGGCACGCTTCAAGATGGAAAACTTTACATTACTTCTGCTAGAAACAGCAATCGTAAAACGTACGGATGGAATGAAGAGCCTTTTTTAGACATCTATACTTCTACAGTGGATAGTGACGGTGCCTTTCAAATGCCTGCTATTATTGAGGAAAACATCAATACAAAATACCACGAAGGAACAGTAAGTTTTTCTCCAGATGGAAATACGATGTACTTTTCTCGTGAAAGTTATTACGAAAAAGTTTTTGAAAGAGATTCTTTGACAAAATACAAAATCAGTGTTTTAAATCTCTATAAGAGCGTGAAGCAAGAAGGCCAATGGTCGGAAGCAGAAGCGGTATCTTTAAATGGAGATAGCTATTCTGTTAAAAATCCATCGGTAAGTGCAGATGGCAGTACCTTATATTTTGCTTCGGACAAAACAGGGGGTTACGGTCAATTTGATATTTACAGTGCGCCTATTGACGCAGACGGATCCGTAGGTGAAGCCACTAATATGGGGCAAAAACTAAACACGGAGGGACAAGAAATGTTTCCGTTTATCAGCTCAAATAATACACTCTATTTTTCTTCAAATGGCCATTTAGGACTTGGAGGCATGGATGTGTTTTTTGCGAAGGTAGTGGATGGAAAAGTAGGTCCTGTACGAAATATAGGAATTCCTGTGAATGGAAATGCCGACGATTTTGCATTTAGCATGAATGAAGAAACGGAAGAAGGGTTTGTCTCTTCTAACAGAGAAGGCGGAAAAGGAAGTGATGATATCTATGCGATCAAAAAACTACAACCGATTTGTGATGTGTTAATGACCGTTACGGTAAAAGACAGCGAAACAGGGTTGATTTTAGAAGGTGCAAGAGTTGACATTAAAGATGCTGAAGGGACTGTGTTTGGAACGAAAGTATCAAACGCTGAAGGCATTGTTGAATACATCATTGAATGTGATATAGATACGATACTAACAGGATCTAAAGTCGATTACGAAAGTGGGATGACAACCGTAGCCGGAACCAGTGAAGAAGAAGTTTCTGCTGAGTTACTCTTATCACCAATTGATGAAATTATCCTTGCAAACAAAGTTATCTTAAATCCTATTTACTTTGATTTTGACAAATCGAACATCACGGCACAAGCAGCTTTTGAGTTGGATAAATTGGTGCAGTTGATGACTAAGTACGAATCGATTGTGATCAGTGCAGAGTCGCATACAGATTCTCGTGGATCAGCTTCTTATAACTTATCATTGTCAGACAGACGTGCCAAAACTACGGCTCAGTATGTGATTTCTAAAGGGATTGATGCCAGTAGAATCACAGGAACGGGCAAAGGAGAAACAACCCCAAATATAGATTGTGGTAGAAACTGTACAGAAGACGAACACCAATTGAACAGACGTTCTGAGTTCTTTATCTTGGAAGGAAATCCAAATGATGAGTAAGCTTTAAAACACTTTTTAATATAGAAACAGCCTTGCATTTGCGGGGCTTTTTTGTGCGCTATAATTTTGAGAGTTTTCTACCTCAATAATTTATTTGTTTTAAAATGCAAGTGATTAGCTATCAGATATTTAAATTAAAAATTAATATCTATTTTTTGGGAGATTTAAAAATATGTCATAAGTTTGAGTGATGAAGACCCCAAATCTAAATCTTCAAAAGTAATTTAACCGAAGTTTTAGATATTGTTTTTTAAAAATAGCATATTGAAACCAAATATTACGAATGAAAAAGCTGAATTTACTAATTGGAATTTTAATCGGATTAACAATTTTATCGTGTTCTTCAAACGATAATGATTCCCAATTATCAACAGAAGAATTACTGATTCAAGGAAGTCCATGGGCTTTTAATCACTATGAAGTTACAAATATACTAGATATTGGAAATTCTAGTTATACAGAATTAGAAATTGAAAATGATACAAACCAAGCTCTTGAAGGAGGAATTTTAACATTTAACAATGATGGGGCTGTGTCTGATTTTTTCCCTAATAATAATGGTCCAGAATTTACATGGGACTGGGAAATAATTAATGGTTCTCAATTAAAAATAGCCTCTGCAAATGGATCATCAGAAACAATAAACATTGTTGTAACGTCTTCTCAATTAATTACAGAATCCGAAGAAGGATACACATATGATGAGCAAGCAGGCTATGATATTCTTCATAGTGGAAAAGTCTTTTATCAATAAAACTGTTTGTAACATAGGTAATCGCGCTGCGTATTCTATGACTTAGCGCAACTAAAAAAAGCATAAAATGAAATGCAAATTTTGAAATATTAAAATGAATTTTGAACGAAAAAATAATGATAATTATATAAGCTCAAAGTCGGGAGACTTTGCGCAGCAAGGGGGAAACCAGATTTAGAATAACTGCCTACAACAAAAAATATAGTGCATTTGGCAGATAGTACTAAATTTGAAGATGATAGTAATTAATAAACATAGTAGTAACCTGAAAAATTAGAGTTAAAATGCCAAACGGACCATATTCGGGACGTTAGGCAAAATACGAACATAATGAACTTCAATCAATTACGAAACGACTTTGAAAATAAATCAGAGAAATATGAAAGCCTAGGAAAGAATGTAGTAGAATCTATTAGAATACTTCTGCATTTGGAAAATATAAAGACCCTTTCAATCTATTTTAGAGTCAAAGATGTAGATTCATTTTTAGAAAAAATTGAGCGAAAATCTTATGAAAAACCATTTGAGGAAACTGAAGATATTTGTGGAATTCGAATTATATGTTATTATCAAAAAGATATCGCCAAAATTGAACGAATAATAAAAAAAGAATTTGATACAATCGAATCTTTCAATAAGGAAAATGACTTGGAATACAACGAGTTTGGATATCGCTCTCATCATTTAATTGCATCAGTAAAAAAGGAATGGGAAAAAACACCGAATTTTAGAGGATTATCAACACTCAAATTTGAATTACAAATACGAACAGTATTAATGCACGCTTGGGCTGAAATTGAACATAATTTAGCATACAAAAGCGAATTACAAACCCCAAAACAGTTCAGACGAAAGTTGCACCGAATTAGTGCAAAGTTGGAAGAGGCTGACGAACAGTTTGAGGAACTAAAAAAAGAAAGTGAGGAATATCAAAATCAATTATTGGATGAAGCCAAGAATAATAAGCCAGTAATAGAAAATAATACTGAACTAAATATTGATTCTTTACAAGCATTTATGGATTCCAATTTTCCGAAAAGAATAAAAGGACTTGATTCTACTGGAAAACTTTTAAATCAAATGGTTGAATATAATATTTCACTTAAAGGCTTGAAAAATGCTTGGGACAAAATCGAACCACATTTTAAAGTTATGGAGCAGGAATATTTAGGAGAAACGAATGGAAGATACAGTAAATGGGGGCAATCTGGAATTGCACGATTTACTCTTGATTTAACAAATGAAAATTATCGTAAAAGATTGAAATCACAGAAATTACAAGATAGAATAGGAGAATTAATGAAAAAGCACTTTGCTTAACACCGTGTAAAAAAAATGCTAGTAAAAGCCCCTGCTGGTGCGAGAAATCGAAGATTCGACCAAGTCAATCCATTCGCGTTCCAAATAAACTTTGTAAGCCACACGATAGGAATCGGCAGCAAGGGCTTTTTCTATTTAAACCGCTTTATAAAACAAAACGGATAAGGCAATAATAGCGATGGGCATTACAATAAGAATAAACGTAGAATAGCCCAAGTCTTTTTTGTTGGACAGTTTGGCGTTTAACACACGGCGTTTGCGGCCGCTGTAATTCACCCAGTTTTTAAAGTGGATAAACACCGCTGTCAAGACAAAAAGAATCCATGTATTGGAACTGGACATGACCACAACCTTCATTTGTTCTAAGAACTTAATAAAGAACACGCCACCTAGAAACAACAGCGCGATTTGTAACAGCGAAGTATAGAACAATGCTATAGTATTCGCTTTTTGTTTGTAACGGCCTTTAAAACGGTTAAAAACGGTCAGGTAAAGTTGATTGAAAAAATTCATAGATGCCAATATAGAAAAAACCCTGTGATTTCAACCCTTATTTTGAGATATAAAACACTAATTCTGAGTGATGACTTGAAAGTTGTCAATTTCAAAAGTACCACTGTTATTAGTCCCCCCGCCAGTGTATTTAAAAGCAATAAAGGCCGTTCCAGAATAAGCACTTAAATCTATATAGCTAGAGTCAATCCAGTTCTGATAAGATTCGGAGTCCGAAACTATAATTCCTGGCAGGGCTGACCATGTCGCTGAAATAATCCCTGAGTTGGTGGCATTCCAGTCTGTTGAAATTAGCAATTCCAAATTGCTATTGTCACTAAAACTGTTAGATGATTGAAAGTTGATAAACTCTATTGATTGTGAGTCCAAGTTAATAGGTGGCGAAATTAACCAAGCAACATTAGAAGAGTCTCCAGAATTATAGGCTCCTATTTGAGCGATTTTACTTCCTTGATTTTGACTGTCAGTTGTTGTTTTAATTTTCCATTCTTTGCTCCCCGCTTCTATAAAATTGTTCCAAACACCCGTTATTGACAAATTATTTGGATAGGACTCAAAATCATCTTCAAAAATAACTGAAAACTCATTTGAATCTGATAAAGTACAACGAGATGAATTTAATTCTACATCCTCTGTAGTATTTAAAACTAAAACCAATTCTGAACCGTTGTAAGTTTTAGACACAATCCCAGAAATGGAGCCGCCTCCATCAATTAGAACTTCGTTCTTAAAACTTGCAAATGAACTCGTTTCTAATATAAAATTGTAATATGAAAAGCCTGAACAACGTTGAACGGTTTTATGACTGTCATAATCATCTGCTGGGTCAACAAAAGGCTGACCTACAGAGCTGATTGGAAACTCGAGCTTGTCGAAAGTGACGAAAATCCCTATATCCTTGCTTTCAAGTATGGACACTGATTTTGGAATAATCATTTCTGTACTTGCAGATCTAAAAATATGAGATGGATACCTGTTTGAGGTCA
>TARA_B110001469_G_scaffold61087_1_pt1 | contig 10476 bp, 11 predicted proteins | sample TARA_B110001469 | Tara Oceans TARA_B110001469 (sample SAMEA4397034) | marine metagenome | biome: Polar Biome; feature: [SRF] surface water layer (ENVO:00010504); material: water (ENVO:00002006), including particulate matter (ENVO:01000060) such as... | depth 5 m
TCTTTAAAATCGTATAAAGATGCATTTATCACCTCATTTGAATTAAGGTATATTTTAGGTTTAAATAATGAATTTGTAGATGTAGGTAATTCCTTAGAAAAAGAATACAAGTAAAGTAGAGAAGAAATAATGGGAAGGACTCCAGACTTTTTAGCAGATTTAACGAAAATGGATTCTTTGCAAACACAGCGAATTATACAATTGGCATGGGAAGGTAAAGATCAGGACATTTTATGGTGGAGTAAGAGAAAAGATGGAACTATATTCCCTAAAAAATTACACATACGAGAAGGAGTTTATTTTGGACAAAGAGTGTTAATGTGTAGCGGCCAAAATGTTCAAAAAGAACTAGAGCACAAAGAGCAAATTTTACTCAGTGAAAAAAAATATAAAGATTTAATAAACCTGACCATTTTTGGAATACTAATATTTAAAGCAAATAAGGTAGTTTTTGCCAATCAGAGAGCTGGAGATTTATATAAAATATAAATCTTTTCGGGAAATAATAGGGTTAAATAGATCTAACATATTCAAACTAAAGGAGCTTCAAATTCTTAAAGAAAGTGAGGCAAATATTCGAGACAAAGAGCTTGTATCGTTATGAGAACTCGAATTAATAGATGCTAACGGAGAGTTTATCTTCGTTGAGTCCATTGCAAAAAAAATTCAATTTGAGGGGCAAGAATGTTTACTAAATTCTTTTGTAGAGATATCTGATCGCAAAAAAGTTGAAGAGGGAAAATTAAAAGCGGAAAAACAAGAATCAGATAAATGACAGTTTACGATTTCAATTGGAGCAAAATAGAATTATTCAACGTCGGCTGCAAAATTCCCAATCTTATTCAGAGGCTATTATAGAAAGTTCTTTAGATATAATTTTTACCACTGATGTTAATGGCAGGATTAACAAAATGAATTATGCTGCTAAGGCACAATTTCAATACGATAGGAAAGAGTTTATTCAGCAATAATTTAGTTTACTTCTAAGAGATGAAGAAGAGGGAAAAGACATTTTTAAAGAATTAAAGATTTCTAAATCTTACTCTGGGAAGTTAGAAATGAGACGTAAGGATGGAAGTGTTTTTCCTTCATTACTTTTAGCAAGTCAACTTTTTAATAACGATGGAACGTTCTTAGGAATTATGGGAATAACCAGAGATATTTCCGAAATGGTAGCTAAAGAGTCAGAAATAAAAAAGCAGGCTTCAAAATTAAGCTCCTTAATAGAAAGTAGTTCTCATTATTTTTTTACAATTAACAAGGAATATAGGTTTACCTCATTTAATAAAATATTTTTAAAGGATATAAAGCACAATTATAACGTTGATTTAAAAATTTTCGATCATTTTTTTGAGTTAGTTAAAGTCGCTCGCAAAAAGAATAAAATTGATGATAATTTTTGGAAACCAATTTTCAATAAATCCTTTGATGGAGAATCTACTCAGTTCGAAATTGAGCGTAAGAATGCTAAAAATGAGATATATTCTAGGGAATTATATGTAAATCCAATCTTCGGGGAAAACGGAGAAATCGATGAAATTTTAGGAATCGGACATGATATTACACAAAAAAACGCAATGAAGATGAGTCAACAAATTCATTAAAAGAAAAGGAAATTCTATTGAAGGAAGTTCATCATAGGGTGAAGAATAACATGCAGGTTATTTCTAGTATTTTAAGTTTACAAAGTGTCTATGTTACTGATAGACGTGTGTTAGATGTATTAAGAGAGAGTAGAAATAGAATTGCAGCTATGGCATCTATACATGAGCGCTTATATACAACTACCAATTTATCGAACTTTCGTTTCTCAAGTTATATTAAAGATTTAGCTGAAAGTTTAGTTAACACTTATGAGTTATCAAATACTTCGGTCGAATTAGTTTTTTCTTTAGATCAAGTATTCCTATCTTTGAATAACGCAATTCCTTGCGGCCTAATTTTGAATGAACTAATTTCTAATTCGTTAAAGTATGCCTTTGAAAGAATGAAGTATGGAAGAATTGATATTAATTTGACTAGTAAATCGGGAGAAATTTCGCTTTCTTTAGAAGATAATGGGGTGGGTCTTTCGGAAGAGATAACTGCTTAAAATACAGATACATTAGGACTTTAGTTTGTTTCGACTTTAGTGGAACAAATGGAAGGAGAATTACGTTTAGAGCGAAATAATTGGACTAAATTTACCATCAGCTTTACAATAAACAACGAAGCATGAAAATTAAAATTTTAATTGTTGAAGATGAGGCAATTGTTGCCAAGGACATTTCTGTGTGTTTGGAAAAAATTGGATACGAGGTATTGGCCTCGTTTTCTAAAGGAGAAAAAGCTTTAACATTCCTAGAAGAGAATACACCTGATCTTGTTTTAATGGACATTATGCTTGCTGGAAATATTTCCGGCATTGATGCTTCCGCAAGAATTAAGAAAGATTACGATATACCTGTCGTATTTTTAACAGCATATGCTGATGAAAAAACGATAGAAAGAGCAAAAATTACAGAGCCTTATGGTTACGTAATTAAGCCATTTAAGGAAATTGATTTAAGAACGTCAATTGAAATGGCGCTCTATAAATTTAAGAAGGAGAAAGAGAAATTTGCCGGTGTAGAATCCTCAAGTTTTAAAAACGCTCCAATCTCCTCAGAATACATTTACGTGAAGTTCAATTCTAAATTGGTAAAAGTTCAAAATTCAAATATTATTTTTGTTGAAGCTCTGAAAGATTACGTAATAATTCATACAGAAAAAGAGAGATTCACTATCCATTCAACGATGAAGGACATTGAGAAGAAACTTCCTGTAAAAATATTCATGAGAGTGCATCGATCATTTATTCTCAATTTAAATAAAATTAATTCCATTGATAGTTCAATTGTAATTATAGAAAATTCAGATAAAAAAATTCCAATAGGAGGTTCTTATAGAGAGAGTTTGTTTAAACGATTAAATTTAGCTTAGGTATTATATCTGTTTAGATTCACTTCGGGATGTAGTGCTGTTCCATGTTCTGCGTGACCTATGAATTCATCTACTAACAGGGGTGCCATAAAACAACCTCTGCTACCCAATCCGTTAAAAATGTAAACATTTTTTTTATCAGGATGCTGTCCTATAATTGGTCTTCTGTCTTTTATGGATGGACGTATGCCGGTTTCAATTTTGCTAACAGTATAATTAGCCGACGTCATCTCTTTCATGTAAGATTTTAGCATGTCTGTTTTTTCTTCTTCAATTTGATGTTCCGCTGCTTCAGAGCTTGTATCCCATTTCCAAGAATAAGTGGCGCCAATTTTAAATTCTCCTTTTGCTGCCGGTAATATAAAAACCTTCTTCTTTAACAAGCAATTACTTGGTAATTGATCACTTTTAACAGTCATTAGTTGCCCTTTATTTAAACTAAAAGGCAGGTTTTTAAATAAAGGATTGTATTTACCTCGCGCTCCTTCGCAAAAAACAATAGTTTTAAATTCAATTTTTTTGTAGCTATTTTTTTGTAGGAAGGAAAAATCGAAGTCTTCTTCTAAAATCGAATTATTTTGAATTAGACGACTCCGGAAATCAGGAAGCAGCTCTCCAATATTAAGCCAAGACGCTTGTTTTACAGTACCTACTTTAAAATTTTGTGCAGGCAGTATTTCGTTTCCAGCATCTATTAATTTTCTGTTAATAAAATCACTCACATTTTCTTTGTGGTAGCGGTGTTCCCAAAAGTCAATCTCTTCTTGAGAAGAAATGAGTTTTTTCAAAGGAAGGTCAAAATGGTATTGATTGCCCAAGTAAGTATCTAACTTTTTATAGAATGAAGGATTGTATTTTAGGAATTCTTTTGCGCGCCAAGTAATTGTAAACCTTTTTAAAACAATTGGATTTATAACACCTGCGGCAACTCTAGACGAAGCATACTTTAAACCTTTATCTACAACCAAAACGCTCTTTCCTTTTTGCATAAGTTGAAATGCTAAAAAAGTTCCTGCTAAGCCTTGCCCAACAATAAGGTAATCTACTTTTTTCTCCACACCTCAAAAGTATTTAATTGGGCAAGCAATTGGGTGAATTGGGCTCTTTTTATTTGGTTATCTTTGATTTAAATTTTAAGCATGGAAACAACCGTATTCGAAGTAGGAATGTTTGGCCCAACTCAAATTGTATTAATAGTAGTTGCTGTGATTTTATTGTTTGGCGCTAAGAAAATTCCTGAATTAATGAAAGGAGTCGGAAAAGGCATCAAGGAGTTTAAAGATGCAACCAATGAGGACGATAAAGACAACACACCAAATAAGTCGAACTAAAAAATAGCATCTATTGAAAGGCTTTACTTCGCTGAAAAACATTCAGAAAGATTTACAAAGTTATACTGTAACTTGTGTAGAATTAGTTGAACACTATTTAGATAGAATCAAGGATCAGAAAGATATTAATGCTTTTGTTGAAACTTTTGATGTATCAGCTAGCGCACAAGCCGTTCTAGTTGATGCTAAAATAAAAGAAGGGAAGGCTGGAGTTTTGGCAGGTCTCATTATTTCAATAAAAGATAATATTTGCTATGAAGGACACAAGCTTTCGGCTTCTTCAAAAATGTTAGAAGGATTCGAATCGCTGTATTCTTCAACTGTGGTTGAAAGGTTGTTAAAAGAAGATGCTATAATTATTGGTAGAACGAATTGCGATGAATTTGCAATGGGGTCATCCAATGAGACGTCTTTCTATGGACCGGTAAAAAATCCTTTAGATAAAAATAAAGTTGCTGGGGGATCCAGCGGAGGGGCAGCAGCTTCTGTTGCCGCAGATTTGTGCATGGCGGCTTTAGGTTCTGATACAGGAGGGTCAATTCGTCAACCGGCGTCTTTTACAGGTACCGTAGGGTTAAAACCAACTTATGGAAGAGTTTCTCGTCACGGATTAATTGCCTTTGGTTCTTCTTTTGATCAAATTGGAACGTTTACAAAAAACGTTGATGATGCTGCTTTGATTACAGAAGTAATAGCAGGGAAAGATGAATTTGATAGCACTGTTAGTAGAAAAGAGGTAGAACCATACTTTGAAGAAATTGACTCACAGAAAGACAAAAAACAAAGAATAGCTTATTTTGATTGTTACGTTAATCATAAAGCAATCGATCCTGAAGTAAGAAAACGAACAATCGAAATTATAGAGAAATTAAGGTTAGAAGGGCATCAAGTAGACGAAGTAAAATTTGATTATCTAGATCAAATTGTACCAACATACTATGTGCTTACAACAGCAGAAGCGTCTTCTAATTTAGCCCGTTATGATGGGATACATTTTGGTTACCGAAGCACAAATGCAACGGATTTAGAATCTACTTACGTAAAATCGCGTAGTGAAGGTTTTGGACGAGAAGTAAAACGAAGAATTATGCTAGGAACATATGTTTTAAGTGCAGGATACTATGATGCTTATTACACTAAAGCGCAAAAAGTTAGGCGCTTGGTCCGCGACTGCACAAACGAAGTTTTCGAAAACTACGACTTTATAATTTCGCCTACCTCGCCTCATACGGCATTTGATTTAAATGCCCAAAAGGATGATCAAATTAAAATGTATTTAGAGGATATTTATACTGTTCAAGCAAACCTTGCAGGTATTCCTGCAATATCTTTACCACTTGGAATTGGTTCTGATAAAATGCCCTTCGGTATTCAGTTGATGACAAGTGCTTTTAATGAAAAAAAACTGCTCAGCTTTTCAAAGCAAGTCGTTAACAAGTTTGCGTTAACAAGTGAATTAGAAAAAGCTTAAGAAACCTTCTCATTTAAGGAATTTCGTTTAGCTGCAAGAAAACCTAATTTCTTGCGTTTCCAACTAAAATACCCTATGCGCAAAATTTTTTTATTTTTCACCTTATTTTTCAGCGTTGCCGCCTTTGCATCAGATAACGAGGTAGAGCAAACAGATTCTATTGTTTACACGATTGCTCCCGACGATGCCGTTCTATCAATGATAGATAGTTTATTGAACGATAAGTTTTACAACTGTTTTCGGTATTGTGAAGGAACAGAAGATACTTTACAAGTTAACGATTTTCAAGAATTGCCAGATTCTATTTTAAAGGATCGAATGCAGGTATTAAATGAAGCAACCCCTTTTGATTTAACATACAATAGATACACCAAGGCTTTTATTAATTTGTACATTAATAAGAGAAAAAGCTTGAGTAGTTCTGTACTAGGTCGAGCTCCCTTGTATTACCCAATGATAGAAGAGGTCTTTGATCGTTTTGAGATACCTTTGGAGCTAAAGCATTTAGCAATTGTAGAGTCAGCGCTAAATCCTTCGGCAAGATCTAGAGTAGGCGCGCAAGGTCTATGGCAATTCATGTATAGAACAGGAAAGATGTATGACCTTAATGTGACATCATATATTGATGACCGAATGAATCCGTATAAAGCTACCGTGGCGGCGGCAAGTTATATGAAAGATTTATATAAAATGTACGGAGATTGGAATTTGGTTTTAGCTGCTTATAATAGTGGTCCTGGAAATGTAAATAAAGCGATTAGACGGTCGGGAGGGCATAAGGATTATTGGAAAATTAGGCCATTTTTACCAAGAGAAACAAGAGGCTACGTCCCTGCTTTTATTGCTGTTAATTACATGATGAATCATGCCAACGATCACAAAATATACGCGTCAAATACATTGCTTTATGTCGACGCTGTTGATACAATTGAAACAAGAAACGCTTTTTCATTCAAGCAATTGGCAGATTATTTAAAAATGGATGAAAAGGAAATTAAGTTTTATAATCCTGCATATAAGCTGAGTTATATTCCAACCTTGGAAGAAGGTTCTAACACATTGTGCTTACCTACTGATAAAATTGGACTGTTTTTAACGAATGAGAAAAATATTTATGCTGATTTACGCAGGAAAGAAATTTCCGATAGTATTTCGGGAAAGGCTAAACAAATAATTGCACAGCCTAAATTGATTGTTCACCGAGTTAGAAGCGGAGAGTTTCTAGGATATATCGCAGAAAAGCATGGTGTAACTGTTAGACAACTCATGGCTTGGAATAACCTTCGTTCTTCTCGTTTAAAAATTGGGGATAAATTAAAAGTATATACTACAGGTAAGTCTACAACACCTAGAGCTGTGGTAAAAAAAGGGTCTGTGCCAAAATCTGTTAAAAGTGGAAATTATCAAGTACATGTTGTAAAGTCTGGTGATACGCTTTGGGATATAGCGCAACTGTACAATGGGACATCAGTAAATGATCTAAAAAAATTAAATAGTAATTTAAATTTCAAGCGGTTAAAGCCTGGAATGAAAGTAAAAGTAAAAAGCCTTGGATAAATTAGTAAGATTTTTTGTTGTTTTTAGCGCGGGAGCTATATTGGTTGCTTGCGGGAATATAAAAACGGAAGATGGGGATAAGAGTCTTTTGCCCAGCAGTTCTGGAAAGTATGGAGAAGTCTTAATTGTGGTGGACACTTTTTATGAAAACAGGGCAACAGGGATAGCAATTAATGAAATTTTTTCTGTGGCTTTTGATGGCTTGCCACAGCAAGAGAATCAATTCAGAGCTTCAACAGTTCCAACCAAAGCTTTCCAATCCATATTAAAAAGAAGCAGAAATGTTCTGAAACTAAGTATTGGAAAAGGGAAGAAAACAGCCATCAACATTGAAGATGACGTTTGGGCAAAAGATCAATTGCTAATACAAATTACTGCGGCAAGTGATATTGATGCTGCTAGAATACTTACGAAAAACGTTCAAACGATTAGAGATTATTTCAACGAAAGAGAACTAAGTAGACTTCAAAGGCAACATAGGGGAAAGCCTCAAAAAGAAGTAATGAAAAAGATAGAAGAGAGTTATAAGGTTACATTGACTATTCCTCCTGGTTTTATGCAAATGGCAAAAAATGACAACGGCTTTTGGTTGAAGAAAGAAAAGTCTATTGGACAACATCAAATCTTACAAGGCATAAGTGTATACGTTAGGCCTTATATCACGGACACTATTTTTAATTCGACCGTTATGATTTCGTATAGGAATAAATTTACAAAAGAGATGATACAGGGATCTGTTGACAGCTCTTACATGGTTGTTTACGAAGAGTACACGCCAATGACAAAAGAAGTCAATCTAAATGGTGTTTATTCAATGGAATATAGAGGATTGTGGAACATGGAGAACGATTTTATGGGTGGGCCGTTTTTGCATTACACTTTAGTTGATGAGAAAAACAACAGAGTAATAGAGTTAGATGCCTTTGTTTTTGCTCCAAAGTTCGATAAAAGAGAGTATTTGAGAGAATTAGAAGCGATAGTTAAAACGGTAAGAATAGTTAGCTAGTGATGGCAGGATCATCAGCTACCTTAATTTTTCTGCTTATAAAGATAGAAAGGATTCCCATGGCTATTGCAAAATATCCAACCAAATCATAGTTGTGGTACAACCCATCCTCTCCAATTGTAATAATTAGGCCTGCAACAAATGCAGCGATGCCATTTGTTAATTGTCGAAAAGAGGCGTTGAAGCTTAAAAAGCTACCTCTATTCTGAGGTTTTACAGAAGAAGTAACCATGGCCGTTGAAGGTACCATGCGTCCTGCCCCAAAAACAAAAAACATAGAGGTGATCACCAAAACTAACTCAATGGGTGTTTCGCCAATTTGGGTCATTAAGAAAACTGGAATGGATGCCATTAACACAGTAACGGTAAATATTTTAGAACGGCCATATTTGTCAGCCATTTTACCAATAAGAGGAGCTGTAAAAACTGTTAACGCTCCTCCAATTAGATAAATATATTTGATTTGAGAATCGGCAAATCCAACGTTAGTCGTCATGTAAGGACTAATAAATGGAACTATTGAAAAATGGCTAAACATGATAACGCTTCCAAAAGCTAATGCAAGTAATTGGTTTTTGTTGGTCGTAACGTTTTTGATGATCTCGAGAGGAGTAGGGTTTGTATTGCATTTGCTTATGTGCTCCGTCATGCTTGGAATAAAAATGACTATTGGCAAAAGTGTAAGTATTGCGATTCCTCCTAGTACCATGAATGGTGCATGCCAATCAGATAAGTCTGCTAAAAACAAACCTGCAGGCACACCAACCACGGAAGCAAACGAAAATGCTGCCATAACCATTCCCATGGCACCTGCTCGTCGTTTATTAGGAATTACGTCTCCTATTATCGATAGAATTAAAGCACCCATTACACCACCAAATAACCCAGTCACAGAGCGAGTAATCAACAATTCGTAGTACGTGTCAGTAAAGCCGCACGCGAGTGTTCCTATGGCAAATCCTGAAGCCATAGTTAGAATGGCTGTTTTGCGATCAAAGCGATCAATAAAGAAAGCGCCTATAAAGCCGGAGATACCTGCTGAAAAAGTGTAAGTGGAAACAAGTAAGGCAAACTGGCTGGGGAGGATATTGAAAGCTTTCATCAATTGAGGACCAAGAGGCATCAAAATCATGAAATCAGTAATGTGGGAAAATTGAATAACAGCAAGTGTTAACAGTAAAGCTTTTTCTTTAGACATGAGAAGACGTGGGAAGTGTTGTTGTTTATTCAAATACAATTTCTAACACTGCTTTTGATTTAATGTTGGCAATGCCTCCGAGTTGATTATCGTAATAAGTAAGCAGCAAATTTAACAATAGGCTACGTTCGTTTTTTTTTAAAATAGTTGGGTTATTTTTTCCTAATAAGTATAATTCTATTTCTTGCTTGTTGAAAAAGTGCGAATGGGTCGGCCTAGAGAAGCAACCTTCTCCTTCTTGTAGGTCTAAATAAACATCTGTTTCATTTAGATAAGGTTGAATTCCTAAGATATCCATTAATTCTGTAATGAATTTAATGTGAAAAAATGATGGTATCTCTGGGCTTGTGTTCATTTCTGATAGCCGTGATTCAATGAAGTCGAAAAGAGTAAAGTTTTGCTCTTGCTCTCTGATGACTTTAGAAAGAAATTCCGCCAGGAAGAAGCGCACAGCGTGCACAGTCACGCTATCAGGGGCGAGAGGTATGCTATTGTTATAGGTGATTTCTTTAACTCTGTGAAAATCTGATTTATTAGAAATGTAGCAAACAAACTGTATAGCGGAAAGCGGCTCAAAGAAGTTGCCTTGTTTGTTTTTTTTCGCTTTTGTTTTGTTCGAGAGCAAAGTAATAACGCCCCTGTCGCGGGAAACCACTTTACTTATTAAAGAGTTTTCTCCGTATTTGAATGACTGTAAAACAATTCCTCTACTCGTTAGTAACATTAATTGACAAACAATATTTTTCCTACTTCTGTTCGGAGTATTTGACTTTGATCACTGCCACTAACAAAGACCAAATACACTCCAGTAGATGCTCTTCGTCCACTAAGGTTGTTGCCATCCCACAAAGCTTGGCCACCTTCTGATTTTAATTCATTTATAAGGGTTCCGTGTACATCTGTAATCTTAACTGTAGACTGATCTAATAAACCACTAATAGCAATGCTTCCT
>TARA_B110001469_G_scaffold127721_1_pt1 | contig 10462 bp, 10 predicted proteins | sample TARA_B110001469 | Tara Oceans TARA_B110001469 (sample SAMEA4397034) | marine metagenome | biome: Polar Biome; feature: [SRF] surface water layer (ENVO:00010504); material: water (ENVO:00002006), including particulate matter (ENVO:01000060) such as... | depth 5 m
ATTCATTATATGGATATTGATAAATTCAACGGTGACGTTCCTGCAAAAGTAGGTAATATTATTACTTTCACACAACCAGGCAATGTCGAGCTTCCCGGTATGATTAGAGAAGTGTCAGGTACATCGGTCACTATAGATTTTAATCATCCTTTAGCAGGCCAAGAAATTACTTTTGTTATTGAGATTGTTGAAATAAAATAATTGTAGATTTAATGAACATAGAGAGACGTCAATGGAAATTATATTAGCCAACCCCAGAGGTTTTTGTGCAGGTGTAGACCGTGCTATTAGTATTGTTAATAGTGCACTAGATTTGTTTGATTCACGAATATATGTTCGTCATGAGGTGGTACATAATAAATTTGTTGTTGATGGACTCAAAGAACGTGGCGCTATTTTTGTTGATGAACTCGATGAAATACCCGATGACAGTATCGTTATTTTTAGTGCGCATGGCGTGTCTAAAACGGTAAGAAATGAAGCGAAAAACCGAGGATTAAAGATTTTTGATGCAACGTGTCCATTAGTCACTAAAGTTCATATGGAAGTCTCTCGAGCTAGTCGAAAGAATGTTGAATGTATACTTATCGGTCACGTTGGTCATCCAGAAGTTGAAGGGACTATGGGGCAGTATGAAAGTAATGAAGGTGGCATTTATCTAGTAGAGTCGACAGAAGACGTTGCAAAACTCACAGTTAAGAATCCAGATAAACTTTATTTTTGTAGCCAAACAACCTTATCTGTTGATGACACTAGTGATGTTATCGACGCGTTAAAATCAAAATTTTCGAAAATTGAAGGTCCACGCAAAGATGATATTTGTTATGCAACACAAAATCGTCAAGATGCGGTAAGGTCAATTTCAAGTGAAGTCGACTTACTATTAGTGGTTGGCGCAAAAAACAGCTCTAATTCTAACCGTTTGAGAGAAGTTGCTGAAAAATTAGGTACTACAGCCTACCTTATTGATACGGCTGATAATATTGATACAAACTGGCTAACCTCTGTAAAAAAAATAGGAGTAACTGCTGGTGCATCAGCACCTGCTATCTTGGTGGATCAAGTAATAGAGAGATTAAAAACCCTTGGTGGACATGATGTTACTGAGTTTCCTGGGCGTAAAGAGGACATTGTGTTTGCGGTACCTATAGAGCTGCGCTAGTCTTAAGATAGATAAGGATTTTTACACAACAGATAGGGATTTGTTAGTTTAAACCTTCTTTATTTACATTTTTTGATAACCACGACCGGTAGTAACTGTTCACTTTAGTGTTATTTAGAATATTTTTTTGTAAGTTCAATATAAGTGAATCTAGCTACCTATTATATGGATATAGTAAGTGCGACATACTTTGGCGTTATTTATCACATACAGTCAATTAATAGGGTTATTTGCATCAGCAAATTTAGCCCTCCTGTTATTCTTGTTTGAAATCACCCGTTGCTTCCTCCTCGTTAAATCTTTATTTTTTAATTATTCCAATAGTCCATTTAGGTGCATATATTAAGCCTGAAACGTTATTTTATTTGAAGATAAACCATCAAAAAGGCATGAGTTTTATTGAGGTTCTTATCGCTTTGGTCATTTTTTTTCACTGGGATATTAGGTGCTATTGCTATGCAAGCAACCGCTAAGAAAGGTTCATTGGATGCACTTCAACGTTCTATTGCTTCTGCGCTAACTCAAGATATTTTAGAACGTATGCGCAGTAATGATGTTAACGAGCTTAACAACTATGCTAATACATATTAAGCAATTGCTCCTGCAGCCACAACTGCATGTTTTACATCGGATACATTATCTGATTCTCTAGCGCTTAGAGTTGAAGAAACGTTGCAGTGGTAGCATGGTTTGTCAGAATTAATTGATGGTGTAGGTTGTATTGCTGTGAATAATAATCAAGTAACAATCATTATTAGTTGGCAGGGAAGAGAAAGTGCTCAAGATGGCTCAATAAGTAATGGCGAATATGCTGCTGGTTGTGTTATCGAAAATGATATGAGAAGGCAAGTACTTTTACACGCTTTTATTATATAGGTTACTCAATATAATTTTATGAAAAAAAATCAAAAAAGTCTTAGTTTGTTAGAGATAATCCTTTCATTATCAGTAGAATTACTACTCTTTGCTATCATTATTAATATCAATAAAACAGAACAACTGACCATTAATTCAACGAGTGCGAATCCTCTGAGTTTTTCGATAGAATCACCTTCCTTGATGATTATAGTCATATTGATTATTGAGTATAGTCAAAAAATAATAAGCTACTTCGAATATAGGTCTGTCACCTTTAATTTTGATCAGCGTGTGCTGTTCTAAAGTCACGTGGAAATTACAGAAAGTAACATTTTAAAATACTTAAAAAGAAAAGGTGCTTCCAAGATGCCGCAGTCAACTTTAGTCCTGAACACCGTGTGTTCAGGGCGGAAATAGCTAACTGTCCGTAGGCTTCTCGATACTAGCCGAGCTTGCACAATAGCCAGTCATTAACTTCCTGGAGTAAAACTTATCGGCTCAGGGACATAGAAAACATACAAACACCCCAGAAGACAAAACCATTATAGCTAATATTAGTGTTTTGATGTAAGTATTTTATTGTAACTGGAGGTTAACCGTTGTTTATTTGAGCTTTTTAATTAAAAAATAAACAAATTAGCGCTATATGTTAGCTTTGTTTTTCTCTGCTCTCTAACATAGCACGTTCAATGGTCGATTTTAATAAATTAATTTTGCTTTGATAGGCTTTACGTTCATGCCTAATTTGTTCTTGTGCGGCTATTAAATCATGACTTAAATTTAACGCTGTCATGAGAAGCGATTGTTCTGGTGTAGTAATCATTGTACTGGTATTGGCTTTTAAAATACGGGTATTTAATTCACCAGCCGCAGCAATTAATGCACTTTCTTGGCCTGTAGGACAAGCTACTTTGAGGGTTCTGTCGGCAATAGTAATTTCAAGGTGTTGCTGACTCATGCTCTCTTTATGTCCTAATGTATTACAAAATAAATATTAAGTTAACTGCCGAAATTTACAGTACAATCGCCACTATAACGGTGCTCGTTTTACTATGCAAGTTTTGAACACTTGATAGATTAAATTTTCAAGTTTCTTCTATCAACAAAACCTAGCAAGAAATTAAGGTGGGTGGTACGATAGCGAGCAATACTTGTCTAACTTTAAAATCATTATATGTCTGATAACAACCTTGAAGAAAATATACTAGACTTTGCCTCTGTTCAAGCAATTATCACTACCGAAAGTGTGCAAGTGCATGCTGCTGAGTTACATGGGGTGTTAACAGGATTAGTCTGTGCGGGTTTTCCGTTTGAATCTCATGATTATTTAGCAATGATCACCGACCTTTTTAATGACGGTGAAAATTTACCGGTCAAGGTTAAAGCCATTGTTAAATTAATGTTTAGTGATATTTGGAAAAACATTTTAGATGACTCTTACGGATTTCAATTAATGTTACCTGATGACGATGACTCAATTGTAGAAAGGGGTCATGCTTTAAGCGTTTGGGTACAAGGATTTAATTTGGGCTTCGGACTTCATCAAAAAGATAAAGCAATAGTTTCTGGCGATGTTAAAGAAGTGCTCAGTGATTTTGCTGAAATTGCTAATTTATCTGATGAAATGGATGAAGATGAAGATAATGAGCAAGCTTATTTTGAAATAGCTGAATATGTCCGTATTTCAGCTTTACTTTGCTTTACTGAGTTAGGTGTTCCTCCCGAAACTAAAAATCAACAAGATAAGTTACACTAATGCAGCATACTTTATTGTCTGTTACTGACTTTGTTGCTAGGCGAGATTATTTCATTAATCAAATGCCAAGTAACAGTATTGCATTAATTAGCGCGGCTAGTGAAGTTACCCGTAGTAACGATACTGAATATCCTTTTTGTCAAAATAAAAACTTTTATTATCTTACTGGTTTTAACGAGCCAGACGCCGTATTGGTCTTAATAAAAGGTGATGAAGTGGATACTGACCGAAACGCTATTTTATTTTGTCGAGAGAAAGATCCACTTCAAGAAGTTTGGCATGGTCGTAGAGTTGGCCCCCAAAAAGCTTTGCTTGATTATGGTTTTGACAAAAGCTTTGTTTTAAATGAACTTAATCAGTTAATTCCTCAATACTTAAATGATAAAAGTCACTTACTTTTTTGTCATGGTGATGTTAGTGGTTTTGATAAAAAAATATTTGCTTGGTTAGAAACGGTCAAATCTGGTCATCGCCAAGGTAGTAAAGCCCCCAACACTATGGTTGATTGCACTAGTTTGTTTCATGAAATGCGACTGATTAAAACTGAAAGCGAACTTAACGTTATGCGTCAAGTGAATATAATTAGTGGTAATGCCCATCAACGGGCTATGAGAAAATCGGCTATTGGTAAATTTGAATATCAAATAGAAGCTGAAATATTGTATGAGTTCGCTAAAAATGGCGCAAGAAGTCCTGCTTATAACACTATAGTTGCTGGCGGCGATAATGCTAATATATTGCATTATACTGATAACAATCAGGTGCTTAATAATGGCGAGTTATTGTTAATTGACGCCGGTGGTGAACTTGCCGGTTACGCCGCTGATATTACTCGCACGTTTCCTGTTAATGGTCAATTCACAGACGCTCAAAAAATTATTTATCAACTGGTATTAGATGTTCAAACGTTAGCGATTAATGCGATTAAGCCGAATGCTAATTTTGCTCAATTAAATACACTGACTTGTGATTTTTTGACAACAGAACTCCATAAACTCAATATTTTAAAAGGTGATTTACCAGAACTTATTGAAGAAAAAGCCTGTAAAAAATACTTCATTCATGGTTTGGGTCATTGGTTAGGGCTCGATGTGCATGATGTCGGAGACTATCAAGTTAACAATAAACGTCAGCAGCTAAGAAATTTTGAGCCTGGTATGGTGATGACAATTGAACCAGGTTTATATATTCCGTTAAGTGATACTGACGTTGATGAAAAGTGGCGTGGTATAGGAGTACGGATTGAAGATAATGTCTTGGTTACTGATCAAGGCCACGAAAATTTAACAGTAAATGCACCAAAATCTATTGCTGAAATTGAAAACCTGATGGCGAAACATCAATAACAGACCTTAACGTTTACTTTAATTGACGAGCAACGATAAATGACTAATGAGTGTCATATAAATAAAACCCTAGAAGCTACTCCTCAAAATTTCGACATCGTCATTTCTGGTGGTGGGCTATCGGGCTGTTTAATGGCGTCAAGTTTATCTGACTTAAGAAATACTGATGGCAAGTTACTATCGATTGCTATTATTGAAACTGTTGGGATTAGCCAAGGCTATTCACTCAGTTTTGATGATAGAGTGTTGGCCTTATCCCATGGCACTGCAAGTTATTTTGCCCAACTTGGCGTGTGGGATTTTCTGCAAGAAGTGGCTCAACCGATAGAGAAAATCCATATTTCAGACCGGAGTCATTATGGTAAAGCAAGACTTGAGGCAAAAAACCATCAGGTGTCAGCTTTAGGGTATGTCGCTGAAATGTCTCTTATTGGCCAAGCTCTGCTTCAAGTATTGTTGGTTAAAAAACATATCACTTGGTTTACTCCTGATAGCATTGAGAATATAAACTGGCAACAATCTCACGTTGATATTGAACTTAATTCGGGGACATTATTAACCACTAAACTACTGGTTGGCTGTGATGGCGTAAACTCCTCTTGTCGAACTTTTGCAAATATTGAGTCAAACCAAACTTCTTATGAACAAAGTGCCTTAATTGCTAATGTTTCCACTAACATTTCTCATCAAAACGTTGCTTATGAACGTTTTACTGAGACAGGCCCTATAGCAATGTTACCGCTATCGAAAAATCGTTGCTCTTTAGTTTGGACATTAACACCGGCATTGGCAGAACAAATGTTGTTACTTGATGATAATGCTTTTAAAGTTGCACTAGAGAAAGCCTTTGGTAGCTGGTTAGGTGCAATTACAAAAGTAGGTAAGCGGGATGTTTATCCACTTAATTTAGTGCAAGCTAAAACTCAAATTTATCATCGCATGGCACTTGTAGGTAATGCCTCACATACCATTCATCCTATTGCAGGACAAGGTTTTAACCTTGGTGTTAGAGATGTCCAGCAGCTATCGCAACTGATAAAAACGGCTCAAAAAAAGGGTGGAGATATTGGTGACTTTGCTTTATTAAATCAGTACCAACAACAACGAAGTAATGATCACAAGCAAGTGATTACATTAACTGATTCGTTGGTCACACTGTTCTCAAATCAGTTACCCCCCTTAGTAATAGGCAGGAGTATTGGTTTAAAAGTATTAAATTATTTGTCACCATTAAAAAAAGTGCTGGTTAATAAAACCATGGGTTATTAAAGAGTAAGAATTAAAGTGACAGTCGTTAAAGAGCGAGTTATTGCAAGTTTGCAGCGAAAGAAAACCAAGGAAAAAAATGCAAAAATTTGATGTGTTAATTGTTGGTGCGGGTACAGTGGGATTAACTTTAGCGTTGGCATTACGTAAACAAGGCCAACTCAATGTCGCTATTGCTGATATAGGTAATATTAACGAGTTGACTGAGCAGCCAGAAGTTAGGGTTAGTGCTATCAATGCAGCAAGCGAGCAAATTTTTATTAATTTAGATGTTTGGCCATTGATTCAAGCACAACGCTTGCAACCTTATCAGCACATGCATGTCTGGGATAAAGCCGGTTATGGCAAGTTAGACTTTAACATTAACGATCTGTCGAATAACACCGACAATAATTTTTCTGGTGGTCAACATCTAGGTCATATTATCGAAAATAATGTGATTCGTAACGCCCTATGGAAGAAAGCGGAAGAAGATAATGGAATTACCTTTTTTACTGATGAAGCACTCAATAGCATTGGTGCTGGCAGTAGTGAGGTTTTTGTTAGTTTTAACGCAGGTATACCGATTACGGCTAAATTAGTGGTTGGTGCAGACGGCGCAAATTCATGGGTACGTAAGCAAATGAATATGCCAATAACCTTTCGTGATTATGATCACCACGCACTTGTTGCCACCGTTAAGTGTCAGCAAGGTCATCAAAATACTGCCTGGCAAGTATTTCTTCCAACAGGGCCTTTAGCTATGCTGCCTTTGTTTGAAAATAACTTATGCTCTATTGTTTGGTCAACATCTCCTGATGATGCAAAACGATTGGCTGAACTTGATGAAAATACCTTTGCTAAAGAGCTAACAGCAGCGCTTGATGGGAAGTTGGGGAAGGTGACATTAGAAAGTCAACGTTTCACCCAACCATTAATGATGCGTCTTGCTCACGACTTCGTCAAAGACAAGGTTGTACTTATTGGTGATGCGGCCCATACCATTCACCCGCTTGCTGGTCAGGGCGTTAATTTAGGTTTATTAGACGCAGCAGCTTTAGCACAAACGCTTTGTGTAGATGTTAGTAATATCAATAATTGCAGCAAAGCACTCCAGGCTTTTTCTCGATGGCGAAAAAGTGAGGCAACCGAAATGGTTATTGCTATGGAAGCCATTAAACAAGTATTCTCCCCACAACACCAAGCTCCTAAATTATTACGAGGGTTTGGCATGACATTACTCAATCACTTTTCACCAGCCAAAAAATTACTGATTCAACAGGCATTAGGCTATCAACGTAACTTGCCACTATTAGCAAAAATCAATAACAAAATTTAGTCGAATAACATAATAAACAAGAGTTATCACGACATCTTATATCGAACCATTAAATTATCACTATGGGTAAAAGATGTCTCTAACAATAACTTTACTCTAGCAACCGAATTTTTCCAAAAGAGAAAAAATATTTATTCTAAAAATTAATCACAACTAATATACAGTGAGAGTAATGCTGTTGGAATTTAATTTTTTAAAATGCGCCTTTGTCAAATTTAATTCCGTTATATTTTATTAGTCAGTTTTATATTTTATAAAACGCACTTTACTTGTTGAATCAACAGCTTTCTAGGTTTATAATAAATTCATTATTTTGTAAATATTCAATCTTTATTCTACTTTATATAAGACAAGGTCTTTAAAGGTAGATGATTAACAGGTGAAACCGTATGAGTAATAAAACAGTATTACATGGCAAGCATTTAGAAGCAGGCGCAAAAATGGTTGATTTTTATGGCTGGGAAATGCCGATCAACTATGGCTCTCAAATTGAAGAGCATCATGCGGTTCGAACGGCTGCCGGTATGTTTGATGTTTCTCACATGACTATTGTTGATATCCAAGGTAGAGACGCTAAAGCCTTTTTGCGTCGTTTAGTGATAAATGACGTTGCAAAGTTAACTGTACCGGGTAAGGCACTTTATACCGGTATGTTAAATGAAGCAGCCGGCGTGATTGATGATTTAATTATTTATTTTTTTACCGATACTGATTACCGTTTAGTGGTTAACTCAGCAACACGTGAAAAAGATATGGCTTGGATGACTAAACAGTCTGCAGGGTTTGATCTTGTTATTAGTGAACGCCCTGAATTTGGTATGCTTGCAGTGCAAGGCCCAGAAGCTAAAGCAAAAGTGGCGACATTATTAACTGATGAGCAAAAAGCCTCCGTTGAAGGTATGAAGCCCTTTTTTGGTGTACAAGTAGGTGACGTGTTTATTGCGACTACTGGTTATACCGGTGAAGAGGGTTATGAAATTATTGTTCCAGACACTGTGGCTGCTAAATTATGGCAAGACTTACTTGACGCTGGCGTTAAACCCTGTGGTTTAGGCGCCCGTGATACCCTTCGTTTAGAAGCCGGGATGAATCTTTATGGTTTAGATATGGATGAAACCATCTCACCCATTGCCGCCAATATGGCGTGGACTATTGCATGGGAACCTGAAGATCGTGATTTTATTGGTCGAGAAGCTTTAACGGCACAAAAAGCGGCTGGCGATCAACCTAAGCTTGTTGGTTTGATACTTAAAGAGAAAGGCGTCTTGCGTTCTCATCAGAAGGTCATAACTCAATTTGGTGAAGGTGAGGTTACTTCGGGAACTTTTTCACCAACCCTAGGCCACAGCATTGCTATGGCACGTGTCCCCCGCAGTGTGAAAATTGGTGACACAGTAGAAGTTGAAATGCGTAAAAAACTCGTTAAAGTACAAGTGACCAAAGCGAGCTTTGTTCGTAACGGTAAAAAAGTTTTTTAACCATCAACTTAAGTGCTTAGTTTATAATAAATAAGTTTTGAGTCAGTGGTAAAGTTATTGACTAGCTCAAATAAAATTAAAATTTAGGTTATAGTATGAACTAGCAAATATCATTGCTAGTTTTAGGTAAGCTATAACAAAAGACTTTCTTAAAAGTTAACAATATAATTAATACAGGAACAATAAAAATGAGCAAGATTCCTTCAGAGTTAAGATACGTAGCATCACACGAATGGGTTCGTACCGAAAGTGACGGTACTGTTACTGTTGGTATTACTGAACATGCCCAAGATCTTTTAGGTGACATGGTATTTGTTGAGTTACCTGATGTTGGTGATACGGTATCAACCGGTGATGACGTAGCGGTATGTGAATCAGTAAAAGCGGCTTCAGACATATATGCCCCAGTTTCTGGTGAAGTTATTGCTGTAAATGAAGAGCTTGAAGATGCCCCTGAGTTAGTCAACTCAGACGCCTTTGGTGAAGGTTGGTTATTTAAAATTAAACTGGATGATGCAAACGAAGTTGAAAGTTTGCTCGATGCAGATGGTTACCAAAATATACTTGACGAAGATTAATCTTCAATTAAATTTTACTCCTGTACAGAGTAGCTTTCATTACTGGTTAAATAAGCTAACTTAAATCTTATTTAACTTTTAATTTGAGTTACTTATATAAAGTGGATTGTTTACGAACACCGTTATATAAGCCTCTAACAACATGTTTGAGGCTTTCTTTTTTTTACATTTTTTAGAGAAGCTGTTTTATGACTACTCATACGCTAGCAGAACTTGAGCAAACTCAAGATTTTATCCGTCGCCACATCGGCCCTAACGCTGAACAAACTCAAACAATGTTGAACGACATTGGTGCAGAGACTGTTGATGACTTGATCAATGAAATTGTGCCTGATGACATTCGCTTAACACAATTGCCCGCTATTGAAGAAAGTAAAACAGAAGTACAAGCACTCAGTGATTTAAAGGCAGTGGCTAGTTTAAATAAAGTCAACGATACTTATATTGGTTTAGGGTATTACGGTACACATACCCCTAATGTTATTTTACGTAACGTCTTAGAAAATCCAGGCTGGTACACCGCTTATACGCCTTACCAACCAGAAATCGCCCAAGGTCGTTTAGAGTCATTATTAAATTACCAACAAATGTGTATCGACCTTACAGGTCTTGAACTCGCTTCAGCATCATTACTCGATGAAGGTACTGCGGCAGCCGAGGCGATGGCACTGGCAAAACGTGTCTCTAAAAATAAAAAATC
>TARA_B110001469_G_scaffold124920_1_pt1 | contig 10461 bp, 6 predicted proteins | sample TARA_B110001469 | Tara Oceans TARA_B110001469 (sample SAMEA4397034) | marine metagenome | biome: Polar Biome; feature: [SRF] surface water layer (ENVO:00010504); material: water (ENVO:00002006), including particulate matter (ENVO:01000060) such as... | depth 5 m
ATCAACAGGATAAAACTCTAGGCCTTTAAAGTTTTTTAAATCCTTCTTTTTTAAAGGAGACTCAGAGCCATCTTTATAACTTTCATTTAGTTTTTGCTGATATTCAGTATCGCCAATTAGTGTTTTCTTTCGTTGAGAATTACATGCGCAAATTAGTAAAAGCAGCGCAATTAAGGGGACAGTTTTTCTCATAGGTTTTCTTTTTTCAATTCGATGAGTATTACCCCATCGTACTTTTTGTCAGTATATTTTGAAACTTCTTTTTCTTCTTTAATTACAGAAACAGATTTTATTTGCTCTGGGGCTATTTTTTCTAAAGATGCAGCAGAAATTTCTTTTCCGTCCATTAGATATAGTACATTACTTTTATGGTGAGGTATTATTTTCTTTTGCGAAGATTGTAATTTTCTACTCAGTAATTGATTGCTTTCAAGAATTAAAAACTGTGCATCCATTACATTGCCCGCCAAAATAAGATTTCCATAAGGTGCCGCTACCGTAGATGCAGACATTTTAGCTCCAACTTCCATATAAATTTGCTCGACACTGTAGTCTCCTTTTTCGAGATAGCTTATTTTTATAATTTCTGAGGGTGCGATTGCCTTGTCTCCCTTTGCATAAGCGGTAAAATCCAATAAGCTTGGATGCGCACCAATCCAAAGATTGTTGTCCGTATCAAATTCAATATTGTCAACACCAGTTTTACAGTCGATATCTTCTATAAAAGTTACCGTATGGTCTTCATTTTTTTGGTATACTTTCACTAAGAATTCTCTTGGAGATGCCACAAATAGCAACCTCCTTTTTACATCATAATTAATACCGTTTGCATAGGCAATTTCGTTTGCAACTTCGCTGTAATTCTCCCCATCGTAATAGACTACATTCGAAACTGCCAATCCTAAATAATCTTCAGCCAAACGAGGGATACCTTCTTTGTACTTGTGATCATTAGTGAAATAAAAACGATTTTGATCTAAAAGCACAAGATCATTTGGACTAAAGATGAGTTCATCTGTCAATGTTTTTTGATGCGTTAGTTTTTGACCAATCAATTTGAAAATCTCAATAAAATCGCCATCAGTAGTGTGATTAATGGCAGCAACAGTATAGCTGCTGTCTTTCTTGTAAATTGAAATTCCGTGAGGAGCAAAAGGTTTTTTAAAGTTTTTCGTAAGTAGTATCGGTTGGTAATTCTTGTTCGTTAAGTCTAAAAAATATAGACCACCCGTTTCTTGTTGTATCGTTGGAAGCTTTTTTCTAGCTGTAGCAGAAATGATTGCAAAATGACCTGTCTGGCTAATGGTAATGTCTTCTGCTCCTGGCAGGTTTATTTCTTGTAGGATCTTACCATCAAAGCTGTTTTCTATGGTTCTAAAAAAACCAGTACTTATAAAGATATTCACAACATATAAAGTAAGTAATATGAATATGGAGATGAAGACTCTTTTTTTGAAACTTTTTTTCATTGTTTTTGAATGTTTTCTAATTTTTTGCCCTAAAGTACAAGAAAGAAAATAATTTACATATTTATATCAAATAAATATGTAGTTTTACAGAATATAGCAAAAAACTAAAATGAAAAAAGTCATTAGAAGTAATCGTATGTTATCGTATTTATTATGCGAAAGACGGTCTATTTATTTGTTTTGATGATATCCATATAAAATCTAACAATTAAAAAAGTCCGACTTCACAGTCGGACTTTTTTAGTTTTACAAAAGGAAAATAAATTATGAAAAAATTATTTACCCAGTACATCAGTACGTTTCGAGGACTCTCTCGAGAAGTTTGGTGGTTGTCTTTAATTACACTGATCAATCGAGCAGGAACCATGGTCATCCCTTTCTTGTCTTTATACCTTACAAAAAGTATGAACTTCACGTTGTCAGACGTTGGATGGATCATGTCTTTCTTTGGTTTGGGATCTGTTGTGGGGACTTGGCTTGGAGGTAAGTTGACCGATAAAATTGGCTATTACAAAGTGATGTTGGTGAGTTTGATAGGTACAGGAATTCTGTTTGTATGCTTGCAGTTTGCAGTAACATTCTATCAATTTTGTATCGGTATTTTTTCGGTGATGTTGGTAGCAGACGCCTTTAGACCCGCCATGTTTGTCGCCTTAAGTGCGTATAGCAAGTCAGAAAACAAAACACGTTCGGTAACACTCATTCGCTTAGCAATCAATTTAGGTTTTTCTTTAGGTCCAGCAGTAGGAGGTCTCATTATTATAAGTGTTGGTTATCAAGGTTTGTTTTGGGTAGATGGAGTTACCTGTATTTTGGCCGCTGTTTTATTGCTAAATGTATTACACCCTAAAAAGGCTAAAATCTTAGATGAAGTGAAAGTAGAAAACCCTATTTCTGTTTATAAAGACAAAGCATTCTGGGTGTTTTTTGTAGCCATGTTTATTTTTGGCTTTGTGTTTTTGCAATACTTTTCTACCGTACCCTTATATTACAAGGATGTACGGCTTTTATCAGAATTTCAGATTGGTTTGCTCATGGGGAGTAGTGGGCTTTTTATTTTCATTTTCGAAATGCCATTGATTCAATGGTTAGACAAACCTAAAAATTCAAAAGTGAAACTCATTGCCCTCGGACTTTTTCTTCTTGCGATGAGTTATCTTGTTTTAAATATAAGTGCTTGGGCCGGAATTCTTTTGGTTGGGATCTTGTTGATATCCGTTGGAGAAATGATTGCTTTTCCGTTTTCAAATTCCTTTGCAGTAGACAGAGCTAAAAAAGGAAATCAAGGAGAATATATGGCCCTGTACAGTATTTCGTTTTCATTAGCGCATATTTTTAGTCACAATTCGGGCATGCAAATGGTTGCAAAGTATGGTTTTGAGTTCACTTGGAATTGTATGATACTATTTGCTTTAGTGGGTGTTTTTATTTTATTGATTTTACTGCGAGTTTTAAAAAAGGAGCAAATAAATCAATCGAAATAAGCGCTGTTTCTTGCCACAAAACTTAAAATCAACGGCACAATATTTTCCTTACTTTTGTAAAATGCTTGGTCTAAAACGTCCCATGCTTCTGATTTTAAGTCGATAAGTATCTTTTTCCTGAAGGCATTGTCTTTCGGAATTGGAATTTCGCCGAACGCTGTAAAAGCGTTGTAAATTAAAGTTGCTGTTTTGGTTGCGCCAATTGCTTCGTATGCTTCTAATATTTCATGGGAAAACTGCCCAGAAGAATTCCAGAAAAATTCTTCGAAACCACCATTTGTGGTATGATTCTCAAAAATATCAATATAAATAAACGTTTTCTCATAGTCGTTTAGATCTGTAAATACATCTCTTTCAGTAATTTTCTTTCCAATAATTTCGCCAATTCTGATGATCTTTTCAAGATCACTGTTTAACAATAAGGCAATTTCTGTAGAAGTCATCTTTTAATCTTTTAACACAGAAAACTCAATACTTGAGTCGGTAAAAACAGTATGAGTTTGTGTTTTAAAATCTTCTTCCGATGCTTTAAATATATTGTCTACATAGGTTTGCGGGTTTAAATCAATTAAAGGAAACCAAGTGCTTTGCACTTGAACGTGCAATTTATGTCCTTTTTTAAACGTATGAAAAACGTCTTGCAATTGAATGGTTACGTCCGTTTTTTTATTGGGTACAAACGGTTCTGGATTCTCGAAACTATTTCTAAAACGTCCACGTAAAACTTCACTTCGAACCATTAAATGATAATTACTCATTTTTAGATGGTCTTGTAGTCCGTCATTATCTTCTTCAGTATTCGTTGGATGCACATCAATCACTTTTACAATCCAATCTGCCGCAGTTCCTGTAGTTGCTACTTTTAGTTTTGCTAAAATATCGCCAGCTAGCGTAAAGTCTTCCGTTAAGATATCCGTTTCAAAAACCAAAACATCTGGTCTTCTCGCCGCAAATCGTTGATCATCGGTCATGTATTTTCTGGGTGTGAAAACCGTTTTAATATCTTCGGAATAAGGAACAGGATGTTTAATGTCGCTAATGAATTGTATTCCATTTGTTGCTTTTTTTTCTGAAGTCAATGTTTGATTTTCTGATAAAAACCAATTTTCTTTCGAGACATTATTCGGTGGCCAAGCCGCATAGGATTTCCATTCTTTTTTACCAGAATCAAATACATAGGCTTCAGGCAAACCTGAATTTTGATCTCCTTTTCCTTTTAAGAAGTGATTGAAGAAATTGGTTTCGATTTCCTTTTGAAATTTTAACGAAATAGAATCCCCAAAATAATAATTACCTACGGTGTTTTTCACCACATCTTTCGCCCATTTTCCGTGATCCCAAGGCCCAAAAACCATGGTGTTGTAATTGCCAACCCCATTTTTTTCAATGGCTTTATAGGTTTCTAATGGACCGTATAAATCTTCCGCATCAAACCATCCTCCAACAATCATTGTTGCAACCGTAGCAGGTACTTTGTCTAAATGCTGAATAATTCCTTTGCTTTGCCAAACTGAATCATAATTTGGGTGTTCAGTAATTTCTTTCCAGAAAAAGTCGTCTATTGCTTCTTTTGTTGAAGCGGTTTGCACATCTAACTTTTCATATTGAAAATATTCATTCAAGTTTTTTAAAGGCCCTTTGTCAAGAAAAAATTGATATTGATCTTCTGAATTCATTTCAGGAAAAGAATACCATGCTTTATCTGTAGGTGTGTCTTTATAGGTTCCGAACAACGAAATGGCTTTGAAATAACTCAATAAAAAAGCACCATTGTGATGGAAATCATCAAAGAAAAAATCACCAATACAAGCTTGTGGTGAAGCTGCTTTTAAGGAAGGATGCGCATCAATTGTAGAAACGGTTGCATAGTGTCCAGGATATGAAATCCCCCAAGTCCCCACATTTCCATTATTGTTTTCAATATTTTTTATCAACCAATCAATAGTATCATAAGTGTCAGAAGCCTCATCCGATTCGTTCTCTTTTTTCCCTGGAAGATACGCACGCATGTTGTCGTAAACCCCTTCACTCATCCAACGTCCGCGAACATCCTGATACACTACAATATTTCCTTCTTTCATTAAGTGCACATTCGGACTGATTTTTGTTTTCATTTTTCCTACTCCATAAGGTCCAGCACTGTAGGGGGTTCGTTGCAATAAAATAGGATATTCTTTAGAAGTATCTTTCGGAGAGTAAATAGTAGTGTGCAATTTTATGCCATCTCGCATGGTAATGCTAACTTCCTTTTTGTTGTAATGGTCTATGACGTAGGTGCTTTTTTTAGATGGATTACAACTTACTAGAATAGCGCCACAAAATAATATTACAATATATTTGAAAATTTGATTTTTCATTTAATTTTTTTTTAAAATTATGGATGCGTGAATTTACAAAATAGAACACGACTGCGGTCTATTTTAGAGAAAGATGCAGTTTCTTTTTATTCGATAATGATTGTTTTTGAAGCTTTGAATTGATTTTTCTTAAAAAAGATCATGATATAAGTACCTTTTGCAAGTTTAGAGACATTCATGTTAAATGCTGTCTTTGTTGAATTTACATCCATTTCTAAAACCTTTTGTCCTGTTAAAGAGAACATCTTAATTTTATCGAGGGTATCTAGATTTGTTTTTATATTGATACGCCCGTTCGTTGGATTTGGAAAAAGTTGGAACTGATTTTGAAAAGAGACTTCAGTAGCAGATAACGTTTCAGAACCAAAAAATTCAATTTCAGCAATGGTACTCCATACACTTGTTCTGGTGGTTCCTGCACTGTTAAATCTACCATATCCTATGATTTTAACATAGCGTGCATTCGTTGTAACTTCATATTGATTGAAATCCATTGTATTGGTTGCTGTTAATAATATGTCACCAGAAGTTGGTAATACCATTGTAAAATTGGAAGCGTCTGTTCCTGTTGTAGATACCCATATTTGGTAGCCAAAAGAATCCGATTTATTCGTGGTACTAAATTGGATTAAATTAAGGTGATATTCAATGCCTAAATCATAAATAATATATTCTCCATCTCCTTTGTAATCTCCTGTTAAAATAGCGCCGTCTTGCGCCGCCCAAATAGATACACTGGTATTTACTTTGTCCAACGTGTTAATTGCTACTTCAGGCGGACTGTCACTAGCGTTGTCACTTGAAAAGGAATGAATTGAAACTGGCCCACCTCCCGGAACATCGTTAATAAGGCTGTATAAATCCGTTAAATCTGCACCTTCTTGCGAAACCGTTAAAGTTCTTACGATATCGTCTCCTCCTGCATCTTGTGTAAAAGTGACAGTACCACTTCTATTGCTGATAGCTGTATTTGAAGTTACCGAAACCGAAACGGTAGCATCTCCAGTTCCAGAATTTACATCAATAGTAATCCAAGCCTCGTTAGACAAAGCAGTCCAATTTACATTTGCAATTACAGAGACATCGTAACTTGCAGCATCTGGTGGAAGTGACTGTAAACTACTGACAGTTATAGATTCTGGAATTTGAATAGTACAATTGCCATCCGTTATGTTAGCGCCTAAATAATCTAGAAAACAAGCCCCAATTCCGTCACCAACCATTGCATCTGTAGTTGGCGTATATGCCCCTAAGCTAGCTCCTTTACCTGTAGCACCCGTTCCAGAAAAAGTAAAAATTTCACCATTTGCAGTGGCAGTAATTCCTGATTCTTCAGAAAAACCGTTATTGTTAACGCCTAAAGAAGTTCCTGTGTAAACATTTCCTGTATATGTTAATGTGGTTCCAAGGTCGTCATAAGCAGTCGCGGTATCTCCAGAAATGACATCTGATAAATTTGCATTCCCGGCAACAAAATAGATTAAATTATTTGAAACATTTCCAGTTGCGTCGGTAGTTCCTTTATCTGTATTGTAATACAATGGCGCATTTGTATTGATAATCGTGTTGTTTGAAAGAGCAATATTTTCAGATTTCTGATACCCATTTGAAGTGTTTGTAGCTGAACACGCTACGGCAGCATTTGCACTTCCCCCGATAAATGTAATTCCGTTATTCCATTTCGCTTGCGCATCAACGGTAATACAATCTTGAATGTAATTATTTGTAATTTCATGGTTACTATCGGTAATTCTAACCCCTCCAGTACCCTCAACATTTTCACCTAAAAAGTAATTTCCATCAACGATAGCATCCGAACCATGACGTAGAACTAAAGAACCTCTACATCTTCTAAATGTATTGTTCGTATACCGATTTCCTTTACTTTTATTTGTGATAATTTCATTTTCGCCATCCGCTTCAACAAAATAGTTATTGCTTACGGTTACATCACTATTTACATTTTGGTATTCACTCGTTCCAATACGGATCGTTTCACTATCTCCAGCATTACTTAAGGTGTTATCAATTTTTTCATATTTATAGAAATAGTTGTTGCTAATTATATGGCCAATAGTTGCACATGGATCTGCTTCTGCATTGTACTGATATTCCGCTAAAATTAATGCACCTGCACTTGCCTTATTCATAAAAGAACAATTAATTACAGTGTTATAAGTACCGTACAGCACAATCCATCGGTGTTTTGTTATTGAGGTGGAACCATCGTCTGCAATATCATCTGGACTCAGTGCCAAACCATCGATTGCACAATTTTGAATGGTACTATGATTTGCATAATCAGATCCGTTTCTAAATTGAATAAAATTACTCGCTCCATAACCTCCTTTCCAATGAAAACCATCAACCACCACATAATCGCCACCAATATTCATTTGTAAACCTCCAGAAAAAATAACACCTCCTGGCGATGCTGCTCTGAAAATTATGGGATTTTCTGCGGTTCCATTCCCAATAAAGTCGATTCGTTCATCGGAACTGTAAATGCCATCTTCTAATATAATTACGTCTCCAGCAACATAATTGTTATTATCTAAATCTGTCGGATCGCTTATGTTATAGGTTGTTTGACCAAATATTGAAACAGTTAAAAGTAAGAGCAAATAAAAAATAAATTTAGCCATTATTGTGGGTTTTATTATTGGTTTACCAGATTGGTTTTCCAAATATACTATTTTTTTTATTTATTTAAAAGCCATTATTTATTGCGAAAAAAGAACTCTTTAATTGTTTTTTTAATATTTTTATAACTTTAAAAAAGACTTCAAAATGAGAACTTTATTTATTTTAGTGATGCTAATTTTATGTTTTGGATGCAAACAATCCATTGGAACCGATATTGAAGAAAGTACGATCATAAAAAGCTTTCCAACACTAGAAAAGAATCGATACAATGTTGCTTTTTTAATCATGGATGGAACTTTTAATACGGAACTCACTGCTCCGTATGATATTTTTCAGCACACAATTTTTCGAAAAAACATTAAAGCAATGAACGTCTTTACCGTAGCAAATTCAGATGCACCCATTACTACTTTTGAAGGAATGCGAATTTTACCAGATTTTAATTACCTCAAAGATGCATTGCCAAAAATTGATATTTTAGTGGTGCCTTCTGCAGAACATCATTTAGACAGTGATCTAAAAGATAAAGCGATGCTCGATTTTGTTAAAAAAGTGGATAAAGAAGCAACTTTTATCACTTCTCATTGTGACGGTGCTTTTGTATTGGCAAAAGCCGGATTGCTAAAAGATAGGGTGTCAACCACATTTCCAAGCGACATTGATAAAATGCGTACAATGTTTCCAGCATTAGACATTCGAAAAAATGTTTTATTTGTAAAAGATGGAAAATATCTTACTTCAGCAGGGGGCGCAAAATCTTTCGAAGCAGCGTTGTATTTATGTGAATTTCTGTATGGAAAGGAAACCGCAAAATCGCTGGCGGGTGGTTTGGTGATTGATTGGGATGTTGCAAATGTTCCGCATTTAATCATCGATGAATAAGGATTATCACAAACCAGTATAAAGTACTTTAAGCGTATTTTTAAGCGCATTTTTAAATGTAGTTTTATTCTTTTAGAGAAACTCCCAGAACTAGTAATAGTTATCGTATTTTCTCCCTATTTTTGCAAAATATGGAGCAAACGAAGAAATTACAACTAACAGATTGGTTACCAACTACAAACAAAGAAGTAAAGCTTCGTGGTTGGACAGAATTGGATGTAATTCTCTTTAGTGGAGATGCCTATGTAGATCACCCTTCTTTTGGGCCTGCAGTAATTGGTCGTATTCTTGAAAGCTATGGTTTGCGGGTTGCTATTGTACCCCAGCCTAGTGTGAATGATGATTTGCAGGATTTTGAAAAACTAGGAAAACCCCGTTTGTTTTTTGGTGCTACTGGTGGATGTATGGATCCAATGGTGAGTAATTATACCGCAAGTAAAAAACGAAGAGACAAAGATGCCTATACGCCAAATGGAGACAAAGGGTTTCGACCAGATTATGCAACCTCTGTATATTCTAAAATATTAAAAGAAAAATTTCCAGACGTTCCAGTTTTAATTGGTGGAATAGAGGCGTCTTTAAGGCGTGTAACGCACTATGATTACTGGTCAGACAAACTATTACCAACTATTTTAGAAACGTCGAAAGCAGACATGCTGGTTTATGGAATGGGCGAACAACCTTTGCGTGAAATTGTAGAATTGTTACAAAAAGGAGTGCCATTTTCAAGTTTAAAGAACATCAAACAAACAGCCGTTTTAATCAATCAAAACGAAGAAAAAATTCCCGTTGTGAATGATTGGGAAGACGTGACTATTAATTCCCACGCAGCTTGTATGGGGGATAAGAAGACTTTTGCTTCCAACTTTAAAGTGATAGAGCAGGAATCTAATAAATTAAAAGCAAGACGAATTTTACAAGAAGTTGAAGGGAGAACATTGGTCATTAACCCACCATTTCCAACCATGACAGAAAAGGAAATTGATGGTTCTTTCGATTTGCCTTTTACCCGTTTGCCACACCCAAAATACAACAAACGTGGACCGATACCTGCGTTTGAAATGATCAAGTTTTCAATCAACATACACAGAGGATGTTTTGGAGGATGTAGTTTTTGTACTATTTCGGCACACCAAGGAAAATTTATTGCCAGTAGAAGTCAAGAATCCGTATTAAAAGAAATAGATAAAGTGGCAAACATGCCCGACTTTAAAGGCTATTTATCTGATATTGGAGGTCCTTCGGCAAACATGTATCAGATGAAAGGAAAGGTACAGTCTATTTGCGACAAATGTGTTGCCCCTAGTTGTATATCGCCTGTAATTTGTTCTAATTTAGACACTTCACACAAACCTTTAACCGACTTATACCAAGCGGTAGATAAGCATCCAAAGATTAAAAAATCGTTTATTGGAAGTGGAATTCGTCATGATATGTTGGTGCCAGAATTCAATAAAAATGCAGACCCAAAAGAATTGGATGCCTATACGGAAGAGGTAATGACCAAGCACGTGTCTGGACGTTTAAAAGTAGCTCCAGAACACACTTCAGACCCTGTTTTAAAGTTGATGCGTAAGCCTTCTTTTAAATACTTCCACATGTTTAAAGAGCGTTTTGATAAAA
>TARA_B110001469_G_scaffold17404_1_pt1 | contig 10452 bp, 8 predicted proteins | sample TARA_B110001469 | Tara Oceans TARA_B110001469 (sample SAMEA4397034) | marine metagenome | biome: Polar Biome; feature: [SRF] surface water layer (ENVO:00010504); material: water (ENVO:00002006), including particulate matter (ENVO:01000060) such as... | depth 5 m
CCTCATGTTGGTGCAAAGCTTCCACGCGATGATATAGCGGCTGTAATCATCAAGGATCGTGCTGAGATAGAACCACCCCCAGCCGATGATCTTCAGATAGGTGAAGTCGGTCTGCCAGAGCTGGTTGATTGCGGTGGTTTTGTCTTTGAACTCGCTCGTAGCCTTGATCATGATAAAGGCTAGACTGGTGATTAAGTCATTTGCTTTCAGTATCCGATACGCCGAAGCCTCTGATACAAAGTAACTTTCCTTATCTGTGAAGGTCACTGCAAGTTCTCGCGGCGATAACTCCGTCTCCTTCAGCGCCAGCTTGACTACCTTGCGGCGCACCTCGTCTGGGATGCGGTTCCACACATGTTTGGGCTTGGGAGATTGATCTTTCAATCCAGCTTCACCACGCTGCAGATACCGATCATACCAGCGATAGAATGTGGTGCGAGGGATGCCCAGCTTGGCCAGCGTCAGGCGGGCCGACAGATGTGATCCTTCGACCAGCCGGATGATCTCCAGCTTCTCAGATGTCACACGAACTGATGACTTCAATGGTGCAAAACAGGAGGGTGCAGGTTGGTACCAAGTTACTGCGCATGATGGCCAGCGCCAATCCGCGGCGCATTGTTTTTTTGAAACCTGAAGTCGATCGCGAGAACCTCACTGTATTGACCGGATATCTTGCTTGTCGACTGCGTATAGAGGATCGCCGCGCAGTGGCAGTTGAGGCCAGAGATATAAACGGCAAAGAGGTTGTGATCCGCGCACAACGAGAAATGATCCTTACGGCAGGAAGCTTCCATAGTCCGAAGCTATTGATACTTTCTGTAATCGGTCCGCGCGATTAATTGGAGCGACATGGGGTCGAAATCGTTCACGAGGCGGAAGAAGTTGGCCGAAATTATCAAGATCATGTCGGTGCACCGGTAACACGTCGGTTGGCTAAAGCGACAGGCTTGCATGGTGCGGATCGGGGCCTAGCTGCTTTGAAGCATGGGATTGACTATTTTGCTTTTGGGAAGGGTTGCTCACCTCTAACTTACTTCAGGCTGGTGCCTGTGTTGACACCAGCGGTTCAGGTCGGCCGGACGTCCAGTATAATTTTGCTCTGTTTGCCCCGGGTGGACCAGGGGAGGCACCGTTAGGGTATCATGCGATGCAGATTCACCCGATGACGATGCGACCAAAGTCGAGGGGCAGGTTGGGATTAAGGTCCAAAGACCCAAGCGAAGCACCCAAGTTTTACTCCAATGTTCTAGCTGAAAAAGAGGATATGGACACACTGCGTCGAGGGGTGCGGCTGGCCCGAAAAATTTATGAACAACCCAAACTGAAAGATATTATCGGAAACGAGGTTTGGCCCGGCCCCGAAATTGGTTCAAAGGTGGGATCAAACAGGTTGGACGATGCTATCCGTGAGCAGGCGTGCACGATTTTTCATCCAGCGGGCACCTGTAGAATGGGGCCCACGCCGAGTGCTGTTGTCGATCTTGAACTACGTGTAAACGGGATCGAAGGCCTGCGGGTGGCTGATTGTTCTGTCATGCCCGCTTTGGTTTCGGGCAATACAAACGCTCCAACCATGATGATTGCAGATCGGGCGGCCGATTTCATTTTAAGTGCTGATTTGTAGGTCGTTAAATGTTCATGCCTATAACGCGGAATCCAAGGTTCCCTGCAGTTGTAAATGGATCAAGCGCCTGACGTGATGACGTGCGGTAGCGATGACAGTAGGATGCATGGCACAGGTATGAACCACCTTTAGCAACGGCGCGATTGCCATTTAAGGGGCCTTGTGGATTGATCTGTGGGCGCGGCGAATGCAACGCTGTAAAACGGTCCAAGGTCCATTCCCAAACATTTCCAGTCATGGCGTAGAGGTCGAACCCGTTTGGCGCATAATATTTTGAAGGTGCTGTGCCGACGAAGCCGTCGTCTGCCGTGTTCGTATGAGGGAAAGTGCCTTGCCAGACGTTCGATTGATGCTGAGCATCAGCTTCTAATGTATCTCCCCAGGGGAAGGGTTTACCTTCAAGCCCGCCTCGGGCTGCATATTCCCATTGCGCTTCGGATGGCAATCCAATTCCAGCCCAATCACAATAGGCAATTGCATCTCGCATAGCGATATGAACGACGGGGTGATTTAATCGATGTTTGACACCATCACCTTGCGGTCCTTCGGGCAGGTTCCAACATGCATTGGAAACTTCTATCCACCAAGACGCTTGGATCGCTGATATATTTTTAACGGCACCGTCCGGTAAAAGCATATCGAAAACAAATGAAGTACCGTGTTCTTCTGCGACAGTCTCGTACATTGTTTGCCGTACAAATTCTTGGAACTGCGCGTTTGTAACGGTCAAAGGTGCGATCGAAAAGGCATCCAGCGTCACGGATCGTGGTGGACCTTCGCCATCTTCGGGGTGCGGGCCATCGCTTGCCCCCATAGTAAATGTTCCGGCAGGCAAGGATATTAAACTATGATCTGGCGGATTTTCAGAAGGCAAAACCCGTTTGTTTGATTGATGTGCACGCGTGTTTGTCGGTTTTGGCGCGCAGCAGGGCTTAGTTCTGCTCATAGCTAAAAACTGGCTGCCAGCTTTCTCCCCATGCCTCTGACCAGTATTTTTGACGGGTGCTTTGCTGCAGTGGTACGCCGCCTTTCCATAGATCGGCGTGGTCTTCTGCGTACGTGTCGAAGAATGCGGTAAGTTGGTCATCTAGAACTTGTTTGATTTGAGCGAATGTGGGATCTCCAGCGTGGTTAATTGTCTCGCCAGGGTCATGTTCTACATCAAAAAGTTCATCTTCAAACACCGTATTCAAGGTATTGAATCGCTTGAAATACGCCCATTTTGGAGTGCGAATAACCCGGGTTTCTTCTTGCTCAGAGAACACCACATCAGCACCCCAGTTGCTAAGGTCTGTGCCACTAATAATGGGCAGTAATGATCGGCTAGGTACAGTGCTATCATTTTGCTGGATGCCTGCATGATCCAAAACTGTTGCGAAAACATCCATACCAGAGACCATAAGTTTTGTGCGTAAACCTTTGGCTGTAAGACCCGGTTGATGCATGATCATCGGTATTGAATGGGCCGCCCGGTGCAGGTTCGATGGAAGCGTAGCGGCACCATGTCCCCAAAAGCCGTGTTCGCCAGTAGACAAGCCGTGATCGGTGGTAAAGATCAGCAAGGTATCATCAGCAATTCCCAATCTATCTAGCGTCGCGACAATCTTGCCCACGCCGTCATCCACCATGGAAATTTGGCTGTAAAAATTGCGCAATGTCCCAAGATCATTGGGGGCCCGCATCAGCATCGAAAAATCCAAATGCGCGGACGTTTCGTTGTTGCGCAGCATAAACCCGTCGACGGCAGCTTTGCTTAGCCCTGAACGAGGGATCGAATGCATTGGGCAATCCGCGTAACGCGCGGTGTGTCGGTTTTCGTCCGTTTCCTTCGTCGCAGGCCAGTGACCATACGGTGCCGGGTAGGGCAGGTATAGAAAGAAGGGCGTCTTTGCCGTTGTTTGCTCTTCTATAAATTCCACGCCTTTGTCTGTGAAAAAATCAACAGAGTGTCCTGGTTGGTCATAAACCGCTCCATTGTCGAAAATTTTATTTCGGTAAAAGCTTCGCACATGGCCATCTTCCAACGTGACCCACTTATCAAAACCTTCAGCAGGTGAAGTTGGTTGGCCCAGATGGTATTTCCCAATCAATGCAGTTGCATAGCCTTCGGACTTAAGTGCTTTGGGCAATGTGTTTAAGCCGTCCAATGCATGCCAGCTGCTGGGCCATTCGGCGCTTTTTCGGTCATCGAGCCATGCATGTACGCCATGCTGCGATGGTAATTTACCGGTCAGGACAGATGCGCGGCAGGGAGAACAAAAACCGTTTGGGCAGAAAGCGTTATCAAATGTCACGCCGTTTTCAGATAGGGCATCCAGATGGGGCGTATGAATTTCAGAGTTCCCGTAGCAACCAAGCGTTGATGCTTGTTGATTGTCCGTGAAGATCAATATGATGTTTGGTTGTTTAGCCATCAGGATTTCCTTTTGAGAGGTGACAGCGCCATGTAAGCGCGCAAAGCCTCTTTGAGGCTAGACAAGACAGTTCCATCGTCTGATTTGAAGATATGATAGATATTGCCAAAGCCGTCCAGTGCCTCTTGGTTTGGAAGGGCCCGCAATCGTTCTGGTGTAAAGTCTGCGAAAGTTTTGCGGTTAATTGCGTCCACGGCGTCGGACCGCAACGCGCACAAGAATAAATCCTTGTCTTGAAATCGTGTGCAAAAGTTTCCAACTGAATCGCCGCTGATCTTCGCCAGATCTGAGAATTTGATTCCGTCGATGGGTGCTGCGTTGAGGGCCTCAACGCCGGTTTTCAAGAAACCATCACGGCTCTTGATGCTTTGGCTTTGTCGTGCCTCAAACATACACAGGATATCGGATTGCAGTATCTGTTCAGATGTATCCATCGGAAACTAGCCTCTTTTTGGAACCAATTAATTCTCAGTTTGAACTGAGTGTCAAAAGAAATGAATTGCTATTCAGTTTTCATAATTGACACAAAGTTGTTCTCATTCGTGGCCTGAGTGAAATGCTTACACATGAAGCAACTTGGCGTTGTCGATTTATCGAACGTCAAAATGTCTTGGTAAAAATTAATACTCATGTTAAGTATTTGATAATAAAAACTAGGGAGAGAAAAATGAAAAAGATGAACCTACTGGCGGTAACTGCTGCTGCCGTGATGACTACGACGAGTGCTTTTGCTCAGACCAATCTGACGGCCGAGACCGCAAGTGCAGGTGGTGCAACGCATCTTTCACTAGCGCACATGACAGAGATTGCTGGCACGAATGGTATCGCCAACATCCAGCTTGCTGAAGGTCAGACATTGACCAATTCTATTCAGAACGTAGCTGAAGGTAAGACTGACATTGCCGGTACGCCATTCATCCTCCCATTTTTGATGAGTAGAGGCGTTGGCCCTTATGGCTCACTTGGTGCGGAATCGGGCGCAGAACTTGCGTCGAACTTGCGTGTGATCAACCCGTTTACATTGGGTGTATTTTTTCTTTTCGCATATGATTCCAAAGGTATAGGTGGCTGGGATGACCTAGAAGGTCGCACCATTTACAATGGTCCACCTCGTGGCGGCGCGTTGACAAATGGTCGTGCTATGATTCAAATCGTAGCAGGTCTTGAGGATGGTTCTGGTTACCAGGGTATGCAAACAAACTGGGGGCAGGGCGCAACGCTTATCTCAAGTGGTGAGCCTGATGCTGTTGTTCTTCCGGAATTGTTCCCAAGTTCACGTCTGACAATTCCAAGCGCTGCTGGTGCCATGACGATCTGGTCAATGCCAAGCGAAGCATATGAGAGTGATGCGATGCAGAAGTATATGAAGGCACCGGGTAGCGCGCCTTGGACCTCTGACGTTGCTAGCCTTGAAGCGATCATGGGTGACGGGTTCACATTCGTTTCCGAAGACGACACCTTCCGCGCATTTGCAACAATCGGTGGTAACGTCGTGAACAAGAGCATGGATGATGCGTTGGTCACTGAGTTGGTTTCTACCTATATTGCATCGCTTGAAGACTTGATGGCGAAAGCACCTTACGGGAAAACCGTTGGATATGATTTTCCGATGCAAGGCATGTGTGGTGCAAACCCTGTCCAGTATCACCCAGCAGCAGCTGCGGCATGGCGTGAAGCTGGTTTTGAACTCGATGATTGCGCAGTCGCGGAATAAATCAATTCAATACTGAAAATAAGCGTCGCCTAATAAGGCGGCGCTTTTTATGCCTTGTAATATTCTGGAAATCTCATGTCTGACACAACACACGAAGCCGCCGCAAAACAGCTTTTTCCCAATCGCACGGTTTATATTGTTGCACTTATTTTTGTTGCCATGGGCATTATCAACAGCATGCCGGTTATTCCTGGTTGGGAGCAGTTATGGACAGGCCTTGCTGGAATTGAAAACCTCCAGACCCGAAAGTTTTCAACGGAATTTTTCTATCCATTAGTATTTTTCGTAATGATGTTGATTGTAGCACTTAAAAATTCGATGTGGCGTGAATGGCGTGGCACATCACGTGTTTGGTTTGGTGCGTTTTTGGATATTGCGTTGGTGGTTGCTGCGGCAGCAATCTCAATTACTTATCTGATTGAGATCGACAGCGTATGTCTTATCGACGCTCTTAATGGAGACCGGGCGCGGATCATGGCGCAAACATTGCAAGCTGAGATCGAATTCGCCGATCTAATGGGGTTGCCGGCACCTGACACAGTTGACGATCCTAAATGTGTCTCGACAACTGGCGTTTGGTTGGTGGCGATTATGGGTCTCTCCATCCTGACCTTCTTAGCCTACAATATTAAAGTATGGGGGTTGCCGCTGGTTGCGGTGTCGCTTGCTGTGGCCCTTTATACTATCGGCACAGTATTGGTTTGGTATTTCTACGGACCAGATGATGTTAATAAATATCTTGTAACCAAGATGGGTGGTGAACCACGCACGTTCTTAGACGGCATTCCAAACGTACACGATGCTTTGGTCAACACCGCCTCAGGTATGTTGGGCCGTTTCATGAATGTGATCATGAACATGGTCTTCCCATATATTATTCTTGGCGCGTTATTCGGGAAATCAGCGGGAGGTCAAACCTTGATCAAGCTGGCCTTTCGCTGGACACGTGGACTGCGTGGTGGCCCTGCCCATGCTGCAATTGTTAGCTCTGCTATGTTTGGTACAATTACAGGCGGACCGGTTGTTAACGTCTTGTCGACGGGTGTTTTGACAATCCCGATGATGGTCAAACGCGGGTTTTCCAAGGTTTTTGCTGGCGGAATGGAAGCTGCGGCATCATCCGGTGGTTCAATCATGCCGCCCGTTATGGGGGTCGCCGCGTTTATTCTTGCGGCGATGACAGCTGTTCCATACCGCGACATCATTATAGCGGCGACCCTTCCGGCCGTTGCTTACTTTGTTTGTCTGTTTCTGAGCGCCAGTTTTCAATCGCGTAGACAGGGAATCACGGCAGTAGGCGAGCTGACCGAAGATATGCACATGAGTAAAGAAGATTACCTACATCTATGCCAAATCTTCTTTCCTATCCTACTTATCCTTTTTTTGCTGCTTACCCCTAAGGATGCTGTGGGTTGTGGCCCAATAGGTTGGATGATGGGCGCAGAAATAGTAATGAATGGTGACCGTTGCGTAGCCACATCATTGCCTTGGGTTTTGCAGCTATTTCAAGATGCAGCTGGCGATGCAGGAGCCACGGGATGGTGGGCAGCTGCACTCGTATTGGTATTATTGTTCTTGGATAAAGCATTTCGGGCCAAACCACGGATGCTGCTTGATGCCCTCGCTGAAGCAGGGATTACCATCTCGACATTGTATTTGATGTTGCTTGCGGTGACTGTGATTGACGTTTGCTTGAATTTCACAGGCCTTTCCAAGTTCGTGGCAATCGACGTTTTGCGGCTGCTTATGTCGTTTAATCTTGGCGATGGTGGGTCTGTTATGGTGCAGTTCGTTGCTTTGGCTATCACCATGGTTCTTGCCATTCTTCTTGGCATGGGCATGCCAGCGGTCCCAGCATATCTGAACGTAGCCTTGCTAATGGGGCCTTTGTTGATCGGACTTGGCATCGCGACATTCACAGCGCACATGTTCATTTTTTACTTTGCGATTGCATCTGCAATAACACCACCTGTCGCGATGGCGGCGTTCGCAGCATCAACTATTACCAAAGCTGATCCGATGATGACCGGGTTCAGTGCTATGAGATCAGGCATCGTCATGTTCGCGATCCCATTCGTCTTTGCGTTTTATCCAGAGATTTTGTTGATCGACCAAGCATTGATTGATCCAGCAAGCCCTACAGGTGCACCATTGGCTGGTTATGAAAATGGTGTCTCTTTGGGGGCGTTGTTGTGGTTGATCGCACGGTTGATTTTGGCGCTGTATTTGGTGGCAAGTGCGCTTGCCGGGTTCGATGCGGCGCGCTTAACTTTCCCATGGATCCTGGTACGTTTAGCTGCTGCCGTCGCGGTTCTTATGCGGCCAGAAATGGTCCAATTTGGAGCATTGGTTTTCGTTGCCATACTGTTGGGATGGCACCACATGGGCGCGCGTCGACAGGAAACGACAGCATCTTAATTAACGACAACCACATGATGAAAAGGTGACTTAGACCCATGACAAAACGCCCAAATTTCCTGTTCATTATTACCGATCAGCAACGGGCTGACTGGTTGGGTTGTTATGGCCATCCTGTGTTAAAAACACCAAATATCGACTCCATCGCAGCGCGGGGCACATTATTTGAGAATTTTCACGTGGCCTCTCCTGTTTGCATGCCAAATCGTGCTTCGCTTTTAACGGGACGGTATCCTAGCCTGCATGGGCTTCGATACAATGGCTGTGCATTGCCAGAAAACGCGAATACTTTTGTGAATGTTTTGGCGGATGCTGGCTATCATACAGCAGCGATCGGTAAGAGCCATTTGCAACCTTTTACCGCTATGGCCCCTATGGGGAAATCGGCTGAAGAGATTGCGGGCATGCCTGAGGCTTGGCAAGTAGAGCGTGTTAAAGACTATGAAGAAGAACCTGCGAACTATCAGGGCGAGGGGCGCTATGATATCAAATCACCCTATTATGGCTATCAGCATGTAGATATGGTCACATCCCATGGCGATCGCTGCGGTGGTCATTACGGTCAATGGTTCAAGGCGAACGCACCCGATTGGAAAGCACTGCACGATCCTGTAAATGAACTTGAACACGAGTATACATGCCCTCAATCGTATCGCACACCGGTGCCAGAAAACCTATATCCAACGGCCTATATCCGTGACCGTGCGATAGACTATTTGACCTCGCGCGCTGAAGAAGATGATCCGTTCTTTGCTTTCGTTAGCTTTCCTGACCCTCATCACCCCTTCAATCCGCCCGGTAAATATTGGGATATGTACGACCCAGAAGATTTCGATGTCTCACTGCCTTACGACGCCCATAAAAATCCAACACCGCCAATGCAATGGCTCCATAAAAACTGGAAAGGGGATGGCGGGCAAACGACACCGCAAACAGCAATGATGCTGGACGATCAGCAGATCAAAGAGGCTATGGCACTGACCGCGGGCATGATGGCATTCATTGATGATGCAGTGGGTGACATTCTTTTAGCGCTCGAGGCATCAGGGCAATTGGAAAACACCGTCATCTGCTACAATGCCGATCATGGCGATTACCTTGGCGATTATAATATGTTGCTAAAGGGCGCACTGCCGTTTCGCAGTATCACCCGCGTGCCGTTTATTTGGTCCGATCCTATTGGACGGACACAGACGCGCTCTGATGCGCTTTGCTCTACAGTTGATCTCGCTGCGACAATACTTGAGCGTGCAGGGCTTGAGCCTTTCAACGGCAATCAAGGCCATAGTTTTTTACCTGCGACCAAAGCACAGCAAGGACCACGTAATGAAGCTTTGATTGAATATAACGATGGCGGCAAACGCTTGGGATTTGGAGAACCCGCACGGGTGCGGTCGTTGGTTACAGTTGACTGGAGACTGACAATCTATCGTGATCAGGAATGGGGTGAGCTTTATGATTTGAAGCGCGACTCATCAGAAACGAACAATCTGTGGGATAGCGTAGATCATCAAGACACGCGCGCGCACCTTACCAACCGCCTTGCACACCATCTGATTTCCCAAATGGACGAGAGTCCACAGGCAGATCGTTTAGCCTAAAGGAAAAGACAGGTGAAAGTGGCCCACCAATGAGGGGGAGTTTTGGACCAAGTTCTCAACCGTTTTGGTAAATGTAAATTAGATGTCTAGCGTAAGCGTTTTGGTTTTTGAGCGGGAACAACAGACCGTAATCTGCACATTGGAGGCCTTTTCCAGGTCCGTCTGAACTAAGTCACGGTGATCTGCCATACCGTTTACGACAGGTGTTAAACAGGTCCCGCATACGCCAGATTGGCAAGAAACCTGTACATGAATACCGGTTTCTTCCAGTTTCTGGGCAATTGTTTCACCAGGTTGAACATCAAATGACTTACCAGATTTTTGCGCAACAACAGTAAAGGGTGCACCATCAGTGTTAACCTCTGCCCCAAATCGCTCAATGTTTACACATTGGGCGTTCCAGCCGTTCTGTTTTGCTGAGCTAACGATAAAATCCATAAATCCATTTGGCCCGCAGACATATAGATGACGGTCTGGGGCGGTCAGCCCAAGCACCGCATTGATATCAAGGTGTTGATCCTTTGGCCCAGCGTCGATGTGGACGTGCACTTTTTTTCCAAAGCGTTCCAGCTCTTTTGTAAAGGCCAGACGATCAATCGTGCGGCCACAATAGTGTAATTCCCAAGACGCATCGACAGCCTCGAGCGAATAGGCCATGTTTAGCATTGGCGTGATACCAAT
>TARA_B110001469_G_C9648479_1_pt1 | contig 10388 bp, 6 predicted proteins | sample TARA_B110001469 | Tara Oceans TARA_B110001469 (sample SAMEA4397034) | marine metagenome | biome: Polar Biome; feature: [SRF] surface water layer (ENVO:00010504); material: water (ENVO:00002006), including particulate matter (ENVO:01000060) such as... | depth 5 m
AATACAATAGAAGCGCACCAAAAACCAAATGAAAGAGCAGAAAATTATATTAAGCGACTTCGCAATATTACCGGACAGCAGGAATGGAAAAAAAGATTAACCAATCCAAAAGACTTTCTAAATCACAGCTATGAGTTTTTATCTAAAAGTTTAGCAACCGGGAAATACATTTTAATAGCATCTACCAAATCTGATTTTGCAGATCAAACTGCGATAACAAACTATATCGATTTTCAGATTAGCGAATTGAGTTCTATTAGTAAAAACGAAAACAAAGGAATCGTTAATTTTTATGTTTTAAATCGCACAACAGGAAATCTAATCGCTAATACAAAACTGACAAGCTACTATGAAGATTACAATTACAAGAGCAGAAAAAGTGAACTCAAAATAACTGACGCATATACTACTGATAAAAATGGATTTGCTCAAATTACCTCGAATGAAAGGCGTAGAAATTTTAATGTGCTAGTAACTTTCAAAGGAGATACCTTAAACAACGATAACTCGTTCTACTCTAGAAGTTATACTCGCACAAAAAGCAAGGAAATAGTGACCTTTTTATTTACAGACAGAGCCATATACCGACCGGGGCAAACGATTTATTTTAAAGGAATTATTTTAGAGCGGGGAGGAAAATCAAATAAAATGATGCCCAATTATTTGAGTGGAATAAGCCTGCAAAATACAAACGCAGAATTGGTTTCAAAACTGGATGTAACAACAAACGACTATGGCTCATACCAAGGAAGCTTTACACTGCCAAGTTCAGGGTTAAATGGCAGACACTTTTTACGAACGGAAGGTGGAAACCTCTCCATACTAGTGGAGGAATACAAACGACCTACATTCGAAGTTACTCTAAACACCAACAAGACATCTGCAAAAATTAATCAGGAGATAAGCATAAGTGGAAGCGTGCTTGCCTTTTCAGGCGCAAAGGTTTCCAACGCAAAAGTGAAGTACCGGATTCAACGTAAAACAACATTCCCATGGAAGGGATACCGGTGGCAAAAAAATCCACGAACGAAAGATAAAGAAATTGCGAATGGGGAGGTTGTTGCCGATTTTGATGGCAATTTTATTATCCCCTTTTTTGCAGCAGCCGATGAAGAAATAGCTTCAAAATGGAGCCCAAACTACATCTTCGAAATAACCATCGACGCAACTAGCCCAAGTGGAGAAACACAAAGTTTAAGCGAAACAATTACACTCGGAACAAAGGAAGTTTACCTTAGCAGCAATTTGAGTGCTAGTTTACAGTTACACGAGCTCAAAAATTTTATTATTCATGCAAGAAACATTAAAGGTATCGAGTTAAGCCAAAAGCTAAATTATACGTTATACGTACTTAGGTCATCTAAAACACTCCAAAGAATAACCTACTGGAAGACTGCTGAATATTCTGAAAATAAACTTCAAGCGAAAGCAAACAATAAATTACATGAGTTTGAAAGAGGGCCTGCATTGCTCAAAGGCATTATAAATAGCAATAGTAAAAGCGACATAATTGGCAATTTACCTGTTGGTGCTTATGAATTAGTGGCCACAACAATGAATGGTGAAGCATCTGAATTTAAACACCGATTTGAGTTATTTGATGAGAATTCTAAACAACTTGCGATTCAACATTCATTTGACTTTAAGCCAATAAAGATGGAAGCTGAGCCTGGAGAAGAGGCTATTTTTATAATTGGATCGAGTTTAAAAGATGTTAAACTGCTGTATGAAATAAATTTAGGTGGAAAGCGAATTTCTCAGAAATGGATTGCACTAGACAAGGAGCAGCGAAAGATTACTGTTCCCATTAAAGAAAGTTACAGAGGCGGAATTCAAGTGAGTTTTATCGGGGTTTATAACAATAGAGAAATATCTGTGACTAGACATATTTCTGTACCTTTCAGCAACAAAAGATTAAAGCTGACTATAGGAACCTATAGAGATAAGGTGCAACCCGGAGGCAAGGAAAAATGGACCATGACGATTACAGGGTTAAATGACGAAAAACTAGCTGCTGAATTATTAGCAGGTATGTATGACCAATCTTTAGATCAATTCAAAACCCAAGATTGGAATATGAGCTTGCACAGCAAAAACCAGAACACAAATTCTTGGCAGACAGATGGTACTTTTTGGCTGAAAGGCGCTTCACCATTTGGAAATAGAAGAAATTACAATCAAATACCTAAACGAGTTTTTCCATATTTGAATTGGTTTGGATTTAGTGTGAATGGACATATTAATGGTGTTAGATTTATCGATGGAGTAACAATGCAGAAAAGCGCTCGATTTGAATCTGAGCCAATGATGGCGGGCATTGAGTTAGATGATATGTCATCAGAAGAAGTACTTAACATTATAGATTATCATATTGATTTAAAAGAAACTAACCCTATCCAAGAGAAGCTTTTAATTAAAATAGCAGAAGAATCATCTAACTTTACAAATGCTATCCGCTCCGACTTCAGAGAAACTGCTTTTTTCTACCCACAATTAAGAACGGATAAAAATGGAAGTGTTAGTTTCGAATTCGAAATGCCTGCTGCTTTTACCAAATGGAAATTTAGAGCCTTGGCGCACACCAAGAATTTAAAAGTTGGAACAACAGAAACCTCCATTCAAACACAGAAAGAATTAATGGTTTCTCCTACTGTCCCTCGCTTTTTTAGAGAAGGAGATCAACTAAATTTAAAGGTACTGGTAACCAACTTGAGCGAAAAACCACAAAATGGAACTGCTAAAATTCGATTCTTTGATGCTTTTACCAATGAGGCCATCAACATTGCCAACGGTTCCGCTGCTGACCAAAAATTCAATCTTTTTTCAGGAAAGAATGCGGCATTAACATGGAGCGTGAGCATTCCAAATGGCATTCAAGCCCTTAAATACAAAGTAACCGCCAATTCAGAAAGCTTTAGTGATGGAGAGGGAAGAGTTATTCCAGTTTTACCGAATAGAAAGCTAGTGTCGGAATCTCTTCCACTGGCAATAAGAGGCAACCAACAAAAACAGTTTGTTTTTGAGAAGCTAGTCAACAACAATTCCAAAACGTTGACGCACGAATCGTTTACGCTTGAATTGACTTCTAACCCTGCGTGGTATGCCGTGCAAGCATTGCCTTATGTTGTAGAATCTACATCAGAGTGCTCAGAACAAGTCTTCACTCGCTTGTACGCTAACCTTTTGGCTCAAAAAATTGCCACAAGTAATCCTAGAATTAAGGAGGTTTTCGAACTGTGGAAGGGATTAGATTCAAAAGAATTGACTTCTAAATTAATGCAAAACCAAGAATTAAAAAGCATTTTAATTGAAGAAACGCCCTGGTTGCAGCAAGCAAAATCAGAGACGGAACAGAAAAAACGAATTGCCTTACTGTTTGATTTCAATAAAATGGCAGCAGAAAAAGCTGCTGCACTTAAAAAACTACAGGAACTACAACTGCCCAATGGCGGCTGGGCTTGGTACAAAGGCATGCGCCACAATAGATACATCACCCAATATATAATTGAAGGTTTCGGACACTTAAAGCAATTGGGAGTCGACCTTTCATCTGAACCGGGTATGGATGCTCTAGTGAATAACGGCCTCAATTATTTAGACAAACGAATTAATGAAGATTATGATCGATTAAAAGCAAACAGCGAAGACCTTTCAAGAAACCATTTAAATCAAACTCAGATTCATTATTTGTATACCAGAAGTTTCTTTTTAGAAAAGGGTGCTCCAAAAAATTCTACCGCGATGGATTATTACTTAAAACAAGCGGAGCAATATTGGTTGGAGCGCAATTTATACATGAAAGGAATGCAAGCGCTAACGCTAAGAAGGTTCAACCCAGCTTCAAAAACTCCAAAGAATATTGTTGCTTCACTGCGAGATAATGCTTTGCAAACTGAGCAAATGGGGATGTATTGGAAAGAAAATCAAGCTGGATATTATTGGCACAGTTCCCCCATAGAGACTCAGGCCATGATGGTGGAAGTTTTTCATGAAGTAGCAAAAGACAAAAATACAGTTGAAGAATTGCGCATTTGGTTGTTGAAAGAAAAGCAAACACAAATGTGGTCCAATTCTAAGGCGACTGCATTGGCCTGTTATGCCCTTTTAATTGACAATGTAACATCATTAGCTAGTGGGTCAGATGTTTTAATCAAAGTTGGCAAGCAACAATTCACCCCAACAGATTTAGAGGCCGGAACAGGCTACTTCAGACAAGTTTGGACAAAAAGCGAGGTTCAAGCAGAGTTGGGTTCAATCCAAATTAAAAAAGCGTCTGATGGCATTGCTTGGGGCGCCGCTTACTGGCAGTATTACGAAAACATAGACAAAATAACTTCATCGGAAGTGGAAGATTTCTCAGTGTCGAAAACTATTTTTAAAGTGGTAATTAATAGCAACGGAGAGAAGATGATACCAATTGATACTTCAGGAATTGAAATAGGAGATAAAATTAGAGTTCGACTGAGAATTGAGTCTAAACGAAATTTAGAGTTTGTGCATGTAAAAGACATGAGAGCTTCCGGTTTTGAGCCGACCAATGTAATTTCTAGATACAAATACCAAGACGGCTTAGGTTACTATCAAACCACAAAGGATGCCTCTACGAGCTTTTTTATGGACCGAGTAAACACAGGCGTATATGTTTTCGAATATGATTTACGAGCGACAGTAAGTGGAGAGTTTTCAAATGGAGTATGTACCTTACAATGTCAATATGCTCCTGAGTTTTCTACCCATAGTGAGGGTAAAAGGCTAAGCATTCAAGATTAATGCATCAGCTTTCTTACATTTGAGAAAAATTCAACTTAATGAACATGAAAAAATTGCAATTTATTGGTGCTCTCGTTATCGCTGTTAGTTTTGTTGCTTGCGGCGGCGATGCAAAGTCAACAGATACATCAAGTCCTGAGACAACCGAACCTGCTGAAACCAAAGTAGAAGATTACAAGGGAATGGAATTAGCTAATTTGTCAGATTACGGAGTGGATGGCAGTTTACAAATTCCAGACAAAAGTAAAGGGCCCCAGAAAATTCAAACCTCATCAATAGAGAGTATTGAGATTATGGTTGGAAATGCTTTCGGTATTGAGGTTATACCATTTGGGCAAACGGTTGCTGAAAAAAAGACAGAATTAGATGGAGATTTGGTGTATCGTATCGAATACATAGAAGAAACCCCTGAAAAACTCCTTTACAAAAAAACTATTAAAGACAGTGATATAGATCCTGAATTTCATTTTTATTTAACGAAAAATCTCAATGGCGAACTGTTTTCTGTTCAAAGTTTAAATAAAGTCTACAAGCAAAAGTGGGTGGAAAAAATGATAGTTTCTGCTGAAAGTTTAACAGCAAATAACCCTGCGTAAACGAAACAATAGAACACAAAAAACCCAAAATACGCCCAGGGGTACTTTGGGTTTTTATATTTAATATTAGTGTGTCTGCTATCCGAAATGTTCTGGGACGAATATTTGAGAGGGGTTCATTACAATTACTGGAATTTGAAATTTATTATTCAACACCTCGATTTCTCCGCTTCCTTTAAACAAGTCAGGTAAAAACCCACCATCTCCAGAGGCATTTACAATTGCAATCATGTCTGCATCAATATCGCTAGAATAATCTAATAATTGTGGGATAAAATTGCCATGCTCTGGGGCTATTTCTACTTCATATTTCACTTTACGCTCCGTAAAATACTGCTTTGCAAAAGTCAATTCTCGCTTCACTTTCGTTGCAATAAATTCATCATTTTCATTCGAAATGAAAATATGAATCGTGGCATCAAAATGCCTTGCAATACTTGCGGTAATTGAAAGTTTTGACTTTGTTTCTTGAGAAAACTTAATTGGCAGTACTAAATCTTTAATACTCCCTTTAGATTTGTTTCCTTGATTTACGATAAACGGTAACTTAGAGTGGCCAATTACTTTTAACGCATAACTCCCTGTTAAATGCTGAATTCCTTTGATTCCATGAGTACCCATTACCACAAGCATTGCCCCAATTTCCTCTCCTACTTCAGGAATTCTATCAAAAATACTTCCTTTTCTAATTTCAAAAGAAACTAAAACACTGTGGGTGTTGGATGCGTTTTTCGTTAATTCTGTTAGTCTAGTTTCAGCCTCACTTCGAGCTTTTTCACTTGAAATGACATGAAGTAATACTACTTCGCCCTTAAAACTTTTTGCTACAGTTGCAGCATGCGAAATGGCACTGTCAGCCACATCAGAGAAGTCGTGCGGTACTAAAACTTTGTACATGTTTGCCATAGAGTAATTCTTTTAATTAAGGACTTCAAATATACCTATTCTATTAAAATATGCAAGAAGCATGTTCTAAAGAATTGACTTTCCTATTTATTTTGCAAAACTAGCACGATTTTGTTAAAATCTGCTGCTGCATTAATAACCTTCTGGTATTCTTCAAATCTTTCCTTTGGATAAATAATTTCAGTATAATATTCTTCACTTGTTACCGTAACTACATATTTATCAATATTATATTCAGAATTAAATAATATATTTATATCTTCAGCCTCGCCAAATTTACAGCTTATTTTAAGGTCATCTATATTTTTAATCTCATATCCTGCAGGCACGTTAAACTTAATTAACCTAGTATACCTTCTTGAATTTTCCGATTCTACATCGAATTGTCGCTTTTTATCTTGGTACATTTCCATTTGTTGTCCAATCAAGAATCCGAGTTTGAACAGGTAATCTTCTCCAGCCCTCTCAACGAATGAGTGCTCTTATGTCTCAAAGCGGTAAATAAGTGGCTTTGATCCAAAATCTTACCCCCGTATTCCTAGTTCAACCTCATCTGCCTCCATCTCTTCATTAACCATTTTCACCATAGCTTTTTTCACATTTTTTATGGCTTTCTCATCCATTAAACGAAAGTAAGGTTGAAAAAATTGCACAGAATACCCAGATGAAGTTTTTTGAAACTTAATATTAGGCTGAGCTATATCCTCTGCAAAATCAATGTTAACCTCTATGTCGTCACTCGACATGCTATACAGCAGTGCATCAATAAGTTTTACTTTCCCAATTGGGCATGACAACATCTCCTACTTCGACCCTTTTAATAAGTAAACCATTGTTATGCATCCATTCACTCGGGACTATTGGCGCTCTCAAGTACTTTTCGTCAGGTGCAAGAAATATATTTTACTTAGGAAAGTATATTAAATAATTGTCAAGAAAAAAATAGGCTTCAAACTTCGAATCAAATCTAATTTCCATTCTATCAGTCGTTAGAACAATCTCATTCTTGATTTCTGCAATGTCCAACAGAGCTAAATGCAAACGCGTTATACCTGTTGAGTTTGCAGCTTTTTCCTCCACTATAAAATCTATTTTCGCCAAATATGGATTCGGAAGTTCAACAACTTATAAATTAGACTACAAGTAATTTTCAATCCCTTTTATTTTCTTCAAATCTCCTTCAATTTTTTTGAGATTTAATTCTTTCCCAATTTTTGAGATCTTCTTTAGTTCTGACTTAGAGCACTCTGGATATAAATTTGCATAAACGTTTCTAGAAGAATTTCCTCACGAAGTTAAGTCTCATGTATTCTTTGCTAAATTTCGGTTGATTTTATATAAAACACCTTGCTACACCACATCTTCAAACATTGTTGGTTGTCGAAGAACTGCTGCAACTAAATCAATTAAAATCATCCATCTATTCCACTGTGAAGCTGCAGCATCCTCCTTTACAACAGAGGCTTTATTAATTGATTTGAAAGCAAACTCTAAATAGTCAGGACAAATCAATGCAAACTGCTGATCATACCGGACAACGTCTTCTTGTAAATTGATTAAACTCCCATAGTAATTCAGGTCGGTGTTTTCTGTAAGTTGCAGTTTCGATAATACTCTCCTTTTCCAAACCTTCTAAGGCAAAATAGTTCACTAAATGCTACTAAAAAAAGAAAATATTTGATAAAAATTTCAAAAGCAACAAGACACAAAAAGACCACTCCAAATATTCGGAATGGTTAGAATTTTATAAAAAATATTTTTTTACAAGGTATTTTATATTGTAATGTCAAATTGAACTAAATTAACAAATTGCTGAATTCTTGTTCCTACCTCCTCGTCCGTTAATCCAACCATTCTTTCTGTTCCAAATTTTTCAACAGAAAAAGAAGCGAGTGCACTTCCGTGAATTAATGCCCTTTTCATGTTGTCAAAAGAAATATTATCAGTAGCAGCTAAATAACCAATAAATCCGCCTGCAAAAGTATCTCCCGCTCCTGTTGGGTCAAACACATCTTCTAAAGGCAAAGCAGGTGCATAAAACACTTCCTCTCTGTGAAACAATAGCGCTCCATGCTCCCCCTTTTTGATAATAACGAATTTTGGGCCCATTTCCATAATTTTCTTAGCAGCCTTTACTAAAGAATACTCTTCAGAAAGTTGACGAGCTTCTTCATCATTAATAGAAATTACATCTACCAACTTTAAGGTTTCCTTCAATTGTGGCATCATAATGTCCATCCAGAAGTTCATCGTATCCATCACGATTAATTTTGGGCGGTTTTTCATTCTTTCAACTACGGTTTTTTGGACCATTGGCACCAAATTTCCAAGCATTAAATACTTGCAATCTTGGTACTCTTCAGGAATAATTGGATCAAAATTTTCTAATACGTTCAACTGAGTGTCTAACGTATCTCTTGTATTCATGTCGTTGTGATATTTTCCAGACCAGAAAAAAGTCTTTTCTCCTTTCTTCACTTGCAATCCTTTTGTGTTCACTCCATGCTCCTCTAGCATAGTAATGTATTCCACTGGAAAGTCTTCACCAACTACAGATACAACGTTTACTTTTTTTACAAGCTTGGTAGCTGATAGCCCAATATAGGTTGCTGCACCACCTAAAATTTTATCTGTTTTTCCAAATGGGGTTTCTATAGCATCAAAGGCTACTGTTCCAATAGTTAATAAACTCATCTAATCTTTACTTGCAAAGATATTGTTTAATTCAAGATCTAGTAAAGAAAACAGACCTTTCATATAATAGAAAATTACGCCAAAATACCAGCTTAAATCGGTTGTTAAAAGTAAACCACCCATCTCTCTTCAGCATAAAAAAAAGACAATTCTTTCGAATTGCCTTTTTTAATTTTAAATTTTCTTGCTCCAAAATTATGTTTCTTCTGTATCATTTACAGCTTCTGCAACATCTCCTTTGCTTGCAATAAATCCAATCTGGGGCCAAACTGTGTCACCACTTGAGAGGAGGCCAAAGAAGCCAGTTTTCCTGCGTCTGCATAACTGCGTCCGTTTGTAATTCCCGCTAAAAAAGCACCCGCAAAAAGGTCACCAGCTCCATTTGTGTCTATTGCGTCTACCTTGTATGGCTCAATGTCTATAAAAGTATCACCATCATAAATCATTGCGCCATTTGACCCTTGAGTAATCACAAATCTTTTTGCATTTTTCTTCAAGGCCTCTCTTGCTTCTTGTAAGTTGTCTTTTCCGGTGTAAAGCATTGCCTCTTCCTCGTTGCAAAACAACAGATCAACACCTAAGCCCACAACAGACTCCATTGCTTCCTTAAAATACTTTACCATTGACGGATCTGAAAAAGTTAAAGCCGTTTTTACTCCATTCTCTTCCGCTAACTTCTTAGCATACCTCATTGAATCCTGTCCATTTTCCGATGTAACCAAATACCCTTCAATGTATAAATATTCACTATCCTTCAACGCATGCTCTGTAATTTCAGCTCTAGAATAATCAGATGTTATGCCTAGAAAAGTATTCATCGTTCGCGAAGCATCATCAGTTGTCATAACTAAACATTTGCCGGTAATTCCCTTTTCTAAATCTTTACCTTCTAAGTTTGAATCTACTCCGTTCGCTTTTAAATCCTTACGATAGAAATCGCCTAATTCATCATTAGCTACTTTACAAGAATAATAACTTGAACCCCCGAACTGTGCTACCGCTATGATTGAGTTAGCTGCTGAGCCCCCGCATTGCTTGTTACTTGAACTCATCTTAATCGCCTTAGAAATTCTAGATTGACTTTCTTCATCTACCAAGGTCATCAAGCCTTTTTCAATATTGTGATCTGTTAAAAACTGATCATCTACCTCAGTGACAATATCAACCAAAGCATTTCCTATTCCAAATACATTATATTTTTTACCCATTTCCCTTTTATTTTGAACTTTATTGTTCTTTTTACCTTGCTGCTTGTATCTGGCAGTCACTTCTAAACCTGCTCATGCAGTAAAAAAGATGTAAATTTTCCCACAAAGGTATTGTTTAATTCAAAACTTTCGGGTAATATTGCCCTCCCAATCTTGAAAGAGATAAAATTCCTCTTTAGCTCAGTTGGTTAGAGCATCTGACTGTTAATCAGAG
>TARA_B110001469_G_scaffold83442_1_pt1 | contig 10354 bp, 7 predicted proteins | sample TARA_B110001469 | Tara Oceans TARA_B110001469 (sample SAMEA4397034) | marine metagenome | biome: Polar Biome; feature: [SRF] surface water layer (ENVO:00010504); material: water (ENVO:00002006), including particulate matter (ENVO:01000060) such as... | depth 5 m
TCGGACATCTCTTGTTATCGAGTAGAGCTTGTTTCGTTTATTAATTATTGACATACTTTTCCCCTTCATCCGATTTATTAGTTTCTTTCATTGGGTATAATTACCGGTCTTTATCCAATTTATTGATAATAGGCTGGAAGAATTATTCGTTGAAGTGGTTTTTATTGATTATAAATATGTTTGAAACTAATAATATGTCAGAATTATTAGTTTCAAACATATTTATAATCAATAAAAACCATCCAAGTCATATGGCGACATTGATGACTAAGCGTTAAGCTTTGCCTTAATACTTTAGCTAGATTACTTATTAAGGGTTAGCAAATGTCAAACAAAGTGCCTAATTTACTATTGGATGGCGGTAAACCATTGATTTTCAAAGTGTCAAACGCTGATGAGATCGGTTTGCAAGCTCCGCCAGAAAGGTTGGGGGAGGATCTGCGTACTATTGTTAATTCTATAACAATTTTTCAAAAAGAAGCACTAGTTACTTCTGCCAGAACTGGTTCCACTTGGCGAATGGCCAGCGACGAAGGTGCCTATCTTGATGGCACCGATACTGCACCAGCCCCCTTATGTTATCTCACCGTGGGTATGGTGGCCTCTTATATGAATGAAATAGTGGCGCTAGCGAAAATCAGCAAAATCAAAATCCATAATTTACGGCTGATTCAAGATAATTACTATCGGATGCAAGGCAGTATGTTGCGTGGCACTATGGAAGCCAGTGCCCACGATGTTGACCTTGAAGTGCAGATTGATACCGATGCTGACCGCGACCAACTGTTTCGCCTAGTGCAGGATGCCACTGCAGCTTCTCCGCTTAATGGTTTGATGAGAGGTAAGCATGAAAGCCTGTTTACGCTGTCTCACAACGGTGTCGAATTGGAGACAGGCAAAGCACTGACGGTGGGTAAACCTGCAGAAGCCGACCCCGGTGTTACGTTGGATATTGTTACTCCTGCTGAAGGCGACTGGAGTCAACACTGTGTAAAGGGTGGTTTAACCCCTAAGCATGAGCATTCAGGCGGTAATTCAGGCTCATCGTTGACGGATCAACAAAACCGTTTGTTGCATCTTCGGGGTATTTGTACATTGCGCCCTGATGGCATTAAAGAAATCGTGCAACATCTTTATAATCCCCACGGCTCCGTATTTACCTTGTTGTCAGAAGAGGGCCCAGAAAATGGTGGGCAGGGACGAGCGCCCGATGCCACCAGTTATATTTCAGCGGGCATAGGGTTTTGTTTTATGACTCAACTTGGTCGCTATGCAAAAATGAACAAAAATGATTTGACGGCTTACCGTATTATGCAAGATTCACACTTTACCCTCGGCGGCGCGTCGGGTGGTACGGGAAAAGCAGGTCAGGCCGACCCATTGGAAACTCACGTTTATCTTGAAAGTGGAGAAGATGATGAGTTTGCTAGGAATATTCTCGATGTTTCCGAGCAGACATGCTTTTTACATGCGTTCTGTCGCACAGACTTGAAGGTAAAAATTAGAATTTCAAAATACGCTAATTAAACAGTACCATCCTCTCCTTAAGCAGCTCGTTGAAATGATTCAGGAGCTGTTTTTCTAATTGTCTATCTTAGGCATGAATGTCCGCCAATTGGTTTCTTAGCCATTGATGTAATTTATCATTTTTACTGCGCTGATGCCAAATAGCTTTGATTATAACTCTTTCGGTTTCAATGGGGCAGGGCAGGATTGAATGCCCATATTGTTGGTTACTAAATTCTGCTAGTGACCGCGGGATGGTGGCAATTAGGTCAGAGTCTTTCAATATAACGCCTTGTGACAACATGTCGTCAGAATAAAAACCAATTTCTCGAGGCGGTAATTTTTGTTGCTGCAAGGCTTTAGCAATGGGGTCATCTTTATTGCCCGGTAGCGTATTTTTAATATGTGGATATTTCAAAAAGGTTTCCGACCCCCAGTTTTTTTTGGCAGGGTGACTTTTATCGACCAGACAAACCCGGTCTTCTTCAATGATCCTACGCTGTACAAATCTCGATGGTGCCTGAAAACCGGCAGCAACGATCAGATCGACATTCCCTTTATCCAGTTGCTGGTAGCTATACTCAGAGAGACTGTGTGTTTCAAAAATTAGATTGGGTGCCAGTTGGTGCATTTTATGAAAAAAGGCTGCTAAATAAATAGATATCACGAAACTGTGAGTGTGGAGCCGGAATCGAGTTTTAACTTTGGTGAGATCAAATTTTTCCTGAGCCATAAGCAAGCCAATATCCTCCAAAATATTTGACAGGTTGGTGGTAAGCCCGATAGCACGAGCGGTTGGCTCAAGGCCCGTTGACGTGCGGACAAATAAAGGATCATCAAAAGTATCTCGGAGCCTAGCCAGTGTGTGGCTCATAGCGGACTGACTGATATGCATCCGTTTGGCGGCTCGACCAACATGTCGTTCAGAAAGTAGAGCCTGCAGAGATTTGAGAAGATTCAAGTCAACTTTATCAATATTGAAATTATTCATAATAATCATCCAGCATATGCACTTTAGTTAATAATGTGGTTTTGTTAATCTAAATGCAATAGGGTTTTTCCTATCCACTATTAACTTTCGATACGCAGGTACTTCTATGACTCAAGTCACTCACACACAATTGTTTATCAATGGTCGTTGGCAGCCCTCACAGAGCGGAGAAGAGTACGCTATATACAATCCTGCGCGTCCTGATGAGTTAGTGGGTTATGCGGGTAATGCGAACGCCGCTGACATCGATTTGGCTTGTAAAGCCGCCGAATCTGCCTTTCCTGCCTGGTCTGAATTATCTTATCAAGAACGTGCCGGCTATTTACGTAAGGTTGCGGATCATCTGACGGATGATGCCGATGAACTTGAGAGCAGGATCAGTTTATTTACCCGTGAACATGGGAAAATTCTCAATGAAGCCAGCATTGAAATGCGTCGTTTTGGTGATCGTTTCGTGCTGTGTGCTGATTACGCAGAACGTTTAGCAGAAGATCAAGCATTGCAGGGGCCTCCTTTCGACACATTAATCACCCGACAAGCTAGGGGGCCCGCAGCGTTAATAGTCCCTTGGAACTGGCCTATCTCAATACTGGGAGCTAAATTACCGCAAGCCTTAATCTCCGGAAATACGGTAGTGATTAAGCCCTCAAAAAACTCTTGTATGGCACCAACGTTAACCGTTGGTCGATTGGCAGAAATATTGCCATCTGGGGTTGTTAATCTTGTCACGGGTAGTGCTTCTCGCATCGGTGATCCACTGCTCACTCATCCGGCCATAACACAGATTAACTTTACTGGTAGTGTTTCCATTGGAAAACATGTGATGAAAAAGGCTGCGGATAATTTGGTGCCAGTGACGTTAGAGTTGGGTGGCAATGATGCGGGCCTCTTTTTAGATGATGTCGTATTGGATGAAGCTGCCTTTAAACGTATTTATTTGGCCTCGTTTATGTCGACTGGCCAAATATGTATGGCGTTAAAGCGTATTTATGTCCATCGCTCTCGCTACGATGAATTGGTTGCAGGTTTAACCGCTGTAGCAGAAAAACAAGTGATTGGAGATGGATTATTAGCCGAAACCACCATGGGTCCCATTAATAATCCGCGTCAATATGAAACAGTTATGGGGATGATTAACGAGGCCAAGGAAGCCGGGGCTGATGTTCGAGAGCTGGGTGTAGTGCCTGACCAAGAATTGTATGAAAAAGGGTATTTTCAAAAACCGACGCTGGTATTGAATCCGGATCCCTCACTGCGTATTGTTTGCGAAGAACAGTTTGGTCCTGTTGTGCCAATTATACCTTTTGATACGGATGAAGAGGCGATTGGCTTTGCGAATGATTCTGAATTTGGTTTATGCTCTTCAGTTTGGTCGGGTGATCGAGAAAGAGCATTAAAAATAGCAAAAAGACTTGAGGCGGGATACACCTATTTAAATGGCCATGGTCCTTTAGCTCAGGATAGTCGTGCGCCGTTTGGGGGCTTTAAAAGCAGTGGCATTGGTCGCAATCTTGGTTATGAAGGTATAGTCGCTTTCCAAGAAGCGCATGCTATTTCTGCGCCTGAAAAGTGGTTGTTTTAATGTGTGAAAAGCAAGTATAAAACCCACTATGAGGCTATTTTCTTATAGTAAACGACCAGTGCATAAAGGGCCTTATCCGCTGGAAAAATTGGCGCGAACTTCGACTGCACCAGATCTGTCGATCTTAGCACCCATTAAACCATTTCTAATGGTTGATGGGGATGATCCTTATTCTATCGCTCGAGCAATGGATGATTATTTGTCACTGCTCGATTCGGTTCGTGAAGGGCCTGTTAGTGGCAAAAAGGCCGAAATTCCAGCTGATCCTCAAGAGCGCGCTGAGCATTTAAAAGCGGCTGGTTATTTTCTTGATAGTTCCGTGGTTGGTGTTTGCCGCTTGACGCCAGAGATGACACTGGCTGAAAGTTTTCAGCACCCCAATATTGATAAATGGTTGAAAAAATGCGAATCGAATAAAGTACATTTGCGTTTGAATGTCTCCATGATTTATCGGCGCATGGAACAGTCCATCGATTTAACTCAACAAACGTTAGATAATCATACACATGCTTTAGCTGTTTTGGTTGAATACCCACGGGACCCCAATCCTAACGAATCTGGTACGCAGTGGATTGACGGTATGCAGGCGCAACGCGCTAATTTGCGTGCGGCAGAAACTGCCTCGGTGCTAGCACTGTATTTGCGCACATTGGGTGTTGATGCGAGGGCTCATTCGGCCACCAGTTCTGATATTGACCTCAGAAAAGTGGCTCTCGCTGCCGGTTTGGCAATGATTGATGGCGACAATGAGATTACAAACCCCTATACCGGTCGCCGATTTGGCTTGGCAGTTGTAACAACCTCTCTTGCGCTCAAAGCTGATAAACCGTTAGACCCAAAGGGCGCCTCCAATCGCTTTAATGGTAAAGGTTTAACCTGGTGGTTGGGCTATGGTACCCATAAAACCGCTTGGAATTGGCTGCCTTATGGTAAGCGGCAATTTAAAGATGGCCTCTACCCAATGGAGAAGATAAAGCGGGTAGATACGACAACATCGTTTATTGATGCAGATCGCATCCCTCGAGTTCCCAAAAGCACAGAATTCTTTGTTCGTATAGCCTTTGGTGATTTAGGCGATGGTCCGCAAGAAGCGTCAGTCGATGGCTTCTCGGTAATGAAAAATCCTATGGGTAAGGCATTGTCTGGAACGCTCAGTACCTTATCAATTCTACAGCGTGCCGATGAAAATCCAGCGAAAGCTGAAGGCTACCAAAACCCCAAAAGCAACGCCGATATTATTAAGGCAACCCTGCATTTTCTCGGTGCCGACATGGTGGGTATATCAGAGGCTCCGGATTGGGTTTGGTATTCACATTCGGCCGATGGTAAAGAGCTGGTGCCCTCCCATAAATACGCAATCACGACGCTTGTGGATCAAGGCCATGAAACTATGGATGGTGGCAGTGGAGATGATTGGATCTCTGCTGCATTGAGTATGCGCTCCTACATGCGCGCTTCATTGGTCAATGGAGTGGTTGCACAACATTTACGCAATCTGGGTTTCCCTGCCACAAATCATACTGCTTCCGATGGTGATGTTCTGCAGCCGCCACTTATGCTGCTGTCTGGTTTGGGTGAAATAAGCCGGATTGGCGATTTGATTTTGAATCCTTATTTGGGGCCGCGGTTAAAATGCGGTGTTATCACTACCGACTTTCCGATGGAAGTTGATAAGCCGATCGATTTCGGTCTGCAAACTTTTTGTGGCAATTGTAATAAATGTGCTCGCGAATGTCCCTCTGGTGCGATTACAGCAGGCGATAAAACCATGTTTAATGGCTATGAGATATGGAAGCCAGACGCAGAAAAATGTGCTCGCTATCGAATGACTAACGATTCCGGCTCTATGTGCGGACGATGTATGAAAACCTGCCCATGGAATTTAGAAGGTGTTTTTAAAGAGGCGCCTTACCGCTGGTTGGCAGTCAACTTTCCTAAACTAGCACCGTGGATAACTAAGTTGGATGATTGGGTGGGTAATGGCAGTATTAACCCTGTTAAAAAATGGTGGTGGGATTTACGTACCGATGAAGAAGGTAATACTTTAATTGCCACGGATACCAACCGACGTGGATTGAATACTAATTTAGACTTGAAAGCCGAAGATCAAACACTGGCCTGTTATCCCGCTAAGCTTGCGCCATCACCTTATCCTGAGCCATCGCCAATTGATCGCGAAGCGGGAATCCAAGCTTATAAAGAAATGCTGACACCGGAAGAGCACAAGCGGCGTATCGCAAGTGGAGAAACTGACGACTTAGTGCCGCCCTATGCAGTGCCTAAAGGGCCCGAGCCGGTGATAATAGCGAAGTTGATAAAGCGTACGCCAACCTCTGCTGATGGCAACGTGGTTAAGTTTGAATTCAGCACAATGGACGGTTCCGAGTTGCCAGCCTTTGACGCAGGAGCCCATATTGATGTGATCCCGTTTCCGCAATTTATTAGGCAATACAGCTTATGTGGTGACCCCAGTGATTCAAGTAAGTACGTGATTGGCGTGTTGCGTGAGGACGACGGACACGGTGGATCATTGCGGATTCACAAAACCTTGAGAGAGGGCAAGCCAGTATTGATTTCGAGGCCTCGCAATCACTTTCGCTTATACGATGCCAAGCGTTCATTGTTGATGGCTGGTGGTATTGGCGTAACACCAATGATTGCGATGGCGCATACACTTTATGCACAGGGGAAAGAATTCGTATTTTATTACAAAGCTTCCACTAGAGCGGGTGCAGGTTTTGTTGAGGACGTGCAAAGTTACCCTTGGGCCAATCGAGTTCACTTTTATTTCAGTGACGAAAATCGTCTCAATGTGGCAGATGTTTTAGGCGAATATCAATCGGGTGATCACTTATACACTTGTGGCCCATCAGCATTTATGGACGCGGTTTTTGAATCTGCATTGGAGCAGGGGTGGGATGAAGATAGCCTACATCGTGAATATTTCACCGCACCAAATACCGATCACTATGAAAACCATCCCTTTAAGTTAGTTTTGAAAAATTCTGGTGTAGAGATTGAGGTGCCAGAAGATAAAAAGGCCACTGAAGCCTTGGCCGATGCTGGTTACCCTATTGATACTAAATGTTCAAATGGTATCTGTGGAGTGTGCGCAACAAATTATGTCAGCGGCGATATTGAGCACAGGGATTTTGTATTGAGCAAAGAGCAGAGACAGAACAAGGTCATCTTGTGCTGCTCCAGAACAGTCGAGCCAGGCGGTGAGATTGTTCTTGAAATTTGATTCGAGTTATTTGGCATTAAAATACTGTGACGAATCATGAAATGGAACCTGTTATCTTCAACAAACCACACGATGGAAGTCTCATAGTTTAATGATTGTAAGCTGGTACGAGATGGCATTTAGCCCCTATCGGCAATGCCAAGTTCCTAAAGTGTACGTAACCCATCGCGCACAGGGACACGGCTAAAACCGTAATGTTTAACCATATGGGCTTCGGAGCCCAAGTAGTCTCCGGGTGATAACGTATCGTCAAACAGGGCGTCTAGCACTTTTTGCACCACTTTTTGGGAGGTCGTAGAGGCTCTCGCGCCAGCTTCTTTAGTGATTTTGGGCTTTGGTTTGAAGAGCGGGTTTTGAGTTTCTTGTTTGCGTGCCATTTAGATTATTCTCCAAATATCGCAGTGAATAATATAATAACATGATTTTGAAAAATTCGTTGATTATCAGTAGGTAGGAGAAATTAATTTCTAAGGTTGGACTAATTATCTGCCGTTTTAGCTAAACTGATAACATTGATTATTGTTTGCCATCCCTGCCAAAGTGCAATTGAACGATAGAATTGTCTATGTTTGATTCATAACAACTCAGTAATAATGCTGCTCGCTATAAATTAAATTAATAAAAGTGGAGATGCCCATGAAAACGCAAGTAGCCATTATTGGTTCTGGTCCAACGGGATTGTTGTTAGGGCAATTACTGACTAACCAAGGTATTAATAACGTTATCCTAGAAGCTAAAACAAAAGATTATGTTTTGGGTCGTATACGTGCTGGTGTGTTGGAGCAATGCACCATCGATGTGCTTCGAGAAGCGGGTGCTAGTGAACGGATGGATAAGGAAGGTTTGATTCATAATGGCTTTAATCTTTGCTTTAATAATCGTTATGAACGAATTCCATTTACCGAGCTTACTGATGGCAAGGTAATAATGATTTATGGTCAGACGGAAGTGACGCGGGACTTAATGGAGGCTCGAGAGGGCACTGGTGCCACGACAGTATATGAAGCGGCGAATGTACAGCTGCATGATTATAAATCAGACAGCCCGAGTGTGACTTACGAAAAAGATGGTGAAAAACATACAATAGAGTGTGATTTTATTGCTGGTTGTGATGGTTTTCATGGCCCGTCTCGGAAAAGTGTCCCTGCAGATGAAATTACCGAATATGAATACGAGTACCCCTTTGGTTGGTTAGGTTTGTTAGCAGACGTACCACCAGTTGATGATGAGGTGATATATAGCCATCACGAGGATGGTTTTGCGCTCAGTTCAATGCGTTCAAAAACACGGAGCCGGTACTATATTCAAGTACCTATCGATGAAAAAATTGAAGACTGGCCAGAAGAGCGCTTTTGGAAAGAGTTCCAACGTCGCTTGCCAGCTGAAGCCGCCGCTAAATTAGTTACAGGTCCGGCACTAGAAATGAGTATTGCGCCTCTTCGAAGCTTTGTTTGTGAGCCTATGCAGTTCAGTCGTCTTTTCTTGGCTGGTGACTCTGCCCATATTGTGCCGCCAACGGGTGCTAAAGGTTTGAACTTGGCGACGGGTGACGCGAAGACATTATTTGAAGCACTTAAGTTGCACTACGGAGAGGGCAAAGACGATTTATTGAATTCATACTCTGATGATTGTCTGGATAGAGTTTGGAAAGCATCGCGTTTTTCATGGTGGATGACAACCTTATTCCATAAATTGAGTGACAACCCCTTTAATCGTAAAATTCAGCAAGCTGAGTTGGAGTATTTAGTTGGGTCAAAGGCTGGCCAAACAACCATTGCAGAGAATTTTGTCGGCCTTGATTAATAGAATTATAGAATCTACTGCGGAGCTTATTTGTCATATGAAATCTAATTTACTCCAATTAGTTGTTGTGATTGTGTTGTTGATTAGTACGGCTGGCTTGGTCTTTGGTGTCGAACCATTGCAGGAACAGCCTGATGATTTCAAAGTGATTTTTTTGGGCACCGGTACTCCGGTGTCTGGCTCCAAGCAGTTTGGTGCTAGTATTTTGGTTGAAGCGGGTGGTCGATCTTATGTGTTCGACTGCGGTAGAGGCTGTGGCATCCGCTTACAGCAAGTGTATGGTGTGAACAGGTTTCATCGTGCCGACACATTGTTTTTCACCCATTTGCATTCCGACCATACTGTAGGTACCCCAGAGATGTATCTCAATGGTTGGACGCAAGGTCGCGTTAAGCCATTTCGTGTTTTTGGGCCTACTCGAACAAAAGAAATGATGCAGCATATGCGACTCGCTTTTGCACCTGATATTGATATTCGCAGGATAGAAGAGTTTGCATTGGCAACGCCTGAGCGAATGCTAGGCGCTGAAGTTGTTGCACATGATATTGAGGAGGGCGTGGTGTTGGAAGAAGGAGACGTAACGATTACGGCCTTTTTAGTTGATCACCAGCATGTCAAACCGGCCTATGGTTTTCGGGTAGATTATCAAGGACGTTCGGTGGTTATTTCTGGCGATACAACTTACTCAGAAAATTTGATCAAATATGCACAAGGCGCTGATCTTCTGATTCATGAAGTTATGTCGCCAGCGTTGATACGTGCTTTGCATCGCCGTTTTAGTCAGCAAGATCAAGTGGATTTTATTGTGGGAATTCATACTACGGTGCCTGATGTTGTTCGCGTATTTAATGGGGTTAAACCAAAACTGGCCGTGTATTACCACACTAATAATACGAAAGAGACTTCTCAGGAGTTATTGGATGAAACTGCAAAAGGGTATAAGGGGCGTGTGGCTGTGAGTCATGACATGATGGAGATTAACATTAACCCTGAAGTGGTTGTTGCTGCTACCCCTTAAGTTGGGCTGAACACTTATTGTTAGTGGTTATCCTTGATTCTAGTCGTTAATCCGTATATTCATCTCTAAAACTACTGGCCGCAGTACCAACCTGTTTTGCGAAATAACGTGAGAAATAAGCAGGATCCTTAAAACCCAGTTCATAGGCAATAACGCTGACGGGCATTGACGTGTATACCAAGTTTCGTTTGGCTTCTATAATCATCCGGT
>TARA_B110001469_G_C9648457_1_pt1 | contig 10292 bp, 5 predicted proteins | sample TARA_B110001469 | Tara Oceans TARA_B110001469 (sample SAMEA4397034) | marine metagenome | biome: Polar Biome; feature: [SRF] surface water layer (ENVO:00010504); material: water (ENVO:00002006), including particulate matter (ENVO:01000060) such as... | depth 5 m
AAAATCAAAGGGTTGCAGAAATGTAGCCCTTTTTTGTTTCCCCATTGAAATACAGTTGCAACATAAAGCGCATTTAAGAGGCTAAAATATATACTTAGTTGATTCAAATAGACGGTCAGTTCAATTCACTCAAGCGAGTGACCTCCAATGAGTAGATAAAAGTTTTACTTAGCCTAACTTAAATACCACTGTCCTTGAAGAGCAGTCTAAAGGACTTTATCTATCTAAGGTAAATGTAAGCGTTGCAATTCAAGAGTTTTTAAAGAGCGATTAAGGCCATTAATTAGATCCTATTTGCTTATGACTATCAAAATTCTATTTTCTTAATTAATACAATACGCATTAAAAGGTCTTACAGAAACTTCATGTGTTTAGCACCCAGCTCGCCAAAAGACGTCAAGAAAACCTAGTTTCCGTTGAGGTATTTTGGTGTAGACTCATAAAACCAGACAGTTATAACTAATATTTGCTATTCTGCCTATGTTGAATGGAGGTCATGTTGATATAACACAAGTCTTAACTGGGATTAAAAACTAGAATTATTTTGTTTCAACCAGTGAAAAGGCAATTTTGTCGAAGACTTTAGCGGTAACACTTAATTTTAACATAAATTAGGCAAATATTGGTTGTGTGGAAGAGGAGTTCAGATCCCCTCTCTAAAAAACGAGGCGAAACTGAAAAGCCAAACGAGTAGGAAAAATGTAATTTGTATAAAATGAAAAACGGTTTCAAAATTTTAATATTAACGGTTTTGGTGGCTACTCTTGCAAGCTGCACCAGCCTCAACAATGTAGTTAGAGAACCAAACACAAAGGTGCTTCTAACTAAGTCTGATTTTGCTCTTTCTAATCAAGTTTCAGCAGAAGCTAAAACAGTGAAAGTTTTAGGTATAGACTGGTCAAGAATTTTTATGGTAGAAACAGGAGAAGTTAATAAAGATGGTTCATCAAGTGCTGTAAGTGCAGCAAGTATTCCTGTAATAGGGTCTTTTATTGGTGGTGACAGAACAGAAAGCTATGCTCTTTATGAATTAATGAAAAGTAACCCCGGTTACGATGTTGTTTTTTACCCACAATTTGAAACAAAAAAATACGCACCAGGGTTAGGTTTGTTTTATAATGTTACAACAGTAAAAGCAACAGCTAGACTAGGTAAGATGACTGAATAAAAGCAACTAATAATACCTTATTGGGAAATACAGCTGGGATTAATACTGTGTTGATGCTGGATACTATATCGGTGTTTTTTTGGTCAGTTTATATGTTATAATCATAGGATCTCATCTTCTCTACATTAAGCCCTTCTAAACTTTAGAAGGGCTTTTTATTACCATCCATCCTCAAAATAAGTTAATCCGAACCTTCTTCTATTGATTATTGAACAAATACCACGACTTTCGCGTCCTGAAAGAAACCCATCGTGTTTAAACGTATCCTATATCTAATTATATTGTTGAGTTTCACTACTCAAACAGCATTTTCTCAAGGCGGAAGACCTCAAGGAAAGGGAGGCGGTAAAAAAGGTGGAAATACGTTTTCTATTCTTGGAAAACTGGTGGATGAAAATCGGAATGCAACTCCATATGCTTCTATTGCGGTATACAACTCCAAAGATTCAACACTAGCTGCTGGATTAGCATCTGATGGAGATGGTTTCTTCGATGTTCAGGTTAGACCAGGTAAATATTACGCTCAAATAAGTTTCTTGTCTTTTGAAACTAAAGTGATTTCCAACCTCAACATCACTAATGCAGACATTAATTTGAAGGCAGTAACAATGCATCCATCTGCTACTTCTTTAGAAACAGTAACTATTGAGGCCGAGCGACCACAAATGGAATTGAAGTTGGACAAAAGGGTCTATAACGTCGATAAAGATCTTACTAATCGAGGTCAGACTACTGCTGGAATTTTAGAAAACATTCCTTCGGTAGATGTTGATGTTGAAGGGAATGTGAGTTTAAGAAACAGCCAAAACGTAAGGATTTTAATTGACGGACAACCCGCAGCACTTATGGGAATGAGTAACGGTGAAGCTCTAAAAATGATTCAGGGAGATATGGTCGAAAAGGTGGAGATAATTACCAATCCTTCAGCAAGATACGATGCAGAAGGTGAGGTTGGAATTATAAATATTGTGCTCAAAAAAGAAAAGAAAAAAGGACTGAATGGGGTTTTTGAAGTTCGGGCGGGATTTCCAATAAACGCAGGTGCAAGCTATACGTTGAATTATCGAAAAAAGAAATTCAACTTCTTCACGGGTTATGGCTTGAATTATCGTGAACGACCAGGGCAAGGAACCACCTATCATGAATTTTATAGACCCGATACAACCTTTGGTTATCGATCAGAAAGAAACCACAGTCGCAATGGATTTAATCAGAACATTCGATTGGGAGCGAGCTATCAATTCAATAAGTACAACTCACTCACCGTTTCAGGAAACTACAGCAACGGCGCCGGAGTAAATGATGCACAATTGATTTATGAAGATTTTGGAATAAATTCTGAAATCAGCCAAACGGTGAATCGAGATGAAGTTGAAGATCAGCGGAACAATATGAGTCGAGGCCAATTGAATTATACCAAAACCTTTAAGAAAAAGGAAATGAAATGGACCATTGATGTTTCGGGTTTTACCAACTTTAGCTTTGAAGACGCGGATTTAAATGAGGTTAGCACCAGTCCGCTGACTCCTAACATTATCCAAAAAGCAATTACTGAAGAGGAAGGAAGTAACCTAACAATGCAGTCTGATTTTGTGTTTCCTTTTTTAGAAGATGGTAAAGGAGAGCTAGGGGTGAAGGGTAACCTAAGAGCAATCAACAACAATTTTGATATTTCACAATTCGATGGAGTTGAGTATGTTCCAGATCCAGTTTTTAATAACGAAATGGCTTACACCGAAGATGTTTATGCTGCTTATGCTATGGCTGGAAATAAAACCAAGAATTTTTCTTATCAACTCGGTGTTCGTTTGGAGTACACTGATATTGTAACGGAATTCAAGAGAACGAATGAAAGAAACCAAAGAGACTATCTAAACTTGTTTCCTAGCGTGAACCTCTCTTATGAATTCAAGAAAAATCAGTTTATTCAATCCAGTTATTCTAAAAGAATATCACGTCCACGACACTGGTATTTATACCCGTTTTACAATTTAAGTGACAATCGAAACATCTCTACAGGAAACCCAAACTTGAATCCCGTATTTACAGATGCTTTTGAGTTAGGATACATGAAGCGTTGGGAAAAAGCCAACATTTTGGTGAGTCCTTATTACCGATATTCTACAGGAACCATAGAGCGAATTTTGTTAGCCGACTCTGCGGGAATCAATACTCGATTTCCAATAAACCTAGGAACTAGAAACTCATTTGGATTGGAGGTCTCAGGAAGCTTAACGCTAAAAGAGTGGTGGAATGTTAACGGGAGTTTCAATTTCTTTAGAGCCGTTACCGATGGAGAATACAAAGGTCAACAATTTTCCGCAGACACCTATGCTTGGTCTAGCCGAATAGTAAGTAAATGGAAAATATGGGACAAGATTTCTTACCAGACTTCATTGAACTATCGTTCCAAAGAAAAAACAACTCAAGGAGAACAATTGGCTCGATATAATATAGATATGGCTGCCGCTGTTGATGTTCTTAAAGGAAATGGAACTTTGACACTCTCCGTAAGAGATATATTGAATACACGAAAAAGGATCAATATAACTGAAGGCCCTGATTTTTACGATGAATCTGAATTTCAATGGGTTTCAAGATATACTGTACTAACCTTCTCTTACCGATTAAACCAAAAGAAGAAACCACAAAGAGGTGGTGGAGGTTTTGGTGGAGAAGAAGGTGGGGGGTAATTACGTCTGTTATCCGTAGAATTTAGTTTCCTACATTAACTCTTTATTTCCACTCTGTTAAGCTCAACAGCTAATCACCTTATTTTTTTCAGATTCATAAGACTCAAACTCATCAAGGCTTTTAGGGCGAAAAACCCTAGCGATAACTTTCGGTTTAGCCATTCCTAACTTCCCTAATACACCTTCCTAACAAACCTAACATTAAGGATTTTTTTACCTAACAATCCAGCCCTTTAACCATAACAAATACGCAACGCACAGTTTATAGGAATCGGTTGGGTTGAAAATAATTTGGTCGCATGAATCTTAACTTAAATACAAGTATGAAAACAATTCTATTCGCCGTAAAAATTGCGATAACGGCATTCGCACTAACTTTATTAGCACTTTCTTCGAGAGCGCAATATAAACTTCAGCTTTTTCACGCTTCCGATTTAGAAGGTGGTGTAGAGGCAATTACCAAAGCACCACATTTTGCTGCAATAATTGATACGCTTGAGGAGAAATACCCTAACTCCTTAATCCTATCGGCAGGAGACAACTACATTTCTGGGCCTTTTTATAGTTCGGCAGATGCTAGAAGTGTTAGAGACTCTATCCAAAAAGTGTACAACACACTGTATGGAGGCATTAATAATCTCAACCTAAGAGAAGGTCCTGGAAGAATTGATATTTCAATAATGAATGTTATTGGTTTTAACGCTTCTGCTCTTGGAAATCATGAATTTGACTTAGGTACAGCGGCAATTGAAAGTATAATTGCGCCTGAAGTACGAAGCGGAAATGATGTACGTTGGTTAGGCGCTAACTTTCCGTACTTAAGCTCAAACCTAGACTTTAGTCAAGATGGAAACCTGTCGGGTTTATTCGAATCTACCATAAAGGAAACGAGTACTTACCGTTTTGATTTTGCTAATCCAACATCAAAGACTAAAGGCATTGCACCAGCAGCGGTAATTACAATCAACGGAGAAAAAATCGGTATTGTAGGAGCAACTACTCCAATGTTAGAAAGAATTTCCTCACCTGGAAACACTTCGGTTAAAAACCCAGGGGCTGGAACAAATGATATGAACGCGTTGGCTGGTTTAATTCAACCACAAATTGATGCTCTTGCAAATACTGGGGTGAACAAAATTATTTTGGTTTCACACCTTCAACAATATCAATTGGAAGAAGCACTTGCAGGCCTCTTAAGTAAAGTTGATATAATAGTTTCAGGCGGTTCTGACGGAATTTTTGCAAATCCAGGTCAGAGACTTCGTTCTGGTGATGTTGCAACTAACCCTTATCCAGTATTATTAAAAAACAAAGACAATGACGATGTTGCGGTAGTAAGCGTTGACGGACAGTACAGTTACGTAGGGCATTTAGTCGTAGATTTTGATGCGAGCGGTAAACTAATCACGAGCAGCATTAATGCAAACGAAAGTCGCCCTTTTCCAACAGACTCATTAATGGTAGACTCCTTATTTGGTCAAAACTATTCCAAGGCATTTGTAGCCAATAAAAAAGGCGGAATGGTAAAAACATTAACTGATGCGGTGAGTTCAATAGTAATAGCGAAAGATGGAAATATTGTCGGAAAAACTGACGTATTTCTTGATGGAAGAAGGCAAACCGTTAGAACCCAAGAATCGAACATGGGTAACTTAACCGCTGATGCTAACCATGCTGCTGCAAAAGCATACGACAATGATGTTGTTTTCTCTTTGAAAAATGGTGGAGGAATTCGTGCCGCCATTGGTTCTATTATAGAAGAAGATCCAGGGGTATTTACTTACGCACCTCCAGCGGCTAATCCATTGTCGGGTAAAAAAGAAGGTGAAGTTTCTCAACTAGACCTTGAGAATACCATGAAGTTTAACAATAAGCTGACCATAGTAACAACCAATCCAACGGGTCTTAAAGCACTCGTGGAACATGGAGTTGCTGCGTGGGCTGTAGGTGCAACACCTGGTCAAATGCTACAAATTGGTGGCGGGATGCTTTCCTTTGACCCAAGCAAATCGGCAGGTTCCAGAATTTGGAATTTTGTATTGGTTGATGCGAATGGAAATGTAACAGATACCATAGTAAGAGAAGGTATGGTGCATGGAAATCCTAATCGTACCATAAAAATGGTAACACTTAACTTCCTTGCTGGTGGAGGCGACGGATATCCATTCTCAACCGCGTCTCAAGGAATGATTCAAATGGATACCATTATTGGTTTACCTGCAGGTAGCTTCAGTTTTGCAGTTGCAGGTTCAGAGCAAGACGCACTTGCAGAGTATATGGACTTTAATCATTCTCTTTATCCATTTGAAGAAAGCGAAACACCCGTCGAAGAAGATGAGAGAATTCAGATATTATCCAAAAGAGCTGACGGATTGTTCCCGGTTTCTTTAGAATTTGCGGATAATGTAATCGAAGAGAGCGAAACTTCTTCAATGGTTTCGATGGACTTAGATTACTTAAACAATACAACTCAGAATGCAACAATCAACATTAGAGTTAACTCAATGAGCACCGCTTCTGAAGGAACTGATTTTACCGTGTCGCAGAAATCATTTGTTGCAAATGCTGGCCAAAGCGGAACATTCAACTTTTCAATATCGGTAACAAATGACAGTGATGTTGAAGAAGATGAGTACGTTATTTTAGAAGTTGACCCAGCAGACAACTATTTATTAGAAGGCGGATATGCGATTGTGTATTTAAATGATGACGATAGAAAAGCACCAACAGCTTCAAAGGCAATTGAGCTTAAGTTTTTATCAAGCTATGAAGGGTTAGATACCAACGGAAATTCTACCGAAATTATAGCTTACGACAAGGGCAGCAAACGACTTTTCATTGCCAACTCAGAAAACTCAAAGGTTGAGGTATTGGACTTTGCTGACCCAGAAAACGTAACTATTCAAAATTCAATTGATGTATCGGCCTATGGAGAGATAAACAGTGTTGCCGTTCATGATGGAGTTGTAGCTTGCGCTATGGAGTCTGGAACTGTTGATGTTGCTGGTAAAATTGTGTTTTTCGATACCGATGGCACCTATATTAATGATGTTGCTGCAGGTTTCCTGCCAGATATGGTTGCTTTCTCAAGTAACGGAAAACTTGCTGTTGCTGCTAATGAAGGGGAGCCAAATGACGATTACGACATTGACCCTGAAGGAAGTATCACCATCGTTGATTTATCTGGAGGTGCGGCAGGAGCAACTTCAACACAGTTAGATTTTAAAAATTACAACAGTCAAGTTGACCAATTGCGCAATGACGGAGTTAGAATTTTTGGTAATAATGGGCAATCTTCAGTAGGACAAGATTTAGAGCCAGAGTACGTTACCATTTCTTCTGATAACAGAACAGCATGGGTTGCTTGTCAAGAAAACAATGCGCTAATTACAGTTGATTTGGTTGCTAAATCTATTACAGGAATTTCAGCATTAGGAACAAAAGACCATTCAGTTGTTGGAAACGGTTTAGATGCCAATAGAGACCACGATAAGGTGCACATTTCTAATTACCCCGTTAAAGGTTTTTACCACCCAGATGCAATAACCTCATACACCGTGGGAAGTACAACGTATTTGGTAACAGCAAATGAAGGAGATGCAAGGGATTATGACGGATATTCTGAGGAAATTCGATTAAGAAAAAAGGATATTGATTTAGACCCAACAGCTTTTCCTAACGAAGAATTAGTATTTGATTTGATTGGAGACGTAAAAACAACGAGGGCTAATGGCGATACTGATGGTGACGGTGACCTAGACGAAATATATACTTATGGTGCACGGTCGTTCTCAATTTGGAACAGCAGTACAGGTGCATTAGTTTATGATAGTGGAAACGAAATGGAATTGATTTCTGCTCAAAGTGAAGCTTATGGTCCTTTATTTAATGCAAGTAATGGCCCAAGCGCAAACTTCAGAAACCGTTCAGATGACAAAGGGCCTGAACCAGAGGCAGTGGTTGTTGGTGAATTAAGTGGTAAGTCATATGCCTTTGTAGCTGCAGAGCGTTCGGGTGGCATTTATGTATGGGATGTCACCGACCCAAGCGCAGTTTCTTTTGTTGACCACTACAATAACAGAGATACTGCAACAGGTGAAGGAGACCTTGGCCCAGAAGGAGTTGTGTTTATTCCAAATACCGATTCACCCAATAAGTTGGATATGTTGGTAGTGGCAAACGAGGTAAGCTCAACAATTAGTATTTATCATGTGTTTGATGCTCAACTTGATACAACAACTAAAGATACTACCATTGATAGCAACGTATTTGTTCAAGAACACATGCTGAACAGTATTAACTTCTATCCAAACCCCACAACAGGAATTTTCAATATAGATGCTGGTAACTATGAAATTAGCTCCGTTGAGGTGGTTTCAGTTCTTGGTAAATCCGTTTTAAAGGAAGAGGGAGACCTAAGTACTCAAATAAGATTGGACTTAACCGATGAGCAGTCAGGAATTTATATTGTAACCCTAAGCACGACAGAAGGAAAAATTACAAAGCCTATAATACTTGAATAGCGAAATTGAGATATTATAGAATTTAAAGCCGAGCAGTAAATGCTCGGCTTTTTTGTTGTGTTTTTTATAGTTTTAAGTCATGCGGAATTTGGTTTAGCATCTTTCTAATTAATCAGGCGGAGATTAGCTTCGCTGAACTCGTTCGTCGGTTCTGAAACGATTTCAGAATGACATTAAAAAGAAACTATCCCGCCAACTCTCCAGCAAACTGCAACAACCTACCTTCTTCAAACTTATTGGCAACCAACTGCATTCCGAAAGGCATTCCATTACTGTGCGTAAACAATGGAATTGAAATTCCAGGTACGCCAGCTAAATTAGCTTGTACAGTATAAATATCTTCCAAGTACATCGCAACAGGGTCGTTTCCGTGAGCACCAATTTTAAAGGCAGTGTGCGGAGTAGTAGGCGTTAAAATAAAATCGTAGTCCGATAGAATTTCAAATGTCTTGTCCTGAATTAATCGTCTAACTTTTTGAGCTTTAGAATAATAAGCATCATAGTAACCAGCACTAAGAACAAATGTTCCTAGCATAATTCTGCGTTTTACTTCAGCGCCAAATCCTTCAGATCTAGATTTTGTGTAGGTAGTTTCTAAATCAACCGCATTTTCTGATCGATAACCGTAGCGCATTCCATCAAAACGAGAAAGGTTACTGGAAGCTTCTGCATTAGAAAGTACATTGTAGCAAGGCACCAACTGATCTAAATAAGGAAATGATACTGCTTCAACAGTGTGACCTGCAGCTTTTAATTCTTCAATCTTATTTAAATGTGCTGTTTTTACTTCTGGATCAAGCCCTTCAGCGTCAAAACAATCTTGTAGGTATGCAATTTTATGTTTTTTAGAAGTCGCGGTTAAGTCTAGTTTATTGCTGCTTAACGTACTATCGAATTCATCAGAACCAGCCATTACAGAAAGTACAGCAGACATATCCTCTACCGAATTTGCAAATGGTCCAATCTGATCCATAGACGAAGCGTAGGCAATAAGCCCATGCCTTGATATTGTTCCGTACGTTGGTTTCATTCCAAATACGCCACAAAAAGAAGCGGGTTGACGAATACTTCCACCGGTATCAGATCCTAAAGAAACCAAACAGGTGTTTGCTGCAACGGCTGCAGCAGAACCACCAGAACTTCCCCCGGGAACAAGCTCTGGGTTGTGTGGGTTTTTAACAGGACCATAGGCAGATTTTTCATTCGAAGAACCCATTGCGAATTCATCACAATTTAGTCTACCAATAAATAATGCATCTGCTGTAAGCAATCGCTCAACGACTGTTGAGGAATAGATGGATTCAAACCCTTCTAATATTTTACTAGCTGCCGATACTTTATGTCCAGCATAACAGATATTGTCTTTTAAACCGATGACCATTCCGGCTAAATCGCCAGCAGTACCCGAATTAATTTTCTCTTGAATTTGAGTTGCTTTTTCTAAAGCTTCTTCTTTCCAAACCTCTAAGTAGATGTTTAAATCAGAAGTCTTTTCGATTTCAATCAAATAAGAATTAACCAAATCAGGAAGAGTGTATTCACCATTCTTGATACTGGTTTGAATTGCTGTAAGTTTTTTTGGAAATTCCATCTATACCAAACATAAAAGGGCAAGACGAAGCTTACCCTTAGTTATTTGAAAATGAATAAGTAAATTACTTATCGGTTTCTTTTTTATCAGTGTCGTTTTCTTTCGACGCATCTTTAAATTCTTTCATCCCACTTCCTAGTCCTTTCATTAATTCGGGAATTTTTTTCCCTCCAAATAAAAGAAGAACTACAACTAAAATGAGTGCGATTTGCCAAGGACCAATTGCCATTTGAAACGTATTTTAGGGTGAATAATGAGAACACAAAGGTAGTAAATAAAGCCTAGTTTTGCTGTGATACGATGGAGAATAAAGAAGA
>TARA_B110001469_G_scaffold44443_1_pt1 | contig 10257 bp, 8 predicted proteins | sample TARA_B110001469 | Tara Oceans TARA_B110001469 (sample SAMEA4397034) | marine metagenome | biome: Polar Biome; feature: [SRF] surface water layer (ENVO:00010504); material: water (ENVO:00002006), including particulate matter (ENVO:01000060) such as... | depth 5 m
TCCACTGCCGATCTCGAAACCTTTCAGTTCGTGACTCGTGCGGTCGAGCAGGAGCAAGAGCTTGAATTTGACTACAAGAACCTGGGCGGCAAGCGCTGGAACCGACGCAAGGTGCGCCCCTACCACTTGTGTTGCGTGGAAAACCAATGGTATGTGGTGTGCTGGGACAAGGTTCGCAAAGCACTGCGAACGTTCGCGTTGGTTCGGATGCGCAAGGTCGCCCTGACTGGCGAAAACTTCAAGCGCCCGAAGGACTTCGACATTCAAAAACATTTAAAAGATGCCTTCGGGGTATTCAGCGGTGACACCAAGCATAAGATCCGCGTTGAATTTGACGCCTGGGCCGGGCAGTTGATCCAGGAAAAGGAGTGGCACCCCGCACAGGAGATCAAAGACCTCGGCGATGGCCGCATCGAGTTTCGCATCGAACTCGCTGATCTTTTTGAAATCGAACGCTGGATCCTCAGTTGGGGCTCGCATGCCAAAGTCCTGGGGCCAGCGAAGCTCAAGAACAGCATCCGCAAGCATGCCGAAGCAATCGTAGCAAACAGCTAGCCGACTTCAACCGTCCCACCTTGCCACCTTCCACTTTCAAACATTTCCACTTTTTATAATGCCTTCCCGCGGACACCATTAGAGCAGTTCAAAGGAGTGCGAACGGATGATCGATAAGATCGAATCTTTGGGGGAGTCATCGGCGTGATTATCGGACATTCCTAAGGACGCAAATCACTGGCAAACAAAGCCGAACGGGAGCCGTCAAGGTGCAGCGCATAGACGGAGCACGACAGTGCGTAGATGGCGAACCGAAGGTTTGGCCGAAGCGCTGCGCAGGGTGAGTGACGAAGTGCGAGAAGCACGGAGATGGTGAACCAGAGGGTTTGCCCTGAGTCCCTTTGGGCAAGTAACGTAGCACGACAGTGCGTAGATGGTGAATCGAAGGTTTGCCCTGAGTCTGCGAAGGGTGACGAGAGCGGGTGCCCGTTGGGCGAGCGAGGAACAAGCCGGTGCCCTCGGGGCAGCAGAAGGAACCAGCCGATCAATAGAAAGCCATCGCCCAAAAAAATAGCTGCATGCTCCTAGGTCACCCCGTATTTGTCCGACCCTCACTGGCATAATGCATACCAGTGAACATTCGAACACATCAACAACCACACAGATGCGCCTGACTCACCAGTCGATACGTCGTGTCGCCGACGGGCTAGTGATTGAAGGACCACAAGGCTCAGTATTGATCCGTCGGCAAATGGATCGTATCGAAACGAAGTATCAAGGTGGCCAACTAGTCAATGGCAGCGCTGCCGCTTACTCCAAAGCGCTCCTACAAACCGCGATCAAGCTCACCGACGATTTCCCCTTTCCTTGGACCATCGAAGCGGACGGCACGCAACGCATTACCGACCATCAACGCTACTACGAGCAGACCTTCAATTCAGACCTCCAGGGCATTGAGACACTCAAGCGCTGGATAGTGTGTCATTCACTGTAATCAACTTTCAGCAGGCATATTAGCTTTAACGGAAGTCTAGCACACAGAAACGGTCAACCTGAACAACAGTAGGTTTCCAGAAAGACGATCCCACAGCCTTTATTACCCTTAAAAATAACTCCGACATATATTCATGCGCATCTACCTAAACCTTAAGTCGTTAATAATTAACAAAAGGCCAGTGAATTTCGATGATTCAATCATCGGGTCGTCAGTTCGAATCTGGCAGATGCCTTAATTTTTTGGATCCCGCAATCTTCTACAAAATTGCGGGATTTTTAATGTTCAAATATCAGCATCTAAGTGACTTAAATCTTATAGTAAAATCCTGGAAATAATAAGCCCAAGGGTAATCGGCTTGTTTCCCTGACAACCGAGTCTGGGAAAACCAGCCCCCGCCTAAATTGGTGGACCGGAACGCATCCAAATTAATCAGCGCGCGAATACACTGATGTAACACAAGTATGGCGATCCAACTTCGTTTCAAGTTTTCAAATTTTAAGTTTTTACTTGCGGCGGTCCAACACAGTCAAGCCCCGGGACGAAGCGATGTAGCCATATGCTTTGCGCTTTCGTTGATTACCCGCCACGTCGTAGACCTGTTGAAATATAGCTGTCCCTAATTTTTTAGCTTAAAATAAAGAACTAGCCCTAGCTCGTTTTTATTTTAGGCGCTGATAAAAATGTTGAGTCGTTATTGACGGATAGTCCGATTTAAGTATCAAAAAGTAATGAGTATAAGCAAAAGCAACATCGGCCCTTGGTACATTGGTTTTGGTATCTTTTTAATTGTATGCGGTTTGGCTGGATACGCATCCAATCCAGCGGCCGCGAAAACAGCCCTCATGTCGGGAGCGACTTTCGGCACACTCAGCGCACTGTGTGGATTTTGGATGATCAAGGGTGGACGCCGACTCGCTTATACCGCTGCCGGACTAACTACCCTGCTACTTTGCGTCGCCTTTAGTTGGCGCTCAATCGTTAGCTGGCAGGCTTACGCCAATGGCGAACCCAAACTTTTTGCTGCCTGCTTGATCACCACAATGCTGATTGGTTCAGTGGTATCACTGATTAAGCTCCTTTCGGCATTTAAAGTCCTCATAAAATAGTTTATCGGAGCGCTGCTGCCGTAAGGGATAGCCTGAAAGGCATCCTTCAGTTCGGAACATCTATTTATTGATGTTCAAGGCTGCAACGCTGGAATCCATCCAAAACGCGCCCTATTTAGATGTGCTGAGCAGTGTCTGTGATTGCGACATCGAATGCGTGAATATCTGGACCCAGGAGCTACCTGAAACGGGCTACCTGCATACCACGCTCGCGTGTGGTTTGCGAATGTTTGGATCCACACCTTTAAATTGCCTTGGAGACTAGGTGCTGCATGCTTGCTGAAACATTTATTAGGCGGATCTCTACAAGAGTAATAAAGCAAACATGAAGCTGCTTGCGGATGGATTCCTACTGAAACGGGAAGACCGAAGCCAGAAGAACCGGTCGAATCAGGACAGAGATCCGGTCAAGTTATCAGAGAGATTAAAATATTTCCTGAGCTTTAAATTCAGGCAACGATCGTGGCAAAAAATCGTCAAATGGCGCGATTCAGTACCATGCAGGCAGCTCCTCGTATAATCTTGACAACAGCCACAAAAACACCGATTATGCTAGCGTTTGATTGATTTTATAACCAACATATATACAACGACTGGAATGTCTGTTAAACCATTAAATGAAAGTCCTATTCTCAGTGAGGGCGGTGCTCACAATGGTCCCTCAACGACACGCAGTATCCCCTTTTCGTATTGGAAAACTTGGTGATGAAATTAAACTCTGAAAAAAGCTCGGTCACCTTGACTCAATCGTAATATGATACGACAGGTATATTAGGTTTTAAATTTACCCCAAGGTTTAGCAACTAGAGGATTATCTCTACACGAATGACGTTGGTACAAAAAAAAATCACATCAACAACAGCCTCCAGTAACCAAAAACAAATCGAAATAAATAGATAATGAATAAGCTAATGAATACTAAATTCTTCATCCTAGCAGTGGTCATCGCTATGATTTCTTGGCTGCCAAGTGCAGCCAATGCGGCAGAAGATCTGATAACTCCGAATAGCGAAATGACAACTTCCAGCCTAGCACAAGCTACGTCGGATATTGAAGCTCCGATTATGCTGGAATCAAGCGACTTGGTCGGTGTGTCTTTCTGGCTCATCTCCATGGCACTCGTAGCGGCCAGCATCTTTTTCTTTATGGAAACACAACGTGTTTCGTCTAAGTGGAAAACGTCACTTACCGTATCCGGTTTAGTATGTTTGGTAGCTGCAGTTCACTACTTCTATATGCGTGATGTCTGGGTACTGACTGGCAGCACTCCAACGGTTTATCGCTATATCGATTGGCTCATTACTGTGCCGCTCTTGATGATAGAATTTTACCTCATCCTTTCGGCGGTGACTAAAGTGTCTTCTGGTATTTTCTGGCGACTACTCATTGGTACAATCGTCATGTTAGTCGGCGGTTACCTTGGTGAAACAGGTTATATAAACCTCACCGCTGCCTTCGTCATCGGAATGGCTGGCTGGGCTTACATCCTCTATGAGATCTTTTTGGGTGAAGCGAGCAAAGTCAGTGCCAACAATGCTCCTCCAGCAGTGCAAACTGCATTTAAGACCATGCGTATAATCGTTACAGTTGGTTGGGCTATTTATCCTTTAGGTTATGTATTCGGTTACTTCACTGGGAGTGGTCCAGAAGAAAGCATGGCATCGCTCAACATTATCTACAATTTGGCTGATGTGATTAACAAAATTGGCTTTGGTTTGGTTATTTGGGCCGTTGCAGTAAAAATGTCGGACGAAGCTGCGATTCCTGCTAAATCGTAGGCTTAAACAAACGGAAGATATCGTAAACCACCTAGTTCAAACATCTCCATGAAACCCTTTACCAGCACTCTGGCTCCTCCACTCTTATTTGAAATGGATGGGCTAATGAGTGAATTGGAACAGGGCATGGAGATGTTTTTGCTTTCAAATGCCGTTGATGAATCATCGGCAGGTCAGGCGGTCGCTGCGGCGCTCTATCATCTTAGGTCGGGGGGGCGTAGAATTCGAGCGCGATTGGCTATTCATGCCAGTCTCTCACTCGGGCTCTCCTCTGCGGATGCCTTAGCTTTGGCCTCGACCGTGGAGCTTCTGCACAATGCTTCTTTGGTACATGATGATCTGCAGGATGATGGTTTGCTTCGTCATGGAGTGCCAACGGTGGGTGTGGTTTATGGTTCGAACATTGCCATCTGCACTGGTGATCTTTTGGTTTCTGCTGCCTATGCATCACTGGCAACTTTTAGTAATAGCCAGCTTCTGGCCAAGCTCATCGGCTTGGTTCACACCGCTACCGCCGAAGCTATACATGGCCAATGTGCGGGGTTCCCGCATTCCGAAAGCGCCCCAAATGATCTCGCGGAATATAACAAGGTCGCGATTGCAAAATCTGGCGCGTTGCTCAGCTTGCCATTTCAACTGGCTTTTCTGGGTGCTGAAAAAATACATTGGTTACCTCAGGCCCGTCGAGCGGCAGAAGAGTTTGCTGTAGGTTACCAAATCATGGATGATTTGCAGGATGTGGTTTGTGATGGGCCAATGGCGATGAACATGGTGAACATACTCAAAGCACGCGGACATGGTGAACATGCACTCGCTCAAGCTCATCAACTCGGATTGAAACATTTGCGAAATGCGGTCGATCTGTCGGATGGGCTACCCGATGGATCAGGAGATTTGTTAAAAGCTCTAGCTCTCTCGCTAAGTAAGCGCCGAGCAACTGAGTGATATGCCACCACATGCAATTGTAGTGGGTTCCGGTTTCGGCGGAATGGCTTCTGCCCTGCGCCTACGCGCCAAGGGCTATCGCGTGACGCTGGTGGATCGTTGTGAAAAACTCGGCGGACGCGCCCAAGTCTATGAGCGCAACGGCTTTTTGCACGACGCTGGGCCGACTGTCATTACCGCGCCCTTTTTATTCGAGGAATTGTTTGCTTTGTTCGGCGAGCAGTTTTCCGATCACGTCAAATTGGTACCCATGAAACCGTGGTATCGATTTTATTTTTCAGACGGCGACACTTTCGACTACGGCGGCACGCTGGAGGAGACTTTGGACGAAATCGAGCGTATCGAGCCGCGTGACCGGGAAGGCTATCTGGCGCTACTGGCACACAGTAAACGCATCTACGATGTAGGTTTCACCGAGCTTTCTGCCCAGCCCTTTCATCGATTGAGCACCATGTTACGCCAAGTCCCTCGGCTGATCGGCCTGCGCAATTATGAGACAGTCTGGGGCATGGTTTCGCGCCATTTGTGTAATTCCAAGCTGCGCCGAGCATTTTCAATTCAACCTCTGCTAGTCGGTGGAAATCCTTTTGATACGACGAGCATCTATGGGCTGATTCACTTTTTAGAACGCGCTTATGGAGTCCATTTCGCGATGGGTGGCACGGGAGCAATTACTAGTGCTTTGAGTGACCTGATGGAACGGCACGATATCGAAATTCGGCTCGGCACCACGGTCGAGCACATTAAGATCGAGAGTGGCACGGCCACCGGCGTTGAGTTGGCCAATGGCACGACACTCGATGCTGACTTGGTCGTTTCCAACGCCGATGCTGCGCACCTTTATCGCCGCATGATTCCGCCCGCAAAGCAGGCCATTTCGACGCGGCTGAAGCTCGCAGCGGCACATTATTCGATGGGTCTTTTCGTGATTTATTTTGGCACCACTCGGACTTATCCGGATGTGGCGCATCACACCATCTGGATGGGAGATCGCTACCGAGAATTACTGAAAGATATCTTTCACCGTAAAGTGCTCTCTGAGGATTTTTCGCTCTATTTGCACCGGCCCACGGCGACGGATGAGAGCTTTGCGCCGGCTGGCTGCGATAGTTTTTACGTGCTCTGTCCGGTGCCTAATATGCAAGGCAATATCGATTGGGACGTCGAAGGGCCGCGTCTAAGAGATCGGATCGTAGCGGCTCTGGACGAGACGATTCTCCCGGGCCTGACTTCCACGATTACCGAGGATTTCTTTAAGACGCCAGCCGATTTCCAGCACGACTACCGTAGCGAACACGGAGCCGGTTTTTCCGTGGCTCCTACCTTTCGCCAGTCGGCGTGGTTCCGTTTTCATAATCAGGCTGAGGGGATTAAAAACCTTTATCTTACCGGAGCTGGAACACATCCTGGAGCAGGCTTGCCAGGTGTGCTTTGCTCCGCTAAAGTGGTGGATGAACTCATACCCCCAGTCGAATGAATGCAGTGATTTCTAACGAAGCACTCGAGGCAGCTGGTGATGTTCTGGCTATGAAAGGTCGGAGCTTCCACTGGGCGCGGCGCTTGATGAGCAAGACACACGCGGCCCGCGCAACACGGCTTTATGCGCTGTGCCGTTACCTAGATGATCTTTCAGATGAGGCAACATCACAGGCTGAGGCAAGAGTCGCACTCGCCGCCGCGCGGCAAGCGATTGAGACTGGAAATACGACCAACCCGGTGCTCCGCGATGGCTTGAGTTTGATGAGCGAATGCGCGATCGAAGCGTCGATCGTGCTGGAACTCATTCGCGGTATTTCCTCCGACTTAGAACCAGTGCGCATGGCGAATGAAGCAGAGTTGCTGCGCTACAGTTATCGGGTCGCTGGAACGGTGGGGCTTATGATGTGTCGCGTATTAGATGTGACCGATCCAGCAGCATTGGCGCACGCGGTCGACTTGGGAATTGCGATGCAACTCACCAATATCTCTCGAGACATCAGCGAGGACGCTGAGGCCGGGCGACGTTATATCCCCGCTACTCTCGTCGGCGAACTCGCTCCCGCTGAATTGATCTCGCCGACAAAATCGCTTCAACCTCTGGTGCGTAGCAGCCTAAAAAACCTACTAGATTTGGCAGATCAGTTTTATCAAAGCGGAGAACTCGGTCTGCCGTATCTGCCATTTCGTGCACGCTGTGGCATCCTTGTGGCAGCGCGAGTTTACGGAGCGATCGGCACCCGACTGAGGCAGCGGGACTGTGACTATTGGACCGGCCGTGTGGTCGTTTCTGATTGGGAAAAAGGCGGCATTTCATTGCGTGCGTTAATGCCCTTGCCACTGCGGTTCGATTTCTGGAAGTGCCGGACTACCCACACTGCGGAGCTACATCGCCATCTAATAGGTCTACCGGGAATAGAAGGCAGTTATGTCATATGATCTCATCATTCTCGGTGGCGGCTGTGCGGGGTTAAGCTTGGCGCGTCGACTTTCCGAGCTCGGTGAGGATTGTCCGCAAACGGTTATTTTGGAAAGTCGCAGCAGCTATACCGACGACCGCACTTGGTGCTTCTGGGGTGAAGATGCCGCACAGCTGACACATCTGGTTCGTCATCGCTGGTCGTGGGCATCGGTAGCAGCAGAGGGAAAGACCGTGAAGGTGGATTGCAGCGCATTTCCCTATTCCATGATTCCGTCGCTGGCGTTTTATGACGAGTCGCTAGAGATGATTTCGCAAGCGCCGCAGCTTTTGTTAGAGGCGGGAGTTTCCGTCCTATCCGAGCCGCTGAAAGTAGGAGATAATTGGCAGGTCGAGACCTCCGCCGGAATGCGATCTGCTCGAATGGTGGTCGATACCCGCCCGTTACAAACGCCGCAACGTCAAGCCGCTGGCCTAAGGCAATCATTTGTCGGACACGAGATCGAATGTGCCGAACCAATCTTCCAACCGGAGGTCGCCGAACTCATGCACTTTGAGCCCGCTGGTGAGGGCGAGATTCTTTTTTTCTACCTCCTGCCCTTGGCAGAGAATAGTGCCTTAATTGAAGCGACCATTTTCTCTGCCGAACCCCTGGGGCCAGATCGTTTTGAAAAGGAAATACAAGAGTTCATCACCCGCCGTGTGCAGGGGGCAAACTACACCATCCGCCGTTCCGAGCACGGGATATTACCGATGGGCATACCTCCGCCACAGGGAAATCCCGACGCGAGCTATGTGAGTGCTGGCCTCACGACCGGAGCGGCACGCCCCAGTAGTGGTTATACCTTTCAACGCATCCAGCGTTGGGCAGCTGATTGCGCCAAAGCGCTCGGCGCAGGTCTGCCGCCCCTGGCGCACGCTCGTGACCCGATGCTGCTACGCGGGATGGACGCTATTTTTCTGCGAGTCTTGCGCCTGCAGCCGGAAATAGCTCCAGAGCTATTTCTGGCACTGTTTAAAAAGGTGGAGATCGCGATTCTTGTCCGCTTCATGAGTGATCGCGGGACACTTTCCGACTACGCAACCATCGCCTCGGCCTTGCCATCTGGCCCATTTCTCCGACAAACATTGCCCGCTTTAATAGCATCGCGCATGCCATGAAGGCTCAACGTATCCAAGGCCTAATCTTTTGCGCAATCGCCCTCCTCTTTGCCTTCGCCACGCTTGCGATGAGTCGCTTCGCCCCGCAGACCGAACTTATCGTGCTTGCTGCGCTTATCGTCGTCCTCGGCATTCCACATGGCGCGCTGGATACCATCTTTGCGCATCGACTGTATGGCATTCGGACACCCTGGGATTGGCTCCGTTTTGGAGTCGTCTATCTGCTGCTGGCGGCACTGATTGTCGGGCTTTGGATGTTCGCTCCTGTGGCTTTTATGATCGGATTTTTGCTCATCTCGGTGGCACACTTTTCCGGCGATCTGGCCGCAGGCACCGCGCTAGTCTCACGCATCCTCTACGCCGGAGCGGTCATCATTTTCCCCACCTTTTTGCATGCTGAAGAAATGACCCAACTGTTTGCGCAACTTGTTGGTCTCCCTGCGGGGCAAACGGTCGTCTCTGGCCTCACCTGGTTGGCCTGGGCGTGGTGTATCGGCCTCGTTCTGGCTGTACTGGTATGTGTGCGGCGTGACTGGTTGACGGCATTGGAAATGACGTCTGTCGGCGTGTTGACCGTCCTGGCCCCACCATTGTTTTCTTTCACCGTGTTCTTTTGCGGCATGCACAGCGCACGCCATATCATTCGCACAATTATCTATTCTGGGCGATCTTCGCTCCTGCTGTTGGCGGCAGCAGGGTTTCTGCCCATGTTCGGCGTTGTGGTGGCGTCTGCCGTGGCGTGGCATCTCCTAAAAGACACCACGCTCGATGCCCGAGTGCTCCAAATCGTCTTTGTTGGATTGGCCGCGCTCACTGTGCCACACATGGTGTTAGTAGAACGAGTGCGCCTCTCAGGTTGGTTAAAAGGTGCGGCTGAATAGCGAATTAATCTGGTTGATCGAATGGTAAAAAACACGCAGGGCATGGTTTAAAGCGTCGTAATAATTTGAATCGGCAATCACGCTTTAGGGATCAGGCAGCCAGCGGTTAAGGGTGATGATGAGCCGAGAGCGAGAGTGTGGACGCCTTTCCCCGTAAAACTCCGAAGCATTCCCCATTTTCCATCTCCCGTTTCCCCGCCCCGACTTGGAGCTTCAAATAGACGTTCATAAAGATTTCAACGTCGAGCGTAGTCGCAGATGAGCGGCAGCTAACTCTGTTGACTAGCGCGACTCGAACGACCCCTTTTCTCGCCTAGTTGCGCTGCACCACTCGTCTGTATGGGACTGACTCCAGACTGGCAGGAACACCAAACCTGGAAAACAACGACCTAACCAGTAATCAACACTCCCCCAACAGCCGGCCTTTAAGTAGCGTTGTCGACTCCCCTTTCCCACTTTCCAAAGCTGACCTCAGCGCCCAATCATCCATTAATAATCA
>TARA_B110001469_G_C9648449_1_pt1 | contig 10253 bp, 11 predicted proteins | sample TARA_B110001469 | Tara Oceans TARA_B110001469 (sample SAMEA4397034) | marine metagenome | biome: Polar Biome; feature: [SRF] surface water layer (ENVO:00010504); material: water (ENVO:00002006), including particulate matter (ENVO:01000060) such as... | depth 5 m
AACCAAGAGGTGGAAATTACCATTGGATTGATAACCATTTAGTAAAAGCAACACGCTATAATGGTAAATTCACTGATTTAGTAGAAAAAGAAGTAACGATCGAAGTTTTTGACGACGGTCAACATGATTAATATTTAGACAATGAGCGATGTATTAAAAGTTCCTACAATGGCCGAATTTACGGAGCAAGGCAAACAGCCCGAAGTTTTATTTTGGGTGGGTTGTGCAGGTAGTTTTGACGACCGTGCCAAAAAAATAACCAAAGCTTTTGTGAAATTATTACACAAGGCAGAAGTTGAATTTGCGGTATTGGGCACTGAAGAAAGCTGTACTGGTGATCCTGCCAAACGTGCTGGGAACGAATTTTTATTTCAGATGCAAGCCGTTACCAACATTGAAGTATTGAATGCTTATGAGGTGAAAAAAATTGTAACCGCTTGTCCCCATTGTTTTAATACACTCAAAAATGAATACCCTTCTTTGGGAGGTGATTACCAAGTGATGCATCACACTCAATTTCTCAAAAGCTTGTTAGATGAAGGCCGTTTGACGATTGAAGGTGGGAAGTTTAAAGGCAAACGCATTACATTTCACGACCCCTGTTATTTAGGTCGGGCAAATGATGTATATGAAGCGCCTCGTGACTTGATTAAAAAGTTAGACGCCGAACTTGTTGAAATGAAAAACTGTCGCAAAAAAGGATTGTGTTGCGGCGCTGGTGGTGCTCAAATGTTTAAAGATGCTGAACCAGGCGACAAAGAGGTCAACATTGAACGCACAGAACAGGCTATGGAAGTCAAGCCCGATATCATTGCGGCAGGATGTCCGTTTTGTAATACGATGATGACTGATGGTGTTAAAAATAAAGCAGAAGGTCAGATTGAAGTCATGGATGTGGCTGAACTGATTGCAAATGCTCAAGATTTATAAAATAAAATATTCCTAAAACCAATGCTTGTTAATTTTGATACCCTTCCTGAAACCGCTCGTATTTGGATCTACCAATGCAACCGCTCTTTTTCTGATTCCGAATTAGAACAAATTTCTGAAAAATTAACGACGTTTTTAGAAGGTTGGACGGCGCATGGCGCCGACTTGCAATCGGGGTTTGAGATCAAATACAAACGTTTTATTGTGATTGCTTTGGATCAAGAAATGAATGCCGCAACGGGATGTTCTATTGATGCCTCTGTGAAATTTATTCAGGAACTTGAAGCAGCGTATAAGGTTGATTTGATGGACAAAATGAATGTGTCCTACAAACAAGGGGAGTATGTGGCTTATAAAACGCTTACCGATTTTAAAAAAATGGCGAAAGATAAAGCGGTTTCTAAAAATACAATCGTATTTAATAACCTTGTAAATTCTAAGGCAGAATACTTAGAGTTTTGGGAGGTCCCTGCTTCTGAAAGCTGGCACAGTCGGTTTGTTTAAAATTATTCGGTAGCTTCAAAGGGCAATTCATCTGGATTTTGATAATGCGCTAGTTCTAACTCCAATAAACTCTTTTTAACAGGGAGTCCACCAGCGTAGCCTACCAATTTATTGTCCGATCCAATCACTCTATGGCAAGGAATCATAAGTGCGAGTGCATTGGCGCCATTGGCAGTGGCCACAGCTCTTACCGCTTTTTTATCTCCAATTTGTTTCGCTAGTTCTAAATAGGATCTTGTGGTTCCATAAGGGATGGTTTTTAAAGCGTTCCAAACGCTGAATTGAAAGGGAGTTCCTACCATTTTAATAGGCAGTGTAAACGCGTCTCGGGTTCCATTCAAGTAGGCTTTAACTTGCAACCGAGCGGATCTCAAAAGAGGGGTTTCTTTTTCTAAATACACCGCATTTAAGCCTGTTTGTATTCGTTTGTCAACACGCGTTCGCATTTTTCGGTATCGAAAATCTAATACACATATTTGATTTTCAAAACATCCAATGATCAACTCTCCAATGGTTGTTTTGTAGTATTGTATAAAAATGATGTTTTTTGGGGCCATAGTTTAATTAGTTAATAGAGAATCGTACCATTACTTCACTTTCAATTTTAATATCCGAAAATTCGATGTCAATAGGAGCTTCCTGTTCCATGTCGACAGCATACGCCATCTTCATTTGTACATTTCTTGAATTGTAAGAGTTATTATAATACTTGTCTGAGATAAAAATAGCCTTTCCAATCTGCTGATCTAAAGGGCTAACCAATGCCGTTGCTTGTGCTTTTGCTTTGAGGATTGCTTTTGATCGTAAAGTCATTTTCAAAGCTTCGGTTTTTGAGTACTTTGTTTTTGTTAAGCGCACATTAGAAATGCCTTGTGCTTCTAAACGGATTAATACATTGCTCGCGGTCAGCCCGTCATACACGACCAATTCATACGCTTTGGATTTGAGAACGCTTTTCTTTTTTAAAAAATATTTTTTGTAGTTACTAGCGAGGTCTTTAATTTTTAATTGTTTTTTTAAATCGATGTTTAAGTTCTCTAAAACGTCAGCGAGCAGCTGCTCTTGAGTTTCAACAGATGTTTTATCGCGGTCTTCTTTTTCTTGAATTAAAATGGATAAATAAATACGATCGGGCTTTACCAATGAATCAACCTTAGCGGTTGTTTCTAAATAGGGTTGATCAATAAAATTTTTAGTTTGAGAGAATCCAATAAAAGTGATTGCAATAAAGAATGCTACTGTAAGGTAATTTTTCATAGTGTTTTTTTAAATTTCAATTGAGTCTACAATTTATATACCAAAGTTAATCTAAATCACAATTTAAGTTAGTGATGAAAAGAGAATTTATTTGATGCATCGTTTTTTAGGCGTTTTAAGTTTATGTTTTTTCGAATCCTGAGATGTTACACTATTAGCATCCCCCAAACAAAGGACATGCCCAAACAACCCTATTTACAGGCGTCTTGGTTTACAGTAATAGAGTAAACTACTTTTGGTTTTATTGGTTTGAAGAATTAGATTTGGGATCTAAGTCGGGTATAAAAGTACTAAAAAAATTGACACTGCCAAAAATATTTAATGGTAACTTGCTTAAATGTAATAAATTAGGGTTAATTTTTATGTTTTCCGTAAGAAAAACTCCAATGTAATACATTACAATAGGAGCCATCCCAAGTTAAAATTCAAATATGGCTGAACTTGTCCTCCAAAAAACTCGGAATACCCGTACACAACTCCAGTTTCAAATCCTAAGTTTAGTTTTTTGAAGTAGGTTCTTTGAAATCCATAAACCCCTCCAGCTTGAAATAAATCATGTATGACATTGATATTTCCATCAATAATAATTGCATCTGCACTAATATAGGATGCGATGATTCCATAATAATTCGCGGAATTATTAACTATATTTTTTCCTTTAGCGATTCTTCTGTCATAGTTATAGTACTGTCGGAATGAAATCTCTGCTAAAGGGAAAAGACCAATGTGACTTTTATTTGTTTTTATATTTTTTACACTTCCAAGTTCAGTACCAATTTGTAAACTAAGCGTTGCGTATTCTGAAATCCCGAATTCATAGTCTATATTTGGAGCAGCTAATAGGTTTACTTTTAACTGGTGTTTTTTGACTCCTTCTGAATTGTTTTGAGCGTTTATTGTGGCTAAACATAAAAGTACAGTGAGTAGAAGGCTTAGATTTTTTTTCATTTTTAAAATGATGTTTAGTTTACATACCTTGAAATAATTATGCATTCAAAACACGTTCCATTTCTGGACGTCTTGGTGTACAGTAAATGAATTATACTCAAACTAACTCAAAACATGGGTTTTATGTTTTTAATAATCGCTATTTTTCCTCCAACGCATTCTGAATGGAATTAGAAATTTGATGTCCAATTTCAGGAAAGCCTCCACTTACGTAGTCATAAAAATTACCGTTTTTGCCAATGACTATGTTTGTTGGGTATGATGAGGTGTTAAATAACATACAGATTTCTTTTGCATCTGAAACAACAGGATATTGTAGTGGGTGTTTTTCTAAAAAAGCAACGACTTTTTCTTTTTCATCAAAGGTAATGGATGCAAAAACAACTTCGGTATTGTTTTTATATGTTTTATAGACTTCATTTAATTCTGGGATTTCAGCAATACAGGGTTTACAGCTCACAAACCAAAAATTCAAAACCACTACTTTTCCTTTGGTGGTTTCAGAAGAAATTTCATGCCCCATGAGGTCTGTCATTGTAAAATTGGGTGCCCGTTTTCCAATGATATCGGCACTATCGGGTAGCATAGAGGTTAGTCCCATCTCCTTTATTTCTTCTTCAGTCGCTTTTCGCATTTGCATATACAATAAATTCCCATCTTTATCTCTTACAGGATCCATGGTCCACTCAGCTGAGTCCAACAGCTCCATTAATTTGAGTACGTCAATTTTATTTCCGGATTCATCTTTAATGAGCGTGTTTTCATCAATTGTAATTGGTTCATCTGTGGGTTCTTGTGAATATCCATTGGGATTCAAAAACAGTAACAGGATAAGTGTGATAATAAGTGATCGTTTCATATGTGTATATTTATTGTTTTTTAGTGGTCATATGTTACATCCATTTAGTCATTCTCTTGGGTATGAAGATTTAGACATGGATGGTTCATATGATTTTATTTATTGTTTTTTAGCGGTCATATGTTACATCCATTTAATCATTCTCTTGGGTATGAAGATTTAGATATGGATGGTTCATAGCTATTTTTTAAAATGAATTAAAATAAACGGCAGCATTAAGTCTATCTTAATAGTTGCAAACCATAGAACCCTCAAACTAAATACCTGTCAAACGAAGTTATATTTGGACTTATTTTGTTTTACAGCTAACAAATAAGTTCTTAAATATACAGTTTGTGAAGAATCAGATTTGGGGTCTAAGTCTGGGATAAATGTAATAAAAATAATGGTTGTTGCCAAATAAAATTAAAGATAACGACCTTGCTATCAGTAGTTATAAGAGCACAGCCTACTTTTTAAACGCACGCTTATATTTTAATTTTTATTATGGACCACAAAATTTAGCAACAATTACTATCGGGGGCACAACAAGGTTCATTATTTAAATCCGATAATTTTACTTTTTGTTTTCCTTCTGGAATTCCACATTGGTCTTGTGCCAAACAATTGGTTTGTTTTGAGGTCAGTAAAAAGTTTTTGCCATCAAAATCCAATCCAAATTTCCCAATTGTTTCCGAGCCTTCGATCTGTGCTTGGTATTCGACTTCAATTTCTAAATCGTCTATTTTTAAAACTTTTTCAGAAAGCTCTATGATGTTTAGGAGTTTCTCAGGGTGCAGCCTGTGGTCATAATCGTTTGCATTCCAAAGTTGAAAGTTGGCGACTTCCTCATTCCGAACAACTCCACCGCAATCAATAAAGTGTTTGGTGACTTTCCCAACTTCGGTGACGTGGAAATGGTTAGGCACTAATTCTCCGTTCGCCAATTGAAATCCAATCGTGTTCAATTTTTTTAAAACTACTTTTACTTCTGATAATTTCATATCTCTTTCTTTTTTATTGATTTTAAACAGTTAATGAATATAATTTAGTCACGTAAATCAAATCGATCTAAATTCATCACTTTATCCCATGCGTTTACAAAATCTTTTATAAATTTTCCTTTAGAATCAGTGGAACCATAAACTTCTGCAATGGCTCTCAATTCAGAGTTCGATCCAAAAATTAAATCGGCGCGGGTCGCTTCCCATTTTTGATGTCCTGTTGTTCGGTCGCTTCCTTTAAAAAATTCGCCTTGTTCATCCGTGGCCGTCCATTTGGTTCCTATGTCTAAAAGATTCACAAAGAAATCATTTGATAAGGTTTCTGGATTTTCTGTAAAGACACCATTTTTTGAGCCATTAAAGTTGGTGTTTAAAACACGCATTCCGCCGACAAGAACGGTCATTTCTGAAGCTGTTAGGGTTAAAAGATTCGCCTTGTCTACTAACAGTTCTTCCGTTATAAAATGACAGGTATCCTTTTTATAATTTCTAAACCCATCTGCTTTTGGTTCTAAGTACTTAAATGAATCAACATCTGTTTGTTCAAGAGTAGCATCCGTTCTACCAGAAGTAAAGGGAACGGTTAAAAGATGCCCCGCTTCTTTCGCTGCGTTCTCAATAGCGACACAGCCTCCAAGGACGATTAAATCTGCTAAGGATATTTTTTTGTGATCATTAACACTATTAAATTTTTCTTGAATCGTTTCTAAAACTGTAATCACTGCTTTTAATTGTACAGGATTATTTACGTCCCAATTGTTTTGAGGAGCGAATCGAATGCGAGCGCCATTAGCCCCACCTCGTTTATCTGAATGACGGAAGGTAGAAGCCGAAGCCCAAGCCGTTGAAACCAATTGCGGAACAGAGAGTCCCGATTCTGAAATCTGTGTTTTCAAATTTGAAATATCTACATCATTCACTAAATTATAATTTACTGCAGGAATTGGATCTTGCCAAATTAAATCTCCATTCGGAACTTCAGAACCTAAATAACAGGCTTTGGGGCCCATATCTCGGTGTGTCAATTTGAACCATGCTCTTTTAAATGCATCCTTAAATTCATCTGGGTTTTCATAAAAACGTCTCGAAATTGGTTCGTAGATAGGATCCATTCGCAATGCCAAATCTGCCGTGGTCATTATGGGTGCATGTGTTTTAGAAGGATCGTGTGCATCTGGAACTAGGGTCGCCGCTTTGGGGTCAGTAGGGACCCATTGCCAAGCCCCTGCGGGACTTTTTACTAAATTCCACTCATAGCCAAACAAGGTCTCAAAATAGCTGTGATCCCATTGTGTAGGAGTCGGAGTCCAAGCACCTTCAAGTCCACTTGTGATGGTGTCTACGCCTTTGCCTGTTCCAAAACTATTTTTCCATCCCAATCCTTGTGCCTCAATGTGAGCCGCTTCAGGTTCTCTACCCACATTTTCAGGGTCTCCTGCGCCGTGGCATTTACCAAAGGTATGCCCACCAGCAACCAGTGCCACCGTTTCTTCATCATTCATTGCCATACGTGCAAAGGTTTCGCGAATATCGACTGCCGAAGCAATCGCATTGGGTTCTCCATTAGGCCCCTCGGGATTTACATATATCAATCCCATTTGAACGGCTGCTAAAGGATTTTCTAAATCGCGCTCACCAGAGTACCGTTTATCGCCCAACCATTCTGTTTCAGTGCCCCAATAGACATCTTCTTCGGGTTGCCAAATATCTTCACGTCCACCACCATATCCGAAGGTTTCAAGTCCCATCGATTCCAAAGCACAATTTCCTGCAAGAATCATTAAATCGCCCCAAGATATTTTTTGTCCATATTTTTGTTTGATTGGCCACAGCAACATTCGAGCCTTGTCGAGATTTCCATTATCTGGCCAGCTATTGACAGGTGCAAAACGTTGGTTTCCGGTAGAACCTCCACCACGACCATCAGTCATTCGATAGGTGCCAGCACTGTGCCACGCCATCCGTATAAATAAGGGACCGTAATGACCATAATCTGCTGGCCACCACTCTTGCGAATCCACCATCAATGCATAAATATCTTTTTTGAGGTCTTTTAGGTTTAGGCTCTCAAATGCTTTTGAGTAGTTAAAACCTTCATCCATTGGGTTCACCATTGGAGAATGCAATCGAAGACTGTTGAGGTTTAAACGGTTTGGCCACCAATCTTTGTTAGTGGTGCCGTCGGTTGATTTTGTTTGGCCGTTTAAATAGGGGCATTTACTTTCATTGGAATCATTCATGATGTTTAGGTTTAGGGTTGGGATAAATGTAAGATAAATTCAAAGAATTAAAACACGATGCATTATAGATATTGTCAATACTTCAATAAGTATTTTGTTTTTGGTTGTAATTATTTTTTAATACATACCGTTTTAAATTGTTCACATATAAGCAGCATATCTTCTGTGGGTTGCTGTCCTTTTTCATTCATTTCACGGGTGTAATAATCCCAATGGACTTTGTTCCAATAGGCTAATGATTTGTCGCCTTCTCCTTCAATTTCAGCATATTCAGGGGTGATTTCATTAAACGACGTTTGTTCAATTTTCAGCACTTGAATGATCGCTTTCGCAATTCCTTCCCAATCGGTTACAATATAGAGGTCTCCAATTTGGGGTAGGGGATGCTTGTTTGTTTCAAACCACCACATAGAAGTAGTCGTGGCACGTTTTACGCCCTCGACAACCCATTGTAAACATTCATTGGCGTCTTTTTTGTTGTCACAGAAATGGTAAGATTCAGGAATCGGAGCATTCTTAAATTCAGGGTTGCTTAGAATATAATAGTTCCATAGTTCGGATACTGATGGATGTGGTTTTTTGTTCATTTTTTAATAATTCATAATAATGTTACCAATTCAATAATAGGCTTTCTTAAACTAAGAAGTCTGTCATTCTGAATTTATTTCAGAATCTCAAAGTATTAAAACCAATAATTTTTAGAAGCTGAAACCAGCCTGCTTTACGTTAGTCAGGTTCAGCTTGACAAGAAAAAAAACAGATAACTTCCTTTTAGATAATTCGAGCATTGATGACTGTTTTTTGATAAGTGTGACACTGTCATACTTATTGTTATTCTATAATCACATCTAGAATCTGAATAATTTTCACTTGTTTTAATCATATAATACGGAAGAAGTCTTCAATAGTTTTGTTTTATAAATATTTTATAGCTCGAAACTCCAATTAACAATAAACTTAATTGTGTTCGTACTCGTTGGTGATATTGAACCAAAGTCGCGGTTTCCAATATTGGAAATTCCTAAATCATCTCTTAATTCAATTGCCATACTATTTTGATTGTTAATTTTAAAGTTAACTCCGATGCCTAAAGAAATTCCAATATCATTTTGATTAAAAAGTTCGTTAAAATCCAACTCACTTAAATCTTCACCATTTTCTTTATTTATCATTTTATTATTTACGTCAAACAAATGGTTGTAAAAAAATCCCCCATTCACAAAAAATTCGTTTTCAAAACCAAAATAAATCCTAGCTAAGATGGGAATATTTAAGTACTGAAATTTAGTTTTATCTTCAATTTCTATTTTTTGATAATTAGTCCAAAACCCAATAGTAGTTGTGTATTCAGTCTTTACAGACTTTACTTCGTAATTTATATTTGTTAAAATTGAAAACTTCTCATTGACCTTAAACTCAAATGACAGACCAGTAAATAAGTTTATGTTTGGTTCATAACCTTCTGCTAATTCATCCCCTCTTAGGCTGTTATGATTTGGACCTACATTTATTCCAAGTTTAAAATTACTTCCCACATATTCGTTAATATCTTGTCCAATTAAATTATTTGTGAATAGTAAAATTGTAAATGCTATCAAATATATTCTGTTCATAAGTTCTTGTTTTTTATTTTCATTCCCTTTAGTTCATAGTATCTTCGTTTAAACACGACGAAGTTCAAACAGTATTCGAACATGCCAGATACCCGCACACCGCTGTGTTTTTTACAGAAATTTAATATCTTACTTTCGGTACTATCAATTTTGAAGAATCAGATTTGAGGTCTAAGTCTGTGATAAAAGTAATAAAATAAATGGAACCGCCAAATGATTTTATAGGTTAACTTGCTCGTGTCTATCAAATTAGGGAGTTCGTATTAAGAAAAACAAATCACAAATACTAAATTGCTCTTAAAAACATTCAGTGTTTCTATTAAAAATAGTAACTTAGTATTGGATTTAACCCCGCTATTTTTAAAACTCTTTATGCGCCATTTTTTTACACTCTTTTGTTTCATTTTTTCACTGTCACTTTTCGCTCAACAAACGGTTTCTCCTTTGGACACTTCCGATGTGGAGCTGCAAAAAACATGGGTCGATAGCACCTATAATGCACTCAGTCTGAAAGAAAAAATAGGACAACTGTACATGGTGCAAGTATTTTCTAATCAAGATGCAGCCACCAAAAAAATAATTCTAAACCAAATTACAGACAATCATATTGGAGGTGTTATCTATTCCAACGGAGGCCCCGTTCGTCAAGCCCAACTTAATAATGAGTTACAAGCAGCTTCCAAAATTCCTTTGTTGGTAGGGATGGATGCGGAGTGGGGATTGAGCATGCGCTTGGATTCTACCTATGCCTTTCCTTGGAATATGACTTTGGGAGCTGTGAAAAATTTAGACCTTATACGTCAAACCGGTGTTCAAATAGGAGAACATTGCAAACGAATTGGCGTGCATTTTAATTTTGCGCCCGTAGTAGATATCAATACCAATCCCAAAAATCCAATCATTGGAAACCGTTCTTTTG
>TARA_B110001469_G_scaffold119598_1_pt1 | contig 10241 bp, 12 predicted proteins | sample TARA_B110001469 | Tara Oceans TARA_B110001469 (sample SAMEA4397034) | marine metagenome | biome: Polar Biome; feature: [SRF] surface water layer (ENVO:00010504); material: water (ENVO:00002006), including particulate matter (ENVO:01000060) such as... | depth 5 m
GTGTGGGGGTAACTCCACCGAGGGTTCGAATCCCTCCCTCTCCGCCATTTGACCATCTGCGCCAGTCATGGCCAGAGCGGGACTAAAGCCCTGAAAACCAAGCGTTTCAGGGCTTTCTTGTGCCTGCTCTCCTGCGCCATTCTGTGACTGATCGAGACCCTCTGAGACTACTTTTTGTGAGTCTATTTGTGTGTCATTGTGAGTATCGGCTTTTTCATGCCAAGGCAGGCTTTCGACACTTTCAAAGGTTGGAAGCTGTGAAGGATCAGTGTAAATCATAGCTGTAAGCCTTGGATCACTGTGCCGCATGAGTTCTTGCGCCATACGTTGCGCAACGCCTTCCTTCGCCAATTTTGTGGCAAAGGTGTAGCGCAGAGCATGAAAATCAATCTTACGGTCAAGCGCATCGATTGGCTCGATCCCAGCACGCTCTAAATTGCGCTTAAACTGCTTATCAGGCTGAGTGAGTATGTTGAATACACGCTCACCTAGGGAGGCGTTCTCGGGCTTAATTTTCCGAAGTTCTTCAGCTAGTTGCGAATGCAACGGTAACATGGCTTCTTTCCGGTTCTTTGTTGTGCCTGCCCGTGCGATAATATGTGGACGTTCATGATCTAGATGAATGTCCGCCCAGATCAATTGGCGGAGTTCATTTAGACGAAGTCCAGTGTATGCCGCAGTTAAGTAGAGCGGACGCTGAGCGGGAGCGACTTGAAGCAAGCGTTCGAATTCATCGTCAGTAAATGCGCGACGACGCTGTTGCTTTCCGCGAAGATCAACACGTTCAACATTAGCAACTGGATTGTAAGCAATACGCTCTTGTTTCACCATCCAGTTGAACAGCGTGTTCAGTGCATTCAGGTATTCATTGAGTGTTTTCGGTTTTTTGTCAGTCTGCTTAACGCGCCAAGCGCCGAAGACATTTGGCGTTACGTCTTTAACATGCATTGAAGCACATTCATTGAATAGTCGTTTCAAGCGACGCGAAATCTGAATTCGGTAATCTTCCGTCCGGCCAACAGCTTTCAGATGATCAAGGAAATCTTTCAGATGCTCAGATAACGGTATCTGAGCCGCTTCTCGTTGGACTCTTGGGGAAATGATACCAGCTCGCTCCTTCTCGGCCTCAGAAACGATTTCTTTGAGCCGTTTCTCTGCGACCTGCTTATCTTGAGTTTTTAACGCAACATCAGTGACAGCAAAATCGCCGTCTAAGCGATAGCGTCCACGGTAGATACGAGCGACGACGGTTTTACCGTTTTTCTTTCTTTTTGGTTTGTATGTATGAGCAATCATTGAATTGAAAAGGTTCAATGGAGTATAACGAACAAAAGGTCGTAAAACTCCGATGAGTTATAACCTCTAATCTAAATCACCAACGAACTAAGGCGAGTCAATAAGTGCTTTTTTGTTCACCTCGTGGGTTCGGCCACAGACCAAAGTTGTTTGATATTAAAATATCCGTAACTCAGCTCAATCCTCCTTGATCCTGACAGGACATTCTCCGTTTTGAGGTGAGCCCTGAGTTCAGTGAGCATCGGGCACATCCAGATCAGAAGTATTCAGAGATTCATGCTGGATATGAATTTGCCCTACATCTTACCACGTATTGGAACCGTAAATTCCGCTAAAACTATATTTGTATTCATAGGCCTCTAGCAATTTTAACGACTGATTTTTCTACAACGCACTCATTTTTAAATTCAGCAAATCAGAAATTTCACTTACAGCTTCGATCACAGCATTTTTAGCAGCTATTTTATGTGCATCATTTTTAGGTGTAAATGTTGCAGCTGAATCGAGAGTAACAATCTGCTGAGTTAATGACTTGAACCATGAAGTGTCTTCAAACTTGAGGTTATCTCGTAGTAAAAGTAAATGACTCGAAGAGGATACAGTAATAACTTCAGATGAGCTTAGTTCATCTAAGATGTCCTGCATTTCATTTAAAATGTCTAAATCTGTTTTCATTATCTTTCTCCTGTGATGACAGTAATAACTCTACCTGTTTCAATGTCAGTTACAACGGCAATTTCGTCAGAGTCGTGTGGAAGAAGAACGGCATGCGTCACAGCTTCGGTAGTTATCACTTCGCGCTGCATGCGGACTCTATAAAGACCAGCAACGAGCTCGGGCACCAGCAGGGGGACAATGTCCTCTTCGAGCACTACAGGGCCCTTACCAATAAGAAACAGGCCGATGCTTACTTCGGACTCGTTCCGGACCCAGCGCTCGGTGAGGTTGTGCAATTTGCATCATGAGCGACGAAAACATACTAAAGGAAATTCGTGACGAATTGAGGGCTTCGAACACGAAGCTCGATCAGCTGACCTCATTGTTGAAGTCACAGATCCTTGTCAGTCGCTCGCTCGATAACATTAATGAGGGGCAATTAGTTGATCGAATTGTGGATCTACATCGTGTTCGCGAATTGGTTGCTGAGCATTCGGATTTCCCTGAATTAATTTCCCGAAAAGAGAAGTCACAGCAACAGAATCTGGGAGAGGAAGTATTGGCATTGGCGTTTTTTATAGACCCGCAGTCGGATGGATTTCAGCGTTTTCAGTCGAATCAACTTACTTTTGCCAATCTGCGTGATGGTTTGCTTCAGCGATACTCGGAAAGCAATGTGTCTCGGCTCATGGAGAACTACGTCGAGACACCGCTTCGGGATGTCAAAGGCGAAAACCAGCAGGCGCTGAGCCAGCTAAATCAAGAAGGTCAATCCGCGCTTGATTGCTTTTTAAGCCGGCGACCAGGGGCGAAGCTCGACAAGTTAGTTCTCCCGCGGAATTTGTTTATTTGTATTTATATGCTTTTATCGCTTGGTGGACGTTCTGAAGGGCTTCGTGACGTTTAGTCTCTTCATTTTCCTTTCTTATGACATGGCCGCCTTTGTCGATATAGTGTGTTACCAGTAGCTAGGTGTGTTGAATTGTTAATTACATTTTGGACCGCCCGAGCCGCTATCTATTACGCATTCTTGAATGGGGCGGCATGATATATTCATGTCATGTCCAAGAATGAAATAGATAAACACCAAGGCGGATCAGATATCCGCACTAACCCGCCGAAGCTACTGAGCGTAGCCGAGGCGTCGCTCTACATCGGGATCAGTGAGCGCTACCTTCGTAGCCTTGTTGCTGATCGTCACATTCCAACTGCCCGAATCGGTAAGCGCATTGTCTTCCGTCTGGTAGACCTCGATCGTTGGATTGAGTCTAAGTTGGAAGGAGGTGTTCTGTGAGCCGCGAAACCGAAGTGACACATCTACCCTCGAGTGGCACTCAGACCACGCCTTTGCTCTTAGGCATCACTGGAGCCCATGCCGAAGAGCTTGCTGTGGAGCTAGGCCTTCGGGACAAGCTTCTCGAGAGCCTGCAGCGATCAGATAAGCCAGATCTAGCATCGATTATCTACCGTCCATTGGGCAGGGCAGTCGTATTTCAGGTCACGACTTCAGGTGATCGTATTGAGTGGGAATACTTCGACGGCGAAGCAGCACAGGTGCGTGAGTTCTTTCAACAACTGACCGCGCAGTGAATCATCAAATGTCACAGCGAAGAACCAGACTCATCGAAGAGATTGAGAACATCAAATCCAAGATTGCACGGCTAGATCGTGCGCTCGGAATCAAGACCACTGCATTAAGTAAGCTCGAACAGAATTGCCCTGTCGTAGCCCAACGCCATGACTGCTAAATCGAGGCACTTAGCGACGGCATGCACTAGCCCAAATGCTGGCTTATCAGGTAAGAGCAAAAGTGTAGAACATATACTAGTAGATGCATTCAAAAGTGTAGAACATACACTACCAAGGGATGGCTCTTCTTCTGATCCTTCCCCCGAGTCTCCTACCTATGATAATCCCGAGATCCTCGTCTCAACCCTTTCCATCCTCAAAGTCGTCGAAAACAGTCCGCACCCTAAATACCGACGTGAACAGATACTTTGGCTCATGAACGACGTGATTAAGAGACGCGGACGAAAGCAAGACGGCTCTCCGGTTAACAGCAAATACGTCGAACTCAGAATAGGTCGAAAAGCCCTCGCGGACGCAAGGAAGCTGAACCTCATCTTACAGGTGAAGCCTCCTCAATCTGGAGTCAGTTGCGCTCATTATCAGCTTCGACATCTATCAGCGACATCTGCCACCTACACGCTCACGAGCAAGAACCTGATTAAGAGACGCGGATCAATTGAGCACGAGCGCAAAAGCTTACTGAAGGCCGCGCACCTTGAGCCTGTATTGTTCGACCACTTGAAAGCATTCACGACTACGCCCGCCTTCAAAACCGAGGGAGACGAGATTCTCAAGCAGATGGAAGCCGACGGCAAAGAGACGACATCAACGGTCGCCTCTTTCGATTTCGCGAACTCGGGCAAGCATCGCCTATCCGTGAAGCTTGGCCGCCTGACAAACGAAATTGTAGGACTTCCGTCAGAATTGAGGTTGCTGTATCAATGCAGCGGGCGACCTGTAGCAGAGGTGGATATCAAGTCATCGCATCCAATGTGGCTTGCTTTGATCTTCGCACCCGTGAGAGCAGAGCAGGACGATGAGTATCGTCGCTATTTGGAGATGATACGTCTCGGACAATTCTACGAGACCTTTGAATGCTGCTGGGACGCGGACAAAGGTCTCTTTAAGGACTACTGCCACGCAGGTATTGACGGCAAAAAGGAGCACGGTGCTGCTAAGATCGAGATGAAGGAGGCTGAGTTCTTAGCACTGTCTCCGCGCAAGGGCATCAAGCTCTGCTGGCAGGTCATCCTCAATGGGAAAGGCGCCCCGTCCCGCCTATTCACGTCGCAGACATGGGCGAAGTTCGACGAACTGTTTCCGATCATGGCAAAGCGTATCGCTGGAATGAAGCGAGCGAATCCACGGAAGCTCGGGGATCACCTACGAGCAATCGAGGCGCAGTTCGTGAGCGCAATTGCTCAGGCGTTCGAACATCCAACCGCTACGACCTACGACGGATGGCTAGTTGAGCATCAGCACGCCCAAGCTCTCAGCGACGCAGTGCGGGCGTTCTCAGGCCAACTGCTCGGGTTCTGCGTTCACACTACTATCGAGGATAGCGTGGGGGAATGGCCGAACGAATGCCTGACAGTGGGAGAGTTCTATCAGCCCGAGGCTATCACTAAAGACGTGGCTGGGTTCGCTGGCTTCAGGTCGGCACTCGACTCTGCGCAATATAAGGGAGGAAAAAACACAAACCCAAGCCGCGCCAATTTCACCAACCAAACATAATTAAGCTGATACCATGACAGACGACGAAATCCCATCCACCATTCCACAACCATCCCGAGACAAATTCATCACAACAGTTGCGGACTCAATACCGATCATAATCGCGGTGCTGTTTCTGGCTCGACTGTTCGTGCTAAACCAAGCCGACCAAGCCGAGGCGGAGAGAATGATGCCCGAGCAGAAAGATCTCGCCAATCGAATCACATAAATTGGAAGCTGTATCATGAACATCGCCGAATACGAAAAAGAAATTGAAACCATACTAGCAGATAAGGGATACCCAGACACAGAACGACTACGTTACATCGTGCTCAAGAGCCCTACATTCCCTAAGGACAACACCTTTAAAGCCTATGAATTGGTGGAAATAATAAGAATTTCAAAAGAAGAAAACGAAGGAAGCGCCATGTGGTGTCGGCTCGGAGAAGTGCTTTCTGATATCAAGAGGCTAGAGCCGCTCGATAGCGGGATGTATGATGACGATACCGAGGCGATGATAGACTTAATCTATGCGACTACGAAGGAGCAGGGGGAAGAGCCTACTGCCCCCGTGATGAGGGGACTCTATGCAATGCAATTAGGTGAAGATGGGCGTAAATTCGATATAGATCATGAAATGACCAGACAGCTCATGCGCAAAGCTCGGCTCCGTATTGAGCTAGTAAGGAACACCATTGCGTAGGTGGAAGTGAGTGGAGGCAGGGAGTGCGGCTGACGAGTTGATTGAGCTGTGCAGAGCAGAGACTCTGAAGCACCTAGGATTTGTGCATCTGCCAATTCGTAAATTTGCATAACCGAACCACCATCTTAAGCATGGCCGACGAACAAATATCCGAAACCATTCCACATCCATACCGCGACACTGTTATCGCAACAGTCGAAGCCAACTGATCTCAGGCTAATGGCATTGCTCAATACACCAGCGTGAACTCAATCAAGGTGGCCTAGATGTGCTGGCAACGGTGCGAGCAAGCAAGGGGCGGCAAGTTCGTGGGGGTGGATGCTATCATTCAGTAAGGCAACTAGTATGACTCGAGAGAATTACGCACATCTGATCAGAACCTAATTCCAAACAAACCACCGTCGACTTTCGCGTCAGTGAGTTGAACTGAGTTGATATAGTTTTTGAGTTCGAACCCGTCGATCCTCTCTTTGAATGCGTCATCTTCATTCATGGTTACTATGTATTGAAATCCGTGTTTAGCTGCCGTCTCAGAGCCAATTTTTAAAGCGCTGATAACTTGGCGGCCATCCACTCCATCGAATAGGTGACTGTCGTGAATCAAGAAGCCTGGACCGATCCCTCGCTTTCCGCAGATAGTAGCTAGCATCATATCAAAGCAAAAAATCTGCATGCTCTTGATGCCTTTACTTCGTGAACCTTGAATTGAAAAATCAAACTCTGGCCCGTTTGCGGTGTCCTTGATGGACATGCTACCCGCTGAATCATATAATTCGGAAGATACTGCCTGGTAGGCCAATATAACCTCTTTCAGGGTAGATTCTTGTTCTGTGAAGTCACGTCTTAGCCGTTGGGTTAGTCGGTCCCTCTCTAGGTCAAGTTCAGTTGCACTACTTTCTAACTGTCTTGCAGACTCATACTTCCCCCTCAAGGCAGATACTTCTGTTTCAATTTTGACTGCCTCGTTTTGCAGTTTCGCAAACTGCTCAAGGGCTCCATGAGTTTGCAGCATCTGCATGATGCTAGATCTCTTCTCATCGAGTTGCGCTTTTTCTTGTTCGCGATCTGCGATACGTTGCTTCGCGCTATCCAGTTCCTCTTGCAGGTAGTCGTTTCGATTGCGAACAACTGACTGATGGAAGCTTTCAACGTCTTTATAGCGCTTGAGCGCGACTCCGGGTAAAACTAGTCCGGCCTCTTCGAACACAGCCTTTAGATCCGAAAAACCTTCTTCAGACTCTTCATCTAATGCAGCTTCGAGATCTGTCATCGCGGCGTTGTCAACGAGGTTCGCATTCGACAGTCCGCTTATCGAATGGGTCAGGTGATTCGCCTCCTGTTCCATTTTACGGTATTGCGGTAGCACTCTGAAGGTAGCGATTTGATTGGATAGGTTGTTTAGCTGTGATTCCGCAATGGTGAGTTCCGATAGCAGATCGGCTGCCTTTCCTATGATGGAACCGAAAGCTCCTTTTTTGGCAGCTTTCTTTAACTCTTTAAGGGTCTTCTCACGTTCACGAACCCCCTGCCACGCCTGGCATAGGCTCCAATCCAAACCGAAAAGATAAAATAGCCCTTTCTGCCAGTTTCCACGCTGTTGCATCTCTGCTTGCTTCTCTGGAGTCACAAAGGCCGAACTGGCCTGTCTACGAACAAAATATGGAATCAAAGAACGAAAGGTTGGTTCGTCGGGAAATTGTTTTTGATCAAATACATCTTCGCCTAGTCGCTCAATCCATTCTGAAATTCGCTTTTTTTCTGAATCAATCAGGACTTTAGACTTTTCATGCCCTGAACGCTCAACAGATACCGGTTTCCCTCCGAGATCGAACTCCATTTTGAATGCCTCATCTGTTAAAGCATTCGAACGGAAGATCGAGTCTGGTTTTGCATTTGCACCGAGTAAAAAGTGAATGGTCTCAATCAGGCTACTCTTACCTGCACGATTTCGGGTCTGCTTGTCACTGGCTCCTGACTCCTTCTTTGCTATCAAAACATTCAAACCAGTTTTGAATTTGAGTTCCTTAAATGAGCTTAGACTGCTGGATATGTTGTGAATCATTTATCAGTGCGGTGTAGTTTCCCGTCTCTAAGGTCGATTAGTTTCATCATAAACAGTAGATCCAGAGCTAAGACGAAACGTTGATATCGTATTGCAGGTTTTGGGGTGTCGGCAAGCTTTGGTCGCGAGAACGATTCCCACACGGTGGAGATTGTTTTGGCTTCCGCTATTTCACCAAGAATTTTTCCACTTATCGTCAGTAGAGCTCGATCTTGCGCTAGGTGCTTGCTTGGTAAAATCATATTCTGGGTGCTTCGAAAATGTCACAGCGTTCGAAATAATAAGCCAATACAGTCAGAACTGCGAGCTCATGCTCAGGCTTGCCACGGGTGGTTCCGCCCGCCCATTTCTGAAGCTCGTAGAAAGTTTCATTGGGTGTTTTATTCAGCTTCAACTCTTTATACTTCTCATTAAATGCTGAAGCTGTCTTTTCCCCGAGGCTCTCGTCATGCCAGGAACGGAAGAATTCTTCGACCAGAGGTGTCTTCGAAATACAGTTTCGAATCAAATCTTCTATGCTGCTGGATAGGGCATTTGCTTCGATCTTCCCAGGCGGTACGTCGATCACTTCAGCACCTACCTTCGCTGGTTTACCTGCGATAGACTCTAGGACGATACGTAACTCCTTAAAGTCCAGGTCTGCTTTTGTTTGCTCATTCGGGACGGCCCCAAGCCATGATTCTCGATCAGTAATGGAGACACTTCGAAAGCGTTCCAATAGCTCATGATATCCCCACTGAGACACTTCTATCTCTGGGTTTTTCTTGTCCAGTTCTAGGATCAATTTGATGACATGCGGGGGCAGTTCACCTTGAGTGTTATGGACGAAGGTCCACTTATCAACGTGTTCTTCCCAATGCAGTTTAGCCCCAGCGAAATCTTCACGGATCTTGGCCTCTGCTTTCTTCGCATTCATTTCGTTCGGTGCATACACTTGAAATAGCGTTTTTTCCGATTTTAGATACCCATCGTTTTTTCGGTCACCATGCCGTCCCCACGGTCGAGTTCCCATGTAGTCTTCCTTATGAGCCAGTCCCATGACTTTATCGAAGAAAGACTCAAACGAGTCTCCCTTTTGCTTCAAGAACTCCACTTGAAAGAGTGACTCCGTAAATGCTTCTTCTATGGTCATAATCGAGATGGCGTAGCGTGGGATTCCCCAGCCCTAATGGATTACATTAAGAGCTCTGCTGTCGAAAATAGCTATCCTATCTGTGTATCTTAGGGCTCCTAGCTGTTCGTCGAGTTCACGAAGGGCATAGGCATACTGAATTAATACGCTCACCGTAGATCTGAGTGATGTGTTATACATTGGCTGGTTATGACACAAAACAGTCTTGCTCATGCAGCTGACTGCAACCATATTCCTAACAGTTCTTTAAATATTAAGCGTCGTTAATGCATCTAAAGAAGTGTCCCGCTTGCGGGATAACGCCAACCAGGTCTCCAATTAGGAGAGTCACCGTGGTGGTCCAATGATGTGCGGCTTGACGCAACCGTAACCAAGCACTCTCCAGCACGTAGATCGTCCCGCTGGGTCGATCTTTTTTGTGCATCGGGGGTGTGTGCCAACTTAAACCAACACACATCATGACCATCATTAAAAACGAAAAAGCATCCATCCGTATCTGGGCGCATAATCCAGACCATCACCTGTTCAATAACAACGGCACCTACTGGGTTCATTACACCGCGTTTCCGACTGCAGTGACCAAGCAACGTGTGCGCAAGTCACTTAAGACGCATGACCTTGAGGTTGCCCGAGAGCGCCGCGATACACTGCTCGCAAAGTTGTTTTTCCAAAGCAAGGAGGTTGCAGCATGAGTAACGAAATTTATCACTTTGAGCCTGTAGTGGAGAACGAGGCTGGCTTTTCGTTGAACAAGCGAGTCGTTGCTGTTTATCAGTTGGCTGGCTTCATTCACCAGTCCTACCGCAACCATCCAGACTACCCGCAAGGTAAGCCAATCTGGAGCTATGTTGAGCGTGGCGGAAAGCTGACGGGACTCGAAAGCGAGGAGTCCGCTGAAGCGATACAGGAGAAGCTGTCGATAGGCACCGCACCTGTCTCTGTTTCAGCCCCTAATGCGGTGTTCAGGCTCTACATCGGGTTGAACCGATGCAAGGAGTCGCAGTTGGATCGGGGGGCTGCACTTGAGGCCCTCAGGCGGCATTTTGAATCGTTTACAGTATCGGATGCCTTGGGATGCTTCCGAGGGGAGCAAGAGCCTAGCTTGGTCG
>TARA_B110001469_G_scaffold107235_1_pt1 | contig 10201 bp, 11 predicted proteins | sample TARA_B110001469 | Tara Oceans TARA_B110001469 (sample SAMEA4397034) | marine metagenome | biome: Polar Biome; feature: [SRF] surface water layer (ENVO:00010504); material: water (ENVO:00002006), including particulate matter (ENVO:01000060) such as... | depth 5 m
AGGATGGCTTTTCGCCTTTCTGGTAATTATGAATTTGATCATGGAGCTCAATTTTTCACTGCTAAGCATCAAGATTTTAAAAATTTTATTGAGCCATTGATAAAAAAAAATGTAATTAAACGATGGGATGCTCGTTTTGCTGAATTTAAAAATAGTACACTTCTTAGAGAAACTACTTGGGATTCGGAATATCCTCATTATGTTGGTGTGCCTGGGATGAATTCTATTTCTAAGTATTTATCCAAAGAGCTTGATGTTAGATTAAACACGACAGTTAATAAAATATCTAAAAATTCTAATAATATCTGGAATTTATTTGACGAAAAGTTAAATAATTTAGGGGAATTTGATTGGGTTATATCTACAGCGCCTGCAATTCAATCTGCTGAAATTCTTCCAAAATATTTTAAGTATCATAAAGATTTGCTTAATAAGAAAATGGTAAGTTGTTTCTCATTGATGCTTGGGTTTAAAAAAGCACTTCCATTATCATGGGATGCGGCCCTTATAAGAGAAGCTGATATCAGTTGGGTGTCCATTAATAATTCTAAGCCACATAGAAAAAAATCGTTTGCTATGTTGATTCACTCAACTAATGTTTGGGCAGAAAAACACTTATCTGATGACCCTCAGGATGTTATCTCATTTCTAAATAAAGAAACTTCACGAATTATTGGCTATGATACTTCACACGCTGATCATATCGATCTTCATGGTTGGCGATATGCCAATATTAAAAAACAAAGCAAATCTGATTTATTAATTGATTATGAAAATAGGCTTGCTTCATGTGGGGATTGGCTAACTCAGGGAAAAGTTGAATGTGCTTTCGATGCAGGTTTTAGGATGGCAAAAGAAATTAATAAAATTAAACATGAATAAATTCGAGCCTTATTTTTATTACATTATTATTTTCTTTGGGTTAATTTTTGTTTTAGGGATTTTAATATTTATTGCTTATAAAGCTAATAAAAAAAAATAACACACTCACATGATCTAAACAGATAAATCTTAATTTTAGATTTAACTATGTAGGTGAAAAACCTTGTTCATTATCTTCCAATCACTATTAAGTTTTAATAAAGTAAACAGGTCTGTAAATTGATGCCCAGACCAATTGCTAGATTCCAGCCTAACAGTCGCGACAGTACCTTCTATATCAATATTAACAATATTGGCTTCAAGTTCATTTGCTGGTGGATTTTCATCAATCCAATCAAATAGATTTTTTATCGGACCAGAAAACAAGTCATCTCCAATGTAACCAAAGATTGTAGCTTCGATATGAAACGCTGGCTTCATATCATCACCATTTCCTGAGATAGCTCCATTTATATAATGCTGTATAGTTTTTTTAATTAATTCTTCATCACTCATTTTTGACTCCAAAATTTAATATGAAATTAGAACTAATTTACTCCTATTTTTCTGATATACAAATTCGTATAACATTTCTGAAAAGATTAAGTTGAGCGTTTAAAGTGTATTAGATATACAATATTACTTAAAGAAAAAATAGGATGTAAGGGCATGGCAAATAGCAGGGTAGTAATACCAATCAGAAATATTGACCCAAACCTCAGAATTTTGCAGGATAACCTCCTGAAAGATGGCAGCATTAATTTTGATGATATTAGTCTAGAAGAATTACTTAAAAAGTTACCTTCTGATGATTTAGTAACAAAGCTTTTGCATCCAGAAGTGAGATACGAAGTTACGGATCATTGTAATGCATCTTGTATTATGTGTCCCAGAGATGAGCATGAGCATGGACGTGCACATGGCATTATGGATCAGGATAAATATGAGAAAAGCATTGATGAAGTTGCTACCCTTGGAGCTAAACAGATTGTGCTTACGGGCTTTGGCGAACCAATGCTTGATAAAAACTTAGAATTAAAAATTGCTTACGCTAATAAAAAAGGATTATTAACCTACATAATATCAAATGGCTCAGTTCTTAATAGTAAGCGAGCACAAAAAATATTAGAAGCAGGATTAGATGAAATCCGTATTAGCTTTTATGGGATGGGTAAAGATACTTATAATACTGTAATGCAGGGTCTTGATTTTGAGAGAACGAGAGACGGGCTATTAAAATTTATTAAATTAAGAGATGAGCAAAATTTTAATACTAAAATTCAGATTTCTTATTTAACTCTACCTGAAAATGAAAAAGATGAGCAAGCTTTTCAAGATTTTTGGGAGCCTTTAGTAGATGCTATTGAGATTTGGAGGCCACATAACTTTGGTGATGGTCGAGATTATCGAGACCGTGATGAAGAGCAGACTGAGATAGTTAAAACAACCTGTGGTAGGCCTGAGACAGGGGCTTTACAAGTTCAGTGGGATGGCGAAGTGATTCCTTGTTGCTATGACTATAATAATAAAATAGTTTTGGGTAACGCTTTTGAACAACCAGTTCTTGAAATTCTTAATGAGAAGAAATATAGATTACTAAGGTACGCTCACAAAGTTGGACTTTTTAATTTGTTTCCTTATTGTGACCAATGTGATCAATTGCTTCCTCATGCAGATGCTCTTGTTTATACGAATAGACATAACCTACCACCGGAAGAAGCTGTTAAATTATCAAATACTGATTTATATAATCTTTCGGAAGGGTCTAATATTGACAAAGAAAATTTAAATGAAAAATATAAATCTAAAGTATAATTATTAAAAGCTAATATTTATCAGTGATTCCAAAGAAATAATTCCAACTCTATGTTTCTAACATGCTATAAAACTTCAATCTTAGTAAAACTAAATATCTATGTAAATTAAAATTCTTACCATCATTCTAAAAAAATAAAACTTAATTTGAGTTCAGAAACTTTATTTTAACTTGAATATTAATTATAGTTTTTTAAGGTTATGGGTAGCAATTAGATTTGTAATACACTTGAACATAGATTAGCATATGCTGATAAAAAATTAAATAATAGGGTGTAAGGGTTAGAAATGAATAAACAATTCGATTACTTAAAAAAAGAATTTCCAAAAACTTTTAAAGATATTGTTTTAAAACATAAAGCAGTTAACAAAGCCTTAACTTTTTGCGATGTTGATAATCAATATATCTTATTCACCGGTATGTTTTCTGAAGTTAATGGCGGTAAGGGAATTTCTGATGAGCTAGAAACTTATTTAGTTAACTTTTTAGCAGAGAAATATAAATCTAAAGCTTTTGCAAGGGCTGCGGCATACGTGTTGGAAGATCAAACAACTTTTATTGGGTACGATTTTAAAAGTATTGATGATGAAAAATGGTCGCAACAAAATATTTTCAATGTGGATAATGAAGGAAAGGTAATTGATGTTGACGATAAATTTACAAATAGCAGCAATAAGAATCATATATGTCCATTAGTAAATTCTTATTTTGAAGATATAGATTTTCCTAAAGATACGGAAGAATTCCTTAATAATTTATATGAACAAGTAAAGCCAAGTTTTCAAATAGTAAAATTAAAAAAATAATCTATTTTGCTTAATTATTTGCCCAAGGTCGCTTACATTTATACATTGAGAATGTAGCTTCACCTAGCTTAGAAGATTTATCTTTTACAAGTGTATTTGCCCTAACTGAAACTGCACTATTCTGTGCTAATTGTAATAAATCTCTATTAATATTTTCTTCACTTCTTTCAACATACGCAATTTCTGAAAGAACACTAACATCAACACTTCCTCTTGAGACGCAATCTGTTGGTCTTTCTTTTAACAATAATACTTTATCTGCCCCATCTTTGAGGTCAATATATTTTGCACATCCAGTTATTAATAAAAATAATGATAATATTAATACATTATTCAAAATTATTTTATATGTACCCATTTAAATTTCCCCTCATTTATTTATCAATTTAATTTTCATTATTTTTTTTAAGTTTTTCTTTTTTAAGTATTTATGATATTTATTTATCTTCACTAGGGTCATTAATAGTTCGTAAATATTCTTGATGCACTATGAAATTTTCTACATTATATTTTTCTTTTATATCATCAGATGGAATATGTGTAGGGACAATTACTTGCATACCTATTTGCCAATTTCCTGGTGTGGAAACATTATATTTTTCAGCCAATTGAAGGGCATCAATTATTCGAATAATTTCATTAAAGTTTCTACCAATATGTTTGGGATAAGATAGAATTGTTTGAATAGTTTTATCTGGATCAATTATAAAAACAGATCTAATAGTTGATTTGTTTACATCTCCAAATACACCTTCCCTCGGTTCGGCCTTAGGATGATACATCCCATAAGCAGTAGCTATCTTTAACTTTTTATCTGAAATAATTGGGTAATTAAGATTAGGTTTTTCCAAGCCTATTGTTATGGTATCTTTTTTATTTATTCTAATTAAATTTTTATATTTATCAATATGAGACACCCATTCTAAATGATCATTAAGACTGTCTGCACTTAGTGTAATAATTTTTGTTTGTCTATTTTTAAATTCTGGTTGAAGAAATGCAAGCTCTGCTAATTCAGTAGTGCAAACGGGAGTAAAGTCGCCAGGATGAGAAAATAAAATAGTCCATTTTCCCTTGCTCCATTCATGGAAGTTAATTTCACCTTTAGTCGATTGAGCAATAAAATTAGGCGCTTTATCTCCGATTTGAAGAGCATTGCTGGATTGCGAATAAATAAAGATTAATATTAAAAATAATTTTCTAAAGTTCATTGATTGAGTTTACCTCGCCAATTCTTTTTTTGCTAAAGCGAAGGCCGAGATAGCTTTATCTAAATCTTCTTTGTTGTGAGCTGCTGAAATTTGCATTCTAATTCTAGCTTTGTCCTTAGGCACGACTGGAAAGAAGAATCCTATTGCGTATATACCCTTTGATAATAATTTTTTGCTCATTTCTTGTGCTAAATTTGCATCTCCTAGCATTACTGGAACGATTGGATGGTCTCCGTCATCAACCATAAAACCAGCTTTTTGCATGCCTTTTCTGAAATAATGCGTGTTATTCTCTAGACGATCTCGTAAGTCTGAATTGCCACTTATCATTTCAAGCGCTTTGAGCGTTGCCGCGCATATAGAAGGGGCTAAAGTGTTAGAAAACAAATAAGGCCTAGATCTTTGCCTGAGCATATCAATAATTTCTTTCCTACCTGAAGTGAATCCTCCAGACCCACCACCTAATGCTTTACCGAATGTGCTAGTAATAATATCTACTCGGTCCATTACTCCACGATATTCATGAACGCCACGACCGGTTTTACCCATGAATCCAGTTGCATGACAATCGTCATGATGAACCATTGCATCAAATTCGTCTGCAAGATCACAAATCTTATCCAACTGAGCTATTGTTCCATCCATTGAGAAGACACCATCAGTTGTAATTAAAATTCTTCTAGCGCCATTTTTCTTTGCCTCAGTTAACTTATCCCTTAGGTCAGACATATTATTATTTTTGTAGCGATAACGGGCAGCTTTACAAAGTCGGACACCATCAATAATTGATGCGTGATTAAGCTCATCGGAAATAACTGCATCTTCAGCAGTTAAAATTGTCTCAAATAGTCCTGCATTCGCGTCAAAACATGCTGCATATAGTATTGTTTCTTCCATACCTAAAAATGTACTTACTTCTTTTTCTAATGTCTTATGTATTGTCTGAGTGCCACAAATAAATCTAACTGAAGCCAACCCAAAGCCCCATTTGTCGTAACTAGATTTTGCGGCCTCGATAATTTCTGGGTTATTAGCTAAGCCTAAATAATTATTGGCACACATATTAATCACCTTACTTCCGTCACTTAAGGTAATTTCACTTTTTTGATCTGAATTAATATAGCGCTCAGTTTTCCAGAGACCAGCAGCTTTAATTTCAGCTAAATCACTTGTAATGCTTTCACGCGCAACTTTAAAACTCATTATATAATCCAATCCTTATTAATATTATGTTTCCCAATTAAGAATAACTTTACCTGATTTACCTGATCGCATTACATCAAAACCTTTTTGAAACTCTTTGAAGTTAAAGCGATGAGTAATTATTTTCTCAAGCGGTAGACCACTTTGAACCATCATTGTTCCCTTGTACCAAGTCTCAAAAATTTCTCGACCATAAACGCCTTTAATAGTAAGACCTTTGAAGACGACTAAGTCCCAATCAATTCCTGATCCTGCTGGCATAATTGCAAGCATGGCAATCCGACCACCATTTATCATTTTACTAAGCATGTCAGAAAAAGCTTTTGGAGAGCCAGACATCTCTAAGCCAACATCAAATCCCTCAAAAATTCCCAAAGACTCCATTAATTCTTTTGATATTGAATTTTTTTCAACATTAACTGTAATCACTTTTGGTAAGATTTTTTTGATTAAATCAAGTCGGTATTGGTTTAGGTCTGTGATTACAATATTTCTTGCACCAGCATGATGCGCTACCATTGCTGACATTATTCCAATTGGACCCGCACCTGTTATAAGAACATCTTCACCAACCATATTGAATGAAAGTGCTGTATGGACAGCATTACCATATGGGTCGAAGCAGGCTAGTAGGTCTGTTGACATTTCTTGACTTGGTTTAAATATATTTTTTGCTGGAACAGATAAATATTCTGCAAAAGCTCCAGTTCTATTAACACCAACTCCGATTGTGTTTGGACAAAGATGTATAGTCCCAGCTAAACAATTGCGACATCGACCACAAGTAATATGTCCCTCGCCAGATACTATATCCCCAATCTTTAAATCATAAACATTAGAGCCAAGCTCTACAATCTCACCAGCATATTCATGACCAGTGATCATTGGGATGGGTATAGTTTTCTGAGCCCATTCATCCCAATTATAAATATGGATGTCTGTGCCGCAGATGGCAGTTTTTTTTATTTTAACTAGCACATCATTATTACCAATTTCAGGTTCGGGCATATCTTCAAGCCATATACCTTCTTTCGCATGTCTTTTTACTAAGGCTTTCATTAATTCCCCATTAAAATAGTTACATTAGAAATTCTTAAGAAGTTACCATTTTATTTAATTAAAAATAAAATGATAGTAATATCTTTTGAGTACTTTAAAGTATTATATGAACCAAATGATGTATTTTCAGACTTACTATCTTATGAATTCAATTATAAAAAATATACTACCTTTAATTCTATGTGTTTTCTGCATTTTTTCAATCCCAAATAGTTGGGCCCTGGAAAATTATGTTGGCGAGTTATTTAAAACTGATCAGCCTATTTCTCTTTATACGGCTACCCAGGCAAAAAAAGAAGAAATAAACTCTATTTTTTGGCAAATAACTGATCTTGAGGGTAAAAAACATTATTTATTTGGTACGATTCATACAGATGATAACCGGGTATCAAATTTCAAACCCATTGTTGAAGAAAAACTAAAAGAAATCGATATTTTTGTTATGGAGGCAGATGAGATTATTGATAGATCAATACTACAGGTTGATCCTAAATTATATGATGGCCATTTAAGTGAAGAAGAGTTAGAAAAAATTAACCTATTAGCAGACTTCCATACAATGCCTCGGGAAAATATTTTATCAATGAAGCCATGGATTCTAGCTGTTATTTTTGACTCCCCAAGACCTATAACCCCCTTTAATCAAGATAATTTATTAAAATCTAAAGCTGAGGATTTTATGAAGATTACCCAGGGGCTTGAAACACCTAGTGAGCATTTCAAAGCTCTAGATAAGTTTACGATTGATGAGCAAATGAATTTATTGAAAGCTGTTTTACAAAAAGACCTTGAGCAAAAAGAAATAAATTACGAATTATTATTATCAGCCTATTTATCTTTTGATACAGAAAAAATTCTTAATACTGATGTGCTGATAACTAAAAGTCTTGTTTCTGAGGCTACTTGGAAAAAAATGGAATACTATTTCCTAACGAGAAGAAATAAGTTTTTTGCTGAAAGAGCAAAGGAATTAATAAAAGGTAATAGAATTTTTATTGCCGTTGGTGCATCTCATTTGGGCGGTGAGACTGGCTTGCTTAATCAATTTAAAGAGGCTGGCTTTAAATTAAAACCAATGCAAGCGCTAGATTAATATCCCAATCATATGGAATAATGGGCATATGAATGAAAAATTAATCGAATCAAAGAACAATCCTTTTTTTAAAAAATTAAAAAAGATTTACTCAAGCTCGTCTTTTAGAAAAAATCAAAATCAGACTATTTTAGATGGCCCTCATTTAATAAAGTCATTTATTCAGCATAGTGCCCCATCTTTAGTTATTAAAGATTTAAGTAATGTTACTAATGAAATAGAAAATTTAATTGATAGTCTTGAATGTCCTTGTTATTCCTTAAGCCACGAATTATTTCTTCATCTAAGTGAGCTTAAAAGCTCAACTGGTATTTTAGCACTTGTAGACATTCCAAAAGTTACACCTTTAAAATTTGATGGACTTACTGTACTTTTAGATGGAATTCAAGATCCAGGAAATCTAGGAAGTATTTTAAGAACTGCTAAAGCAACTAATGCCAAATCTATTGTTATGTCAAAAACTTGTGCAGATTTGTGGGCACCTAAAACATTAAGAGGTAGTCAAGGCGTTCAATTTTCTCTTAAGTGTGTTGTTGAAACAGATTTAAACGAGTGGATTTTAAATTATAACCATGATGTGATTGCACTTACGACAAATGGGGAGTCATTATTCAACACAAAACTTGATTCAAATATGGCAATTTTAGTTGGTAGTGAAGGTAAGGGTATTTCAAAACCTCTCCTTAAAAATGTTGTTGGGACTGTATCTCTTCCTATGCACAAAGAGGTTGAATCGATAAATGTAGGGGCAGCTGTCAGTGCATTTATGTATGAGTATTATCGACAAGTAGTTTCTGGGTAGAACTTAACTCAATTTTTTTTATTTTCTGAAGCGGGGTGAGGTCCCAGTTTTTTACTGCATATTTAAGTATCTCTCTAGGGCTAGCATTTTCAATACCTCTTTTAATTTTTTGCTTAAGAAAATTAAGCCCCTCAATAAGTATTAAAGAAGAATTATTGTTATTTAATTTATTTCCATTACTTTTACTTAATTTTTGATTATTTATTGTAGCAATTGGAATATGCATATAGACCTTCTCTGGAAAATTTAACACGTTGTTCATATAATGTTGTTTAATTGTTGAACTTAGTAAATCTGTCCCTCTAACAATATTAGTGACTGATTGTAATTGATCATCAATTACTACAGCTAATTGATATGAGTACAACTGGTCAGATCTTTTAATTATAAAGTCACCGGTTGAATCATTATCACACTGAGAGCCTTGAACTCTATCAATAAAATTAGTTGATTTATAGTCTGTAATCAATCTAATTGCAGATTTACTTGATGATGGATGATGCATACTCCTGCAATGATTGTTATAAGTTGATTCATTAAGATTAGATTGGTTTAATATAGCAATTTTTTTTCGACTACAATTACAATTGTAGGTAAGATTTTTATGCTCTAATATTTCAAGAATATTTTTATATTCTTTGATGTTTTCACTTTGTCTTGATATTTTATCATCCCATAACAATCCTAAACTTTCTAAACTTTTAAGGATACTCAATTCAGCACCTTCTACAATTCTAGGAGAATCAATATCGTCAATTCTTATCTTCCAGTACCCATTATTTTTCTTAGCATCTAAGTAGCTAGCTAAAGCAGTGATAATCGAACCAAAGTGCAGTGGTCCAGAAGGGGTAGGTGCAAATCGCCCGATATACAAAATTTATGTTTCTCTTTGTGGGTATGGGGGAACATACCAATCAGTAAGTGTTGAGCCTGAAATGGTAAGCTGGCAATGAAGCCTGTCATCATTACTTGCACTAACATTAAAGAAATAAACTCTTTTGATAGAGGGCCAATTTTCTGAAGTTCGGACTATAGTAATATTATTGCAATGAACTGTGTCATCCAATAATTGCAAATTGAATTGTTTTGCAATATTTTTACCATGAGAAATGGCCATTTCTCTTTTGGCTGATGTTTCAAACCAAAAACAAACTAGAAGTAAGATTAAAAAAATAAAGAAATAATCGAGCATTTTGTAATGATAAAACCTTTTTGTTAATAAATCTTTAATGGTTAGAATTGCACTAAATTATGGCATTTTATTGTATTTCTTGAAGATTGTATGAAATATCGCCTTAAAGTATAGAATCAAAATTGATTTTGTGGATAATAAATTTTAATTTAAATATT